>Ga0233342_1000235_pt1 | contig 17128 bp, 6 predicted proteins | sample GEONDECOMP273_FD_180706 | JGI IMG/M metagenome (GOLD analysis project Ga0233342, IMG submission 180706) | Leaf litter microbial communities from Shasta-Trinity National Forest, California, United States - GEON-DECOMP-273 | ecosystem: Environmental > Terrestrial > Plant litter > Unclassified...
CCAGAAAGCATTCACAGACCTGGAATCACACTTGCTGAAAGGACAGATTTGTTGGCATCACTAGTACCTATTGGTTCCGGCCGAAGAGCCTTGCCGCTACGATTCAGGAATTAGAACCAACAACATTGCTAGGAAGGAATAAACACCTAACTGCCTTTGATTTAGCGATACCATCCCTTATTTTATTTACCCTGAACTAACTGCTACATCACGAAACTTTTTTATTGAACCGGCTGCTCACTTAGGCACTTCACTTTTACCAGTCGTATTTACACTTTCTCAGCCTACTTTATGAATGTTGTTTATGCGCGACCTGCTGCTAACAAAAAATTGTCGTCCGTTTTAACCAACCGCACCACCCTTTATATACCGCGCGCGGCTCAATGACCTGCTGAACTTAGATAGAGCGTTGCGAGCACTTTAGTTAAACAACACTTGCTTTAATAATCTTATTAGACTCTGCCTACTCGCCTGAACTTTTCACACTATAAACATACCTGTCTTTACCAAAAACCTATATTTAGACCCTCACTGACTGACCTGCCTGTTTACTTATGCCCCAACCAATCTAGTGCTTCAGGCAGGAATTAATGTGGGTACCGCACTTATACTCTTTACTATTGACTTTCCTCAGCCTACTGGATTAATGGAAGTGCCACAGGGATAAAGGAAGGAAGCAACAAACAACCCGTATTGGATGGATCATCGTCGGAACTGCCCGAATTAGGAAATAAAGCCATACAATCTTGGGAGGAAGGCGCTAGCTTTAAATGCTGGTACGAAGTCGAGTTGGCTAAAGCAACATTATAGTTAGAAACCCCAATGGGAAATATGACTCGGACTCCAGAGAAACAAAGTTTTCTTTTTCAAATGCTTTTTTTAGGAGGGTTTTTCTATCGAACCGGACTCACCTTTTTTATTAAAGCTTGAAAGTGAGGCAGAAGAGAGAGAAAGAGAACCTGCATCTTCAGACTACGATGAATAAGCTTCTGTGCTTCCATCTCCAACGACTTCATCACATACCCTGCCCTGATTGGAGGACCAGGTTCAGCGCAGACTTCGTTCCTTGGGGCGGGCGGGACAAACACTCATTAGGAAGGTTTTTACTAATGAAAAAACGAGTTCTTTCGAGCATCCATATGGATAGCCTATGAACCCCTCCAAAGGTTCGCTTTATAAAAACATGCATTGAATTAGAAGGTTTTTGGAAATTGACCCGGACGGACCAACTCCACGGCATGGCTTTTATATCTTGCTTCAGGGAAAGGGACGGAGTGGCATGCTTACTATACTTTATATATGTAATTACGATGCTGAAAAGCAAGTGGCTCCGCTAAGCTATTTTTTCCGGTTGGTTCCCTAAAGAGAAACGCAAGTTCGAAACCCAATGGAGCCTTCCCCTTGCTTTACCAACTCACCTCTACAATTTACCTACCTTCTATTCACTTACCCTATACCTCATACCCAACCTAGTGCTCCAGCCCCAGGCAATAATTGTGGGACCAGCACTATGTGAATCGAGACAGGCTTCCAGATACTTGTTAGGAACGAAGACTGCATTGCTAGGTAGGAAATGCCTACCTGCTCTCATGTTAGGACCTGCTAACAACCGGGGCACCCATCGACTCACTTTTGACTGATGTACCGGAAAAAAGTGCCAATAGTCCACGGGCGGGGCGGACGGTACAGCACCAGCGTTCGATAATACACACTTGTCACATATTATTACTTATACCACTATCTGATCTTGTAACGCCGGGAGGGATGAATTAACCCGCCAGATACGATTGATTAATTAAGACAGTCAGCCCAGGGTATGAATGGATGCCTAGCCAAACATTGCTAGGAGATATTAATACTTCCCATGCATGTTAGTGTCCTTCTATATTTACCCACCATAATAAATAAACTATCATCTGTCCTATACCACTTTATGATGAATGAAGCGCTTAGAAGGCACTCCTTAGACCTTCTATTATCAAGGCCGGATGGATGGAGAAGAGAGAAGGGAGAGAGTCCTGTATGCCCTTACCAATCTATTGCTTAAGGCAGGAATCTTAGTATAGGTACAGCACTATTGCTAGGAATATAACCTACCCACCTTTTATTTACTGATACTGTCTGCTACCTACCATAAGACCTAGCCCTTTGAGCCCTATTGCACTTGATGAATTTGTCTTTGGAGGTACAGCTATAGAATTTGATCCGGGCAGGATGGGATTGAATGGAAGGACTTCAGAGCATTGTTTGGCGGGCCTTCTTACTACAAGGAGATGCTTGCTTAATGAATCGCTTAGGAGGTACGGGGCATAACCCTTTACTTATGAGCATCCACCTGTTAGATTATTGACGACTTACTACTGCAACCCACCAGTTAGTTAATGCTGCCAACCACACTTTATGTCAGGAAGGATTAGAATCAGGGTACGGCATTACCCCTGCTGCCCTTGCTTTACCAATTCACCCACCTGAAGACCTAGACCTGGTAGGCTACTACTTGCTCCATGAATGCTTTTGAGGTCCAGCTATGAAGAATCCTTCTCTTCAGAAGCACCGGATGGAGATTGATCGATAGATGGATGGAAGGAAGGGATGACCTCTACCCCCTTCTTTCTTCTTACTGACCTTCGAAATGGATCAATACACGCAGATGCCCCGGTCCAGGTCTCGGGGAGTAGAGCATATAGATTCAAAATGAGTCAATTTTTCACACGATTCGGTGAGGCTTTTTCGACCCAGTTGGATCGATATGACCTCATCTCGGATCATGCTAAGTTTGATTCATAATATACATACTCTACTCGTCATGCCGGCTTTGATACCGTCTCCCCATAAACCGCTGGATAAATAGAGGTAGTCAACAGGATAATTGTGCATATCCTACAAATGTACAACTCCAACAATCCACATACATGGGATTAGAGCATTCCTTATGTTAAACATAACTACAATAGAGCCCTCCATAGCTTTATTGGCCACAACCCTTTTTAAGTGTTCTTAAGGATCTAGCCATTAGCCCCCATTGGCATAGATCTACTCCACAGGATGATTGCTCCCATGCTTGGACTGAACCATCTTCCATGGTAGAGATAGAAACCAAATTTGTTTAATAAAACCAGCAAATCCAATAACAAGTTCATAATAGATTTTAGAAAGCCAATGCCAAGTACAAGCAGTGACATGATTAACATAGGGTTCTACAATTGAATGCCTAAAAAGTGTGTGGGTCCGGGCTCCGCAGGACATAGCTCCGCAGGACACATAAATAAACAAAATCCTGGACTCAATCACGCATGTAGCAGCACGAATATATAAGCTTTTGGGGCTACAGACTTAACACTCATAGATATGCTCCTTGGGCTACATACTGGGGGTGCATGCTTCCAAAAAGGATTCCTGGTCTGGACCCTGCCTAGATGTCCCGGGACTAAGTGGTTGGGTTCACCTCTCCCCAAGGCTTCATGGAGCCGGGTGATATCCTATTGCAACATAGATTGGTTGCTTTCTCCTTTGACCCAATGTTTCAACTGGTGGGGAACCTTCCAATGCTTCATGCCAGGTCACCTCCCAATACTTCTACTGGCTCCGAAGGGTTATACTGGTGGATATTCACCTTCCAATGAATGCTTCGTGGTATGCCCCTGCCTATAATATGTGCTATGAGTAAGCGATTATTTCCCGAGCATTGAACCAGGTATACGGTGGGGGGTTCGGGGGATATCCCCTTAGAGAAAGCTATCCGCACTTAGCTACATAGCTTGGATGCAGACGGAGAAGTCCCTTGGAGTTTTTGACCATACAGACTTTATTTCAATGTTTTTACTGCTGCTTTGTTCTACCACTCATGTAGCCTACTTAGCACCGAGATTGGATTACCACGCATGAATTGGATTACCACGCATGAATTGGATTTGCATGCATGATTGGATTCATGTTCTAACACCTAGCTGCCGAACAGGCCCCGACTCTACCACGCATGTAGAGCCCTCATAGGGCCCCCGGCAACAGAGATAGATTAGTTGCTGTCTCCTTTGATGAACTCTCATGCAAGGCCTAATGTTATCCGCCAAGGCCTTACGTGGAGGGTTCGGGGGATCACCCCAGAGATCTCCTTCGATACAATGCCGAAGATGTAACCTGTTGTATCACGCATGAAGGATTAATAGAGATGTGTGGACATGAAGACAGGGAAGATAGATGTTCGTCACAGGGCAGAAAAGGTCTTACTTAGCTACCTAACACCTCAAACTTAGATGCTTACACCTAGCACTTAGATTTCAATCACTGGGCAGAAAAGGCCTTGCTCTCCTTTTATCGAGCAAGAGCTTCGCACCTTGTCCGCCAGGGCAAGGAGAACTCCTTCGAAGAATGAACAGGCCAACTCTTCATTCGGCAGAGATTGACCAGTATATAGAGATAAATAGATCGTATCGCAGGCCGCCCTTATCCCTCATGAATATCGTCTAGTTGATCTGGAAATGCATGGCATGTTGTTAGTCAGTTGCTAGAACTTACCTTAGAAACTGCTGATGGGATTGGGATGCTCAACCTTACTCCTCTCTTACTACCGCCTTTACCTAAGAGCATCAAGTATTCATTCTAGAAGAGAAGCCAGAAATACTCAACTAGTAGCCAGGGGCATTACACACTACCTTGGTTTCTATTTACTTGCACGAACTTGTAGAGGGAGGATATCTGTAGCCCTATCCCTGGAATCATGTAGTGAGTTAGGAGGGTATCCCTTAGAAGCCAAGGATGCCATGGGTAGGATCGTTGGATCGTGGAATGAAAATTCCCTTTCAGGAGTTGCAATTAGCAAACAAGTATAAAAGGTGTAGAGGATCCCGAGGAACATGTTTGGTTTTGTCAGATGAGATGGATAGAAAAGGGATACCCTAGACATGAGTGGGTTCACTAGTTTATCCATACCTTGGAGTCTATGCCTTGGACCTAGTATGTGCAGGAATAAACCAGGATACAAACAGGAAGTTGAGAGGTAATGTCAAAGCAGCTTTACGTGACGTTCAGGTTTACATCAGAGGATCTAGATCTCATGGGTCTTTTTTAGTAGATCAAGCATTTCATTTTCAATGGTGAAGAAGCTTTTATGCTATTTCCAAGAATATGAGGAAGCAATTGATGAATTTTAAGACTGAGAAGTTGTTCTGATACCCTTTTCATCCTTCCAAGCTAAGGGTATCCAATAAATACACTTGGTGGGTCTACCATCTCTGGATAACTGCAGCTCTATGTGGGCTAGGGAACTACTCTGATAGAAAATGAAGGACGAGCTAAAAATCTTCCAACAGAGCCAAGCGTGCCAGAGGTGGTTAGGGGCTTCTCGCACACCACTTAGTCTTCTCCTTCACCCTATAAAGATTAAACCCTACTCTCCTTAGCAGTACCAGGAGGGGTTCCTAGCACACCTAGAGCTAGCCCCTCATAGGAGACAAGCTCAATCCCCTCATGGCTTGATGTTGTCTGGCCCTTGGACTCCATTGACCCTATCGATCTCATCATAGAAGAAAAGGAAATAAGAAGGGCCAACAAAGATTCTTTGTCTGCTCCAGAGTCTAATCCTATTTCCCAACCATGTATTTTCCTCATGTATGATGATAGGATTGGTAGGTTGACCATGACCATTTTGGAACCCCTTACCCCAAACGACACTCAGAGATGAGGGTTTAAGACTAGAGGGTTGCTCAAGTTAGGTTTCAGACTTATCAATTGCCTCCTATTAATAACATTAGAATGGAAAAAACAACAAACAATATTGTATATTAAAATATGTGAGAGCTTCTTATGAGAGTGAAAACATAAAAAGAAAGTCTGAGTCCATGGTTATTTCAAATTAGTATTTTACTACAAAGGTAAAAGCCTTAGAGGTAGATAAAATATTGTTAGAAACTAAGCCGGTGTAAACTCCTCCTCATTTCTTCAATCAGCCCTTGTTCATTTCATCTCCCAGCCGGGATTCATTCTCCCAGCAAGCGAATCCCCATTTATTTATCGCAGCGATTGTAGCTTTTCCATCCGCCCTAGCAATTGGTGTGGACGTATTCAAATGCAATTATTAAAATGAAAATGTAAGTTGGAGGAAAGGAATCAAATTAGGTTTCAAATATCGTTCCCAGCCAGGAATGGCCATAGAATTCATTTATCCTGGCATCCCGACTAACCTTATATCCTTCCTGCCTCTACGCTTTCTGGTCTGCTTTATACTATTTACGAAACACCCAACCCCTTATGAATAGCCCACCGACAGCCAGCCAGTCCGCTAACAAGCTAGCTTTCGAGTATCTCGCATCAGCAAGCAATAGTATCGAGTCCATACCGCCTATAAGTGTTAAACGTAGTGAAATGACATTATTAAAAAAAGAAAAACTGCACTTTCAAATGTAAGTTGGCATACCTGTAGTATTACCTTGTTAAAACAAATCTTTTCTTATTCAAATGCATGTTTGCCGAAGGTTTCTCGGATCGACCAGAACAACCCGACCTGGGTGCGTGCCCCCAACCTGGCGGGCAATCAAATAAATAAAAAACTCTTTTGTTTCTGCTGGCTGAAGGTGAGCTTGGCTAAAGAAGGGTTCAAGGCAAAAGGCTTATGGCAAAAGGAAAGGGTAAAGGCATCTGTTTCACTTTTGGACCTGGCATCTGTTTACAGGCAAAAGGCTAATTCCATCCTTCCATCTTCTGTTGAACAGCTTGTTTAGGCAGAAGTTGGGATGGGTTAAGGCTTCTTCTGTCTATAGGCTTACGTATAATGTACTCGGCTAAAGGGGTGAGAGGGAAAAGAAAGGTTATGGCTGAAAGACAAAAGGGAAAAGGCTGGAAGGCAAAATAAATAAATAAAGGTTACCGGCATCTAGAATATGTTTAGAGGCTCCTGACTGGCAACACTACTAATTTATTTGGAACCACCTTATCTCCTCTTTATGATGCATTACAATGGTTATTTTGTTGTAACATGACAAGTGAAACGTCTAGATGCAAGTCCTAGTGATAAGGTGATAAGCAAGTCTATCAGCACTCCATGTATTTCGAACAAACTCTCTTCCTCTTCCTATGCAATTCCCATTCCTCTGTGCCTATGAACAACTTTACGAAAGAGGGATACAAAGAACTTAGAGGTATAGGTCCCAGAGGGAGTTGCAGAACAAACCCAACCACCCCATAATCTCTGCAAGTGGAAGAAAAAACAAGTTCAACTTAAACTTGAAATTTATTTACATTTGACATAACCACTAGATTATGCTGATGCTCATCTTCTATCTATGGTTCCTGACACAACAAACAACATGGATTCCTGACGAGGAGTTATATGTTGTACTTTTCTTTTCATCAGCAAGGACGTATCGATGCGAGTCCTAGTTATAGACTCGTTGGAGGAGTCCAACCAGTGTCAACAAAATCCAGTGTCAACAAAATGAGATGAGCCCCCATAATATTAGCTCGTGGAACAACCCCACCAGAATCAAAGCAAGTAGAAAAACAAGTCTATTTTAGTGCTAGTTGTTTCTGTTTTGTTGTACTTGCCATGGAAAGGACGTATCGATGCGCCTACTCCACGAACACAAAACAACAAGGAAGAAAACTCCAGAGAGGGAGAACACCCATGCCAGTCAGAAAGAAAGCAAGCAGGGGAGAGAGCGGCAAGCAGAAGCGAGTAGTAGTAGTCGGCTGGAGATTGAACTACAGCTCTCACTCATTAGAACTAGTTGAAAGAGTTTGTTAACAAGAAATGGAGACTAGGAGCCTTATAGCAGCTTTGTTTGTTGTCCCCCGGTATCAGCACATAAAAGTTATAGTTTATTAAGAATCCCCATTTAGGAAGTCAGATAATTCTATTTATGGATTTCTCTTGTTATGGGCGAGTAAAACGTCTCCATGCGCGAGTCAGGAAGGTGGGAATAAGCTGTTCAACAATCTCAGTAAGCAGGTAGGAATAAGCAGCTGGAAGGAAGCACGGACTAGGGAGAACACGGACTAGGGAATAGCTTAGCTAGCTTATTCGCTTTATAGCTCTTTGTGCTAGAGCTCGAATAAGGCCTTATTCTCTTTTTACCTGAATGGAGACTACTAGAATAGATTGAAACTTGGGCTCCATGCAGAAGCCAAAGCAGACTCATACTAGATGGATGGGGCATCCTGCCACTAGGGAAACGAGATGAAATGGCCCAGTTCAGTCAGATGTAGAGAAGAGTTCTTCTTGTTTGGGTAACTTACATACGGATATATGCTAGTGAAATGTAGATATTCCGGTCTCAGATGTACGCAACTAGGCACACTCTATGGCTTAAGCCAAGACCAACAGGCAAGTTACTTAGGAGGCTCAAGCTGACAATAGAGCTAAACTCTATTGCTTGTCTCTAGAGCTAGTACCGCGCAGGCCTTAGGAGCACGACAGAATAGCCAGAGATTGCTTGAACTATGCTTAGCTCAGCAGCTAAGAGAACAAGTTTCTTTGTATGGACTTAAACTTATCTATGCCGGTATCATTTAATTTCATACAATGAATCAGATAAGAGTGTAACAAGTATCTAGCTCCAAGTATTGATTTGGTGGAAACAATAAAAATATCATGAGTAACAATATTATGAGTATGAACATTTATTCAATTTAAACTCATCTATGCGTGCATCATATATAAGAGTTTGTTTGTTGTTTCTTAGAGCAAGTTATAAACGTATATATGGCGATATCATATGTATATACTTTCAATTGTTCAATTAGTTAGAGGAACTGACACAATTAACAGCAATAAGACCGGTATAGGGAACATGGACAGACTACGGGACCGGAACAACTAATTCAGCTTGATTCAGCTAATCTAATAAGGCACAGCTTATTCAGAACAACTTGACAACAAACAACATGAGCACAGGTGGTTTGTAAATGACTGTCGTATAAACCTAAACAGGTGATCGTATGAGAGAGAGATCTATCCAACATGATCAACAATCATTGTTATATTATACAAAAATGGGGAATTATACAAAGTTGAAATCTTCGTTCCATATTGTTTTGTTGATCTGGAAATTGTTCAACAACGACATTATTGTGTGGCATCATACATATATAACTCGTTATTTGTTGTGTTTATACGAAAGTGGAAACTTATATAGATGCTATGTGTACTAGCTCTTTTTAACTAGCTTTGTTCTCAGATGACACAAATGGACAATGGAAAGTGAAACCATCTCTATGCGCGAAGTGTGAACTGACACAATGAACAGCCGTTCCATAAAGGGCATAGTTTTATGTTCAGACAAATTCCACTTTATTATTGACCCAGATGAAATGTATCATTGCAAATGGAATTGTATTGCACTTAGCCCCTCATGTGTATGCTCCTCATTAAAAAACCAACATGCATGCTCCAGACTCCATTAGGTAAAGTCCCGGAAATGGCATGATGACTAAATAAAAATTCCATTTTGACCTCTCCCTTTGGTCGAGCGACTCCGTCCCTGATGATTAGATTTTATCCGAACCTATCTAAACAATTTTTATTATACCAAACCTTGTTGAGCAAATAAGCGAAACTCAATTTATGTTGTACCTTTATTTTCATCAGAGATCAAATCGGATTAGACAAATGACAATGCTTGTTGAACACTTGTCTATGCCAGTATAATATTTGAACAGACCGAGAGATTTATTTATTTCTGAATTATACAAAAGAACAACATATGTTTGAACACATAGATTGAAACTGATATATGCCAGTTACTTATCACACTTAGATATGCACTTTATGCGCATGTTACAATCACACATTTGTTACATAGTTGTTCATTTTTAAACAATACATTATATTCTTAATATTATTATCGTTGTATTGAGCTGACAAGGCTAGATGAGCAAGGCTAGCTAGGCTGACCCAGGCCGGTACTACAGAAACACCTTGTTCCAACCTCCACAGACCCTTTCTGGTGTGGTAGGCTATATGGACAAGCTGATATGGCTGCTGCACGGGTTGTATGCGCTTTTCGCTCACAACTCCCCGTATGGTTTTAGATATGGCAATATCATAGAACAACATACACAAAATGTATTGTGAACTTTGTATATGCTTTGTATATGCCTCGTATAGAGACGATTTACTTGCCACAGAAACAATTCTACTAGAGGATGTTAAGTAATTTTGTTGTACTTGCCATGGAAAGGACGTATCGATGCGCGTGTATGTGAAAACGTATTGATGCAACATTGTAATCTATGTCTCTTTATGTAAAGATCTAGATATCAAGGGGGCAGTGTTGTTTCCTCTCTCGGCCAAAGCACAGGTGGTTTGTAATAGATATAGATCCACACTGGGGTTCATGACCACAACATATGGGTTCCTTACAAAACAACATGGGGAGTTGTTTACGAACTGGAGCCAACAGCTATAATATCTGCAAGTACTATTATATCTGCAAGTAGTGGTCTAATATCACATTATATATATATATATATGCTCGTTAAGTCGTCACAAACATGCATGAAAAGACTCCATTAGCTAATGTTCTGGAAATGGGTATGATGACTACATACAAAATACACTTGAATGATCTGATGATACGGATTTCCTATCCAACATGATCTAAACTCATTTGATTAGACCAAACTGGGGGAATTAGACGACGAAGTGAAAATCTGAGTTATCTTTTTTTGTTGATCTGGACTGGAATTGTTAAACAACTTATATATGCTTGCATCATATATTTGGATGGGATCTCGCTGATTTCCATGATTCTGACTTCCCGATGACTGAGGACTTACGGAATGATAAATTACTTCTTACTTGTAGAATGTCTCGATGGCTATATCATATTTTAAACACTCTGGACCAACCAAACATGGATTCCAGTTCTTGTTCTTCTTATTGCATATAACTTATGACGAGACAAGTTAAACTTCTCTATGCGTGCATCATACATGAATGGTTCTCTCTACCTAGTGCAGGCATCCTCTCTTAGGCCTTCACCGAGGAAAAACTCTCATAAAATGGTATGGTTCATATTGAAAAAAATCCAGTTGGATTACCCGGAGTGGTGGGATTCATCTTGATCCTCAAAATGACATTTTGAATAATGAAAACTGGCCAATGAGAATGGGGTTTTTTCAATAGCGAAAGTCTTCTTTGTCTTCTGCTTTTCGCGTGAACGTGGGCAATTTAGATTAGAAATGAAGTAGGATGCCCCTCCTCGCCTATAAGCCAGAAATCTTTTGGGAGCCAAGGTACGAATGCCCTTCCCCTGTCGGGAAAGAGCTACGCACCTTGTGGCATCCACACTTTGCAAAGAATCTTCGTACCTGACATCTTAGGTTGAATTGGCAATGCGGAAACGACTTGAACCCTTTACTAACGACTTGTAAGCGGCATTTTCATTGACCTTCCTCGGCATTGAATACTTTATAAGGCTAAAACGACGTCGATTCTAAACCCTTGTAATGCATGTGATGAACCGGCATTGACTCGACCACCTTTGTACAGCATATAGTATAACAGACCACTTTAAGGCGAATTGAATCAGTAATTGGCAATCGGGAATCGAAATCGACCTGCTTGTAAACATGTGCCAAACCGTCCTAGCCTGGAGGTTGCTCGGAAGGCGTAATTACCCTAACGAATGCTAATAGACCATCGGACTAGTAATGCATATAATAGACCTTGACCTTAACTTCGTATAGCCATAACTGCTTTTCAACGTGATTGGTGGGGTTTTGAGTGACTGACTACGACTGGTGTATACCCCGCGTATCCCAGTGGATTTAGTTAATTACAGACACTGCAAGCCAGACTTTCTTTTTATAGTAGCCATCAGTGTCGCGCGACATAGGACCAGATCTAACTGGCCAGTACTCACCCTTTCGGCCGCTGCCCCCACGTAGCTACTCTGAATACGCTTTTAGATACGCCTTCAAGCTGCTTCACTCAACCTACTAAAGGCGGGCTGCTTGACAATTTCGTTCGACCAGTCGCGGGAGTACCAAGACCTATAGCAATAGGTTAGCTTTCAACAATTCATGGTTAGTGAGTGCACACTATAAAATTGACTATGAAATATACCAGTTGTCAACCGCGGGTAACCCCAGACTGCTTTTGTGGATTTGTATTGCCATACTGCTTGGGTGACCGGGTGCCTTGAGTAGTGAATGGTTGAGTCGCTAGCCATAATACTTGCTGGTAAACATAACTAACACCACGACTGGGTCTCTAGTGGTTATATAGTGTTTTCTGTCCCGTGTAGGAGGGGTGGGGGTGAGCCCGGCACTTTGAAAAGCAACAAGTTGTGTGATCGGGTCTGCTGCACTTATGTTGGTTGTTCACAAGTGTGGCTATTGAACCACAACCACAATGGCACTGTAGCCCATCCGGAGGTTTATACGCTACCTTTTTGTCAACCAGCTGCAGGTTGAAGTAAGAGTCAGAGATTTCGTTTTCTGGGGTCGGTTGTCACCCCGTAAGTATATCCCGCTTAGCCCGACTGGATTAGCACTTTCAGGCATCTTGGTAGGTACCACCAAACAACCGTCTGCATTCTTCAATATGGTCGGTAGAATGATCGACTTGGTTCTAGTTGAGTGGCTGTTCAGAAGTCGTAAAGGTAAGAGACTTGGCTTCGTTCGACTGACGATACTACATCCGAGTCTCGAATATACAGTTTTTTGTTAGTACGTTGATCAGCAGGTTCGAGCTTTGCGTTGATCGCAGCAGTATGGATTTTGTGGCTCGCGAGAACGATCCGATCGAGCAACTTTTTATATATTCCTATCCAGACACAATATCTTTAGTACCGATGATAGTGACCACATTGGCTAGCAGTTTATGCTTTTGGTTTGGACATTTAATTGAGTCTCTTCTTTTATGACTAGGAATGGACAATTGCTTACATTACTGACGGAAACCACACCAACATTCTCTTTTTAGGCGCTTCAACTGCGGTATAGGTCATAATCCTTGCCAGACAACTAACGATACGGATAATAGTGATTCTAGTGAGTCTCTTTAATATACGTAACAATATATTTCCGCTTCGTATACACCTTCTGATCACCCTTATACTTACGATCTGGATGGGACGCATTCTATGCCTTCCAATATGCCTTTGAAGGCGGAATATCGTTGATAGTCGTTTCAAACTACCAGGTCTTACAACTCGTTTTCTGATTAAGGTGAAAAGTCCATGAATAAGGGTTCTGATCGTCGTTGAATAGCTATTACCAGTGGACCACGTGTTGTGATTGTTAGTTGTAGTTGCCGCGTATAGCGATGTAGCTACCTGGTTTGAAGTTTGTTGCGTTGCTGCTTGTCATTCTCCAGAGGTATTCACATTCCGCAATAAATGTAAATTCGACTTAGTAGTAGCGATTCACAAGCGGGGAAATCTCAATCTCTGCAAGTATCGCGTTATTGCAAGGCGAACCAGCTGTACTGCTATAAAATACCATTTGAATAGGCCAGCAAGCATTACCAAGGGTCATTTAAACCTGCACCATCGAGGTAAACTGCTGCTTTTCATTATTTTCTTTTTACTTATCCGGGTGCACAGCTGGTGCTTGTACTGGAGAAAGGCGGAGAGGGCAACTGGTCCAGCTGGTTCAACGTGTTTTCTGTGTTATCCCGGTAAACGGGTTGTGCAACTAGTTATTCCCCTTCGTAGTTGCCTTCGGGTATAACTTACGCGCTTATAGGTTGCCTACGCCTGACGCTTAGTATGAGTAAATGACTTGTCACGTTTCGTCGAGGTATTCAACTTGATCTACTTACGATTCGGATACGCCTACCGAGCCTTATATGAGTAAACTTACTAGATAAATTACGATCACGCTTTTCGTCCTTCGGATAACAAGTATATGTATAGAGTTAGGTCAGGAGGTAAACTCTATGGGTGAAGCGGGTATATTAGATAAAAAGAAAGTAAAAGCGTGCAAGGTGGAGTGTCGTCGATAGTCGTCGAAAGCAAAAAGGTAGTATATGTATCGTTCTTATCCGGCGGAAAAGAAGTAGAAGAGTAGTTATGCTAATCCGCGTGCCTCGGGAAAGTCCCTCTCCCGTATGGTCGAGCAGCTCCGCCCCTCTCCTTTTAGTCGAGACCTCCTTCCTAAGGACCTCCGGGTCCTTCCCCTGTCGGGAAAGAGCTACGCACCTTGTTTGTTCTCAATCTGCTTCAAAATCGTTGGGTTCCATTGTTGAAGTGGCGGGTTTGGCAATAATACCCACACCAACACACTAGTGATCCTCTTTCAAGTGGGAGAAAAGCCTAAGTAGTTTACTTACTATATCTATGTGAGGATCCCCTTAATAGGTGCTTGCCTCCACATTGCTATTGCTTAACTAACAAGGAAGCAGACGTATTACCCTCTTAAGGAAAGCCTTTGCCCCTACTTAGTTACTACACCATATTCAATATAAATAGAAGGACTTTCTCCTACCACCTCAGATTTACAGGGGTTACTGATGAGCTCAGCCTTACAACGCTACCAAGCGGGCAGCAACACAGAAGTAGTACTGCTTTGCAGAACACGGGTACGCACCAACTACCCACACGGGGAGGGCTAATTCCCCGTAGGTCAAGTTTGGGGAATTCGCTGGCCCCCAGACAGAATGGCGAGGAGACAGAATCCATAAAGCTCAAGGATTCGAGTTTCACTCCTCAATCCACTTACCCTTACTACACTCCCTTCGTTTCTCTTTTTCTATATGCCCTGGGCTGCTATAAGTATGCTACTTCATCCTCCTTGTTTTCACCTAGGTCAAGCGCTCATTACCCCTGTGGGTCAATCGGGTAAGGAGCCCTGGACTGCCCCTTGTTCAGCCCTTATAAGCCCACCCGGTTTACCATCATGCCCAGGAGGATATACAAACATTGCACAAGACATCAACACACGCCTTTTACCAATGCCCAGCGGGTAGTACAACACGCAAGCAGACATGCCAGCCAAATACCTTGCTCCACTAGAACCCACAGGGGAGGCAATAAGACTGCCCATCGGGTAGGCACTCCAGAAAAAACAACCAGACAGACAGGCAGACAGGCAGAATTCACACCTTGCTACTCCTGCTCCTAAGAGGAAAAGAGCGGTGGGTGCCGATAAAGTCTCTTTTAAGATAAGAAGGTTCTCTCCTATAGTTCCAATCTGTTGGGGGTTAAATGGGAAAGTGATAGGTGGAGGTCTTCACTACTAAGGGGTTGCCAAGGTGTCTCCTTCTTATACGATATAGAGTTCCATTACCTTTGAAGGTTGAAGCGTAGAAACATTGACATTACCAAACTGTGGAAAGTGGACAGGCTCCATTCTCTTTCTAAGGCAGTAGCGAGAATACTTTCCTTACTATTAGGTGTGGTTTTTTAAGGCTTGCTTCATTAACTCCCGTGTTACCACCCTTATCCCACTCTTCTATTTGCCCCAAAAAATCGCCCCTTACCAGAGTTGAGGAAGAAGCCACATGCGCATCCCAACCTGTTATTTCTATCATCAAGGGCCAACCAATTACCCATTTCCTGTTTCCTGTGAGGATACATCTCTCTTATTTTGTTCCCGGCCTCTTTCTTTATCTACTAAAGCAACATAAGAGTTGTCTCTCCCTCCTTTATGATGAAAAAGGCAAATATTAGCTTTCTACTGATAAAACTAAAGCTGGATAATCAGATCCGGTGTTGTCTGCTTTATTCAATGCTTTAGTAATTAGTTGTTGGTTCTATCCATTATGCTAGCTTGGTTAATGCGGGTAACAATGTCCAATCAAACCATAGTGCTGCCTTATTTATATAGAATTAGAATATCTATTTTTATCTCTTTATCCATTTATAGTGTGGTGTCCAATCCGATTCACTAAAGTACTAGTTCCAATTATTTGCCATTCATTACCAAGGCCCTTCTCTAATATCTAATAATGAATGAGCTAGTGAAGCAAAAGAAGCTAGCCATCTAAAGCAGGCAACATGGTTCGCGAGGCAAGCAGGATTTCTTTATTTCTTGACTAGTTGAATAAGTCCCCTCCTCCCTAGAATAATAATGGGGCAAATAAAGGTCCTACGGTGCTTGTCCGCATCGGGCAAGGGATAATCAGCTATATCCCTTCAAACAGCTCACATCTTTAAATAGAAAACAGTTTTGGTTGGTCTATATAGTGGTTTTTATATCGAGCTGAAGTAAGCCCCTCTACTAACCCACTGGTCTAGCCATGCATATGGGTCTAGCCTTATTTTTAGAACTCTTACTTATTTACAGTGAGTGAATAACGAGCGCATCCCTAACATCTTCAGATTAGGACTTCAGGCAAAACAAATCGAATTGCATTATTGCTTGATTCGCCGGAGCCTGGCCAACAACTCCAGGAAATATGGGAATAAATATAAGTGTCCTGTGCCCTCTCCCTCTCCCTAAAGCGGTAAGATCCTGAAAGGTCTGACCTCTGCGAAGGTAAGGACCTTCCCCTCGCGGGAGAACCTTACGGATACATCTGAGAATGAATCTCCATCAGCCAATCCTATTCATTATCGGTCTGACTTTGAGGCTTTTGAACTGGCATGGCGATAAGGAGGCGAAAGGATAGCCCGAGCGAAGCGGGCGGGGAACTTCGATTACTGGATCTAAAAACAGGATCACGATAGCAGGCAGAACGAGCGAGTTTGCCCCAACAACACTAGAACCTACGGGCGGGCATTTTCGGGGAGTAGCCCGCTTCTTCAGACACTTGACTTTCATTGAGGGAGCCATTGAAAGGTGACTGGAACACCAGAAACAAAGACTACCCAAGCTAATGATAGAGGCAAGAAGACCTTCCGGCCAGGTCCCATTGATTGATCATAACGATATCGTGGAAATGCTGCACGGACCCATATATATAAGAACGGGGAGAAAATCACCTTTATACTAAACCAGATCGAGCCCGGGATCTTATTGAAAATGGGAAGATCCGGGATAGGCGGCCGACCTCCTGGAGGGAGCGATGTACATAGACTGGGTGAGTGGGGATGCAGCTCCGTGGACCGCTCGTCGGGCCTGATAGGTGGTGGTATCACACCCTTCTCAAAGGAACCGTACGTGACACTCTCGCGTCATACGGCTCCGTCCCGGGAATATTGAGTATCCCTTCGACGCAACATCTAGGTCCTCGAACCCGTCCTCG
>Ga0233342_1000236_pt1 | contig 17074 bp, 6 predicted proteins | sample GEONDECOMP273_FD_180706 | JGI IMG/M metagenome (GOLD analysis project Ga0233342, IMG submission 180706) | Leaf litter microbial communities from Shasta-Trinity National Forest, California, United States - GEON-DECOMP-273 | ecosystem: Environmental > Terrestrial > Plant litter > Unclassified...
TCTCCCTTATGGTCGAGCGGCTCCGCCCCTTAAACTCGTGGGTTATCATCTGTTGACCAAGTTCTTTGCTAAGTTCGAGCATACATGTTGTTTGGATTCCTTTTTACAGTGACTGGACTGTGTGAAACATTCAGCCTTTTGTCAATCGCAGCTGTCACACCTATTATGGCAGGGTTGGAGCATACATTATGGGGATGTCTGCATGGTTTTTATGTAGTTTTTACCAACAATGACACCTATATCAGCAACGGAGGAGTTGTGCCCAGACAAAACCCAGTTCATAGTCCTGAGGAAACCCTAGTATACTTTTTATAGTAACAGTACCTCAGGAAGGTGCGCCCTCTCTCCCATACTCCAGTACAACATCATTACAAGAAGCAGCCAGTGACCTAGCCTAGAGGAAACAAGGTATAACAGGGTCAATATATATATATAAGGGGGTTGCACTTAAGGAGAAGAGTTTCCAAACGTTGGGATATTTATGGAAACAGGAGATGTATTAATTTTGTATTTATGAGTGTAAGGGTGCAGCGAAAAGGCCATTTTCTCCCTCTATCTGTTACCTCGGCGATAAGGCGTTTTTGTAATTTGTTCTCTAATAAATATGCACCTCTGCCCTTTTATTCTAAGTAGGGGCTGTTAATTTTAGAAGGGAAACCCCCTCTCTCGGGACCATCCCTACAGGAACATGCAACTATATTAAAATAGTCCTTGGCTAATTGACACTATCATCCAGCTGCGTTTCTGAAGATATGGCTGTAGAGAGAGAATCAGGCAGGCAGTTCCGAGGATTCCACGACTGGGTGGTTGCTTAAAACTTCCTGTCATCTTTCCGGCTAAAGGGATTTATATAAAGCCTGCCTAACCCCAAATGATATATATATATATAAAGGCCTGATCCTGGCCCCAAATGATATATATATATATAAAAGAGAAAAAAGTGAGGAAACAGGTTGGGGGGCAGGCACAAAGCAGGAAGAGGTGGTGGTGATCCTACGAAAGGCCTTAACTCTATGGCTTTCACCGCCATAAGCAACAGTAAATGCCCGCTGATACCCGCCAATACCCGCCCGGTATAGACCCCCGTTATAGTAAATAATTATGGGAAATTAGAATCCGCTATAATCCGCATAGAGGTGAAGTCTAAATGAAATAGGAGACTCCGCTAATTGGTAAGACTCCAGTGGGGAACCAAAGGAGCAGAGGCTCGACAAAACCGGGATAACGACCACGTTGTCTTCATGTTGCACACGTATATGGCCAGGCCCATAGGTGTCCAGGCAGGCCTAAACGACGGCATCCCGGGACTCACTAACAGCCTAATTCACCTCAATGTCGCATATCGTCGTTGTGGAATCCAAACCCTTCCCCTCCTTTGTCGGGAAAGAGCTACGCACCTTTTGATAGGCATTTTACTAAGAAATTGTGATAAATGGGTGTAAGTAAACATCAATTTGATCCCTTAATTGTCAAAGCCATTATTAGCATTTTTATACCTTATTTCAATTCCCACTAACACATGTGGCCCCTTCCCTTCACTTCAGGAGGCAGAGCGAAGCGAACTTCTTAACACCGACCTGATTGTGCTTTTGTCTTCCCTTCCCTTCTCCCTTTCCTTCCCCGAGCGAGAGTCTTACATTTATGTTAGGCTTACCCTGATCTACCCAGCTTTCATTCCTACCCAGTAGCCATGAGTGTCCTGCGGAGCCCGGGACCACACACTTAGAGGCACTCCAATTAGGTGGCGAAGTTCATATAAGCCCGTAGGCGTAAGAAAGTAAGTATCCATTGCGCCTAAGCTTTCTTCATAGGTAGCGCCTACCTTTCTTTGTAAGCTGGGGTAAGGAACAAGTTGACCTGCTTACGACAAAGGACCTTATAAGTTGCACCGGGCTATGAAGGACCTAAGATAGCTTCGGTTCAGGTAGATATAGGAAAGGGAGAGAACCACCACACCAGTCATATTTTATTATTCGCCTAATAAATATGTTTCGGTAGGCACTTCCATGTGAGAACGCGCCGACCCAAGGAGGGAGAGGTCAGGCCGGGCGAGATACTACATAAATATTAGATTGTTGGTTGGCCTAAGAAACAAGGCACTTCAGTATGAATAAGCTCGAAGCCAAGTAGGGTTATATTAAGCCGGGCGAGACAAGTAGAGCGAGGGTTAGGCCAGGCAAGACAAAGAGAGAGGGGCGAGACCAGGTAAGGCGTGGGGGACCAGTTCGGCCGAGACATACATACAGTATTTACCAAATCACTTTCATTTGGGTGAGCAGCCATAAGCCATAAAGTAAGGACCCCTCGCATCTACCGGAGTGTGAAACAAAGAGGGGCGGAAAGAAAGGGGGGCGGAAAGAAGGAAGGCGTTGGGTTAATGGAAAAGCAGTAATTTAGTATGCCTGCCATTGAGCTCTGCCTACGATCTCTGTTTCTTCCCCGCGTGCAGACGGAGGAGTTAACATACCCAGTCAGTCAGAGAGAGAGGGATGATTGGATGTGCTCGTTTAGGTTGGAGGCAGGAACACTGGTAGCCGCTTAGGGAGGAGGGAGAGAGGGTTTGGTTGGGTTTAGCGGGGCAAGGAACTCGGTTGGGTTTATTGCACTAGCTTTGTGCATTGTTTCCACGTCGATTGGTCCTTGTCCCCACTCAAATTCATATGGTGTTGGTAGTAGCTACCACATTTGTAACCTCTCCACTATAATGGATACCAATGATACCCCCTAAGACACGTGTCTTTCACTCAGACAAAGAAATACTTGAGGCGCGGAGCCGCTTGTCCTTCCGAGGGCAAGGACATCATTGCCCCAAATTGTTCATGGGACGATATGCATCATCGTTCCTCTTTTTTACCCCAAGCCACACTCATACCTCTAATACCTCCCACTCAGTGTACTATGTAAACCAAAGATTGATTCCCCTAGGGTTTCGCTGATTGGTTAAAACCCCAATACCAGCCCTGGATGCCTTTCAATAAAGTAATATGGCTAACATCTCCCCCACTATCAACGCGGATATTTCTATAAAACCTAACATTACTGAAAACAGGATTCTCGGAGCTTCTTCTTACACAGACAAGGTTGTGGCTTACAAAGCCTTATTCAAATAATTTTGTGATGTGTCGGCTTGGTTGGGCATACTCAGAAATGACTAGATTGGATCCCTCCATTGTCTGTCATCATATCTACAAATGGCTAGATGCTCTTCTAGTTCGATAGAAACAACGACCTATGCACCCCTCCAAAGCCATGGCTATCAAACTGAAATCGACAAGTTGCGGAAGGCTTGGTTCATTTACTCAATTGCCTATACCTCTTGTGTTTCCAACCCTATCCCTATGATGAAAAAGTAAGGCACCATATGGGTTTTATATATTAATTATAAGGGTTTGAATCAGGCATGTCCAAAAGACAAATTTCCTATGCCTTTCATCGACCAGGTGATCGATGCGTGTGCTAGCCATCAATTTATCTCCCTTATGAATGTATTTTTAGGCTATAACCAAATTTTTAGATCTATCACATGGATCAGTACAAAACCACCTTAACCACCCATTGGGATACTTTTTGCTACCACATAATTTTCTTTGGGTTAAAGAATGCTGGCATCACTTTCCAGTGCATCATGTCCTACATTTTGTCACGATCTAGCCCACATCATCTTGGCTTACCTCAATAGCCTCACGGCATGATCCAAACAACGATATGATCATTTAAAAGACCTGCACATAGTGTTTTAACGATTTTGTCATTACAATATATTTGCTAAAACCCATTCAAGTGTGTTTTTTGCATCCCGTTCGGACGTCTTCTGATATTAATAGTCTCCCAGCAGGGGATTCAAGTTGATCCCTTGAAATATAAGGCGATCAGTAAACTCCCCCCCACACGGATTCTACTTTAGTTGCAGAGCCTACCATGGTAAGGCCAATTTCTTACAGTATTTTTTTTCACAATTACGCCACTCAAGCACAGGGTTTCCTTCGTCTATTGTGAAGAGAAACCCCATTTTGTTGGGATGAAAAACCTCTCCTTTTAGTCGAGACCTCCTTCCTAAGGAGCGAAGCCGCTTGTCCTTCATAGGGCAAGGACCTCTCCGAATAAATTCATAATTGTTCAAGACTGCACTAGGGCAGTTCATAAATTACCAGGAATCAAATTGGCCCATTCGTGTTATCTGGGGAAGAACAGGGAAGAGGCAAGATGGGGGAAGGGAAAGAGCTGCCGTGACGCCTATTGGTTGGTTAGGGTCAGAGATACTAACGGGTCCAGAGAGAGAAAACCTCTCCCTCACTTACTACCTGAAAGAAGTGAGGGGGGTGGGTTAGTGGGATAACCTCCACTAGTTTTAGGAATATATATTATTATTATAGTAAAGTGTGGAATGAGCTATCCGTGGTAGAGCCCCTCACTCAGCTTCCAGTTATCTCGGAAATATGTTTCCTGTCGATTCAGCTATCTCTAGTATGGCAATCTACAGATGATGCCTCTTCCTGTGGGAGCCGGAGTATATATTATATTATGCTAATTTGCTATCCAGAGGTATATTGAAGTTATTGATTAAACATTGGTTTGGACACAGAATCGACTCTCTCTTTATGGATGGAGGGAGCTTCACAACGATAGGGACAAATGGTAGTTTGCGTTACCCTCCCTCTCTTTGAACCTTGTAAGTAAATGATCGAACTCACAGATAGAAACTTAGTGCCGTTTGATGAGTAACTAAGAACGAGGGAGAGGGATACGGGAAGGATGAAGTAATGGAAGAGAAAGTAATTGCTAGTAGTAACGACTTGTCACGATCCATTGGTTTATATATCATCCATGTTCTAGGTGTGTCGGGATACATTATTTTCGCTAAGCGTATATAATAAAATTGGGTGAAAGGGTCCACCCCGCGACGAAGGATGGGGTACTAACTGCCCCAAGACCAAGGGGGTACTAACCATTATTTTAGTCCCTGTCCTCTCCGAACCGCAGGAGATAGTTGCCCATCATACGGCTCACCAACTGAACTTGCTCCGATAATGTTAGGTCGGGGGAGAAGGAACTCACTATCTATACATAAAAAATAAGCCGGCACTATCACTATAGAGAGATATCGTAGCAAGTGAGAAGCAAGCACCATAGCTAGCTCGATCATAGGAAGGTGAAATCATAGATAGCTAGTGGCGATTTAGTCCGATCGATCATACGACGGTACAGAAGAGAGAGAAGCACAAGCCTGCCTGAGCATAGCGAAGGGTCCCGCCGCTAGGCATGCTTATCACTCTATCGCTACGGGAAAGGGAGAATCTTCCCTTCCCCTCCTTTGTCGGGAAAGAGCTCCGCCCTTCGTTATTCATTTTGTTTAGGTGTTAGGGGTAGTTCTCGGGGAGTCGTCGAATAGCACTGTGGATCCTGTCACGGTACACAGTGTCTTTTACTTTTTATATGCTCAAGGCTGCGAATTCTTTATATATGTAATAACACTAGATTCGGTATAGAATAAATTGATTTATCTATTCCCACCCAACCGGAGCCGCTCGACCATAAGGGAGAGGGAAACTCCCCCATCCAACCATGTTTTTAGGTGTCTGGCAGTCTAAATTTAAGGGTAAGGGGCTAATATCCTCTCTAAGGTATCTGGCAGGGCAGGTAGTTCCGGTTCTCCTACGAGTGGAAAGGTAAAGTAAAAGAAAGCATCCCCAAGCGAATTCCCATGGCCATCGTCCCATCCATCCCATGTGGCTAGGTGTCCTGGCAGTCTAAAAGAAAAGGGGTGAGGGGGCTAAAGAAGCAATCTCATCAATCAAAATATCAACCAATCTGTGCTGGTGACCTACCCCTCTTGATGTGGGCAGTTGTGTAATGAATGCGTACGGAATGCGGGCTGACTGAATGCGAGAAAGCAATAGAAAACGTGTATGTGTGAGAAAGGCGGGTATGAGCCGGAGAATGCTGGTCGGATTGGGTAATGCGTACTGGGGATTTAACTGGGAATGAATGAGTACTTGAGATTGCACCTTGATACGTGCGATTAGGGTCAGTGGGAACTCCCCTCTGCAGGATACTAATAAGTAAGTCGCCTTTGGCCGGACCTTTCCCGGCTATCTTCCTAATCAGAATACTCATCAGTTATAATCCGATAAATCAATGCCTCCCCTGTAAGATGGTTCAGTTTATCAGCTTGCATTATATATATGAAAATAGAAAACTGGGCTCATCAAATTCTTTCAAAAAGGGCAATCGTAAGTAAGCACCGTTCACCGGTTCAGAAACCTACAAGAGTAAATTATCCAAGAAGAAATCCAGTATCGTTTCAAAAACATCCAAGAAGAAATGCTCCATCGGTTTCCAAAACATCAAAGAAGGCATTAAACCCAGGGAGAAACCCCTAGGTTTCCTATCGGATCCTGTCATCGAATCACGAGCAGGTAATTATGGGTAAACGCTCTTAAAAGATATGGTTCAGTAAATAGTAAATCCATTTTAGTGTCCCGATGAGCGACCTCGTACCCTCAAAAAGGGCGGTTTTAATAAACAAAAAAGGCGAATGAGGAGGTTTAGTAAATCTGACCACACCCAAACTCTTGCCTGCTCCGAACCAAGTGGTGCACATAAACCTTTTGAAAGGATTCCCATTTTATTCAGTTTGCATATATGGAGCAATCAAAGCCTTCCCGTCAACATGTCTGTAGGCTGCCATGGTGCGCCCCTCAAACAATTAGACCTGTGGTGTGCCTTTTTCTCTACGAGGGGATCACACTACACCTGCGCACCTGACCTGCCTTAAAAGCATGCAGGGAGCCATAATTACCGGAGCACTCCCTTCTGGGGGTTCTTTATCGGGATTGAACGGGGGAGTTCTTTCATGGAGTTTACTTGGTCTTTCGTTGATACTGGCTTGGCATCCATTCAATGCGGCGCCTCCCTGTGTCACCCAACTATGTCACTTGGAGCAAAAACACCTGCTGGAGCAAAACCACAAAGAAACAAGGGAATCAGCAGGAGCAACTAGGGAGGCAGAAACTAGGGGGGGAGCTAATCACCCAGGCACTAAGCAATGAATCCTGGTGGCAGAGAGAAACGATCTGAAAGGGTCTATTTTTTGAGAGAAAATACAGTTTGCTTGTCTCGAGGAGTATGAACAGTGTTTGCCTGTCGCCCCAGTTCGTGTTCTGTAGGTTGTGTATCCGTCCAGGTTCGGTCAGTGGTAAAGCCGTGAGTGGTCCGGTCATTGGTAACACGTCATGCCTGGGAGTATTGGTTTTAAGGGTAATCAGTGCACCTCACACGACTTCACTTCTTCCGTTGCCCCCCGTCTGGCCGAGCAGGGCCAGCATCTGTGTAATGATCCAATCAGTATCCATCCATGCACCTAACTCACACTCTCGGTATGGGTTCTTACTTTCACATAGACTTGCCGTATCTGGACTTCACTGAACGTCTTTCTGTAATGGATTTACTGGCTGTAAAGGTTCCCATACCCCTTTCTCAGCCAGGTTATTATACTCTTTACCAGTAAGGTCCTCGTACCTCTTGTCCAGTAAAGGTTATCATAATGCATTTAAGGTTAATTTATTGATTGGTACTGCTACCTTTATTCAATATACCCTTTTTACTTAATGCATACCGTAACACGACGCTAACTCACCCACTAGGGCCTGTCCTACTAACAGGTGTTATTCTACTAACAGGCAAAATAGATTGATCTAAAAAAAGTCCCGTAGTTTAGGAGATTTTGCTACACCCTTTCTTTAAAGTTCAAATAAGTCCCCATGGTATAGTCTTCAAACCTGCACAATGAATCAAAAGAAGTTCCCATAATACACGCTTAAACCTGCACAATAAGGGTCCCGTATAGAGGCTTCAAGAGATCCCATAGTATAGGCTTTTGATCTACACAATGACCCTTATCGTGTGTTTTATATAAATATTAGTTATAACAAGACGACTTTATGGACTTATTTCCATCTTTCAGGTAATTGTAAGGCAGGTGCTCTCTGATAGATAAAACCTTTCTTCAATCAGGCATCACCACCAACCAGACGTGCTGGAGTTTTCATGATGATAATACGCTTACAAATAGCCATTTATACAGGTTATAGGTATAATGGTCATACATAAACAGAAAAGCAGCAGGCAAACGATATCACTACGGGTCAGAAGCGAACATAGGCTAGCTAATCTTATAGGCTAGCTAACATAGGACGCATTGAATCAGAAGATAACCTTTATAAAACGCAAAAATTGATAAATGGAATCGTTGCTATATAAGTGGCTGTAAAACGCGCCAAAAGGAGCCACCATTTAAGAGCGTTCTGAGAAACAACCTTCTGGGATCAAGTAAACGCAAATAAACTTGCTCAAACATAGAATCATAAGTAAGACCATTAAAATGATGAAAGCTATCTTATTCCTAATTTAATATATAAGGCTCAGAGAAGTTGTAAAAGTTGGAGCTGTCAGAGTAGTCAGGACCCTACTAAGTAAGTCAGGTTCTTATATTTAACCCTTCAATTGCTAGCTCTTGTACCTGCTCTTTATGTTTTCTTAAGTTATCACTTGGTAACTACAGCTCTGAGCATATATTAAACCCCCCTTAAATAAAGGGACCTTGCCCTCCTTAGGTCGGGCGAGTCACTAATCGTCCCTCACCCTTCCGAGGACAAGGAAAATGGGGTTAAGCTAACATATATGTCATTATGAATCGCATTTATAAGCATTTGGGATAGCCTCAAGAAAAAAGTGAGTAAATACGACTGGATCAATAAGTTACTCCCCCTTTCACATCACTCACATTCTGTATCCTTTCCTTCCTCTCATATGTCGGTTGGGCGCGGATCTACTCTAAACTCCTCCCTGCCTTCAGGTTAAGTAGCCTTACCCTTTTTTATTCATGAATGTCGCTGACCTAGAATGCCTGTTCCTCCTTATATAAGAAAGGCCTTTTACCTGATTTATAGCTCATGATCCGGGTTTGAGGATGGTAGTAGAAACCTCCGTACTGTTGAGAAGATATATCCCCGATTCGGTTGTGTGTCTCTCCAAGGTGCTGGCCCATCTGCCTATCGCTGGCTCTCTTCGGTTGTTGAATCCCTGTTTCTACGGGGCGGGTCCATCTCATCTATGTTAACCTTGGGCATCAGAGAATGTTTTTTTCCTTGCCCTCGGAAGGACAAGCGCTACGCACCTTAAAAATGCGGAGTCACGGAGATGTAGTGGAGGTCGAAGAAGGCCGATATTCAAGACTGGTTGGAAATAATAATTCATGAATTTGCTTATAAAGAACGTGCATCCATAGGGAAATATTGAAAAAGATTAAAGAGAAGTACCTGTTTGAGTGCATACATGATATTTTCTGGGTTGTATTTTTTTCGGTAAACTTGCACGATTGGCTATAAATATTAGCAGAGAAGACCGTTGTTGGCTTTCCAGGCTAGGAGTTGAGTGGACCACCGAAAACCTATTTTAGATCCAGCGTACGACGACAAGTTTACTCGAGTGACTCGAGTGGTGGATTTATAGTATCAAGGTGCGATGGAAGGCTATGCTTTCTAAATTGCCGTGGAATGTTACTAGTCTTTAACTAAAGCCGAGTAAATTGAAAAGAAGGGACCGTGCAAAAGGCTAGTTGAGGATATACCAATGTGGATAAATATGTTGGTGGTGGAAAGGGGTAGGCTACCGAGCCCCAATAAGATTGTTGCAAAAGCCCTGCGTGGGGGGGTTAAATGGTAGGGGGACCTGATGGCTGAATCAGTTTTATAAGCTACGTGGCCGGTCGATGACGGTAAAGGCAGGGAGAAGGCATAATAAGGACACGCGGCTAAAATCCAAGACCTCTAAAAATGAATTACTCAATAAGCTAGTTTTGTATTGTGGGTGGGTAAAGCCAATCTTAAAAAGCTTATAAGCTGTCGCTCTGCCCCTAAAGCGAATCTCATCTATTTGGATTCGGAGGCATATTTTTCGGGTTATATCAAAATATTTTGATTTAGGCAATAGGGTTAAATAAAGATAAATGAAATAAATATAAAAATAGAAGGTATTAAAAGAAAACGCATATGTAAAGGCCCGTCCGGTTTCTCTTTCTGATTGACCATAATCCTGCCGAGCTGCCTTGCCGTCCGTGTTTATTCTGGCTGTGTATAATCTGTCTGGCAGTTGCACAATCTAAGCTAAAGGGAAACTACCAAACCTATGGGCTATTAAAACATTGGTTCCTCCACCTCTCCATCCAGAAGATGTATATATCTGAAGTTCCCGGCTGTGTATAATAAAACTAATAACCGGGGCAGAGTAAAACGACGATCTAAGCTAAAGGTAAACCCCTTCCCTTTCTCGGTACTATTCCCGCAGAGGAGCATGGCAAAGTAATCCTCCCGGCTACTGGACTGTATAAATAAATAGATCAATTGATCCAACGAGATCTGGGGTGCTCCTAAGGTCTTTAAGCATTCCCTGGGAAGCATGGTATAGGGCTGCTCCAGAGAAAGTATGTATAGCAGGTGGGGTAGTATTACCAAGGTAAGGCCTTATGATACTATTCCCTACAGGTACAGATCTGGCCTTCCTGGCTAAAAGAAAGGGGTATTTAAGTTACTCCATCGTCCTAGGTTTCCGGCCTAATAAATTGAAGGGAAAGGGTCTGATCCACCCATCCTATCCGGTGCTTCTAAGAGAAGTTAATTGGAAGCACTAAATCTCGTTTCGAAACTAGCCTGTCTATTCATTCAATGAGGTTATCTGATGTACTATAATCCAAAGTAATCCGGCACAGTGAAACCAGTTCAACGATATAAGCAGGTAAAGTAACCCCCTTCTCGGTCCCATCCCAAAGAGGAGCATGCATGTGACTAAAAGTCTGTTGCTACTGTACAATAAAGCCTGCCCTGCGTGTCCCTCCTTGGTCTGGCAGCAATTAAGACTTATTCCGGTTGGGTTGGTAGTTCAGTTGGCTGCTTGTAAAAACCTATAGGTAAAAACTTCTGTAGTGTCTTGTATAAATGTTTGTATGAGCCGAGAATGGTATGGATTAGTTGTGGAAGTATGGAAATACTGGACGATTGGAATATGATAAATTGTATATAGGTATGTTATAATTAAAATCAGGTATAGTGAATGAAATAATGGATACTTTTTTTTCATTTTGACACATTGAAATCACTCTTGTAATTTGTCTTTCAACCATACCCTTTATGATCCTTTACGGGAGTCCAGGTTGGTTTTCCATAGATGCCGGGAATTCATCCACAGCTTAATCCTGGTAGGTTGGTTTTGATACAATCGCGATCCTGGTCTTTCAATAATGAGATCCCAGAGGCTATCTCCCAGTAAGGATATCCTATTTAGGTTGCCCGTTTTATACCCGCGAGATATCCTCATTACCCAACAGTGGTCAGTACCTAGGAGGTTTCACAGCGAAGAAGAGGCCTAATTGAAAAGGAATAATCACAGGGAAGGGGCTCGGCTGGGGCAAGATACCTAAAACCCTTTCAATCAACAGAACGCACAGATATGCTTTGACCTCTTGAACTTATCCTGAAGGAACTAAGTTAATACAGATACTCACCAGGGATACACATTGCTGGTTACACGTTCATCACGAGGTTTGTTAGGTTTCTTTATTTGGGTTATTGCTATATCACCCATTACACACACATTGCGGAGGTGTTGTTATATATCATATTCTTTGTTTGTGGATAATAATACTGGATATAAAAAAGCACAGGCAATATATATCGAGAACAGATACTTTTATATACGTCTCATCAAACCCCAGCCAGAGTAGTAGTTTTTGTTTTAAGTGGGTCACCGATACTTAATGGGTACTTCACGAACTATGGGGAAAATGCATTAGGGAGGGAAATTAGCACAAGCCGGTCAATACTTCAGTCTACACTCACCCCCCCCCCGGCTCTTTACTTTTGGGGGGTTCACTCAGCTTCGTTTGACCTAATCCTGCTTTTAACCTCGGACGGAATAATGATATGGAATGGGGATCCTGGCATCGATATGCATCTACTTATGCTTTCAGGAAAAATATTACATTACGTTATTATGCTTTCTGTTCCACCCCCATCTTTCACCCATCCTCTTTAAGCACCTATCTTCCCATTACATTATTTATAATGTACCCACCCCTTTACGCTTTCAGGAAGTAAACATCCCCCATTTACCTCTCACACCTTCAGGAAGGAAATACCCATAGCTCTTATTGTGTGGGGGTGGGACAGGCTATGAAAACAAATAAAGCAACAACGGCAGCGGAAGCTACAACGACAGATACCACGAACGGAAACAACGACGGCAACGGAAGCTACAACGACAGATACGGCAACGACGGACGGACAATGGCCAACTAACCTAGTTTGAGCTGAGGTGAGCCAACGGACGGATCATATAGACGTGTTAGATATAACCTAAAATAGGTTTCTTATCTTGCCCAGGATCAGTAAACATAGGTGGTAGGTGTTGTATGCAAAGGTGGACCAAGACTTGTTTCTGGTGCGTGGTTGATCCTATCGCGCCCCCATGACGAGTATAAAAGGATCGCTACAGATTGATGCCCCGCTTTACCTGGCATACTTGGATCAGAATCGGAAAAGCAACATGTTCGCTTTCAAAAGATTTGAAAAACCTACTCATTCATGTCATGGATTTTTGTTAATTAAAATGATAGTTAAGGATGTCCGAGGCAAAATCCTCATCATAACAGTGAAATGGATTTTCTTCAATAAAAACCAGACCCCTCGATAGCGTTTATATTGGATAAACAGGATCTAGCCAACATTGAGGCCCATTAGCCATAGTACTCGCCTTATCTACAGGCCGTGGGATAGCCTTCAGTAAGTACACTTGCATTAGAGCACCTGGGATAGCCATCGGCAACTTACTCTTGAAGACAGCAGGGGCATAGGTCTTGTCACTTGCATGAGGTCGTGGAGTGAGTGGGGCACCCTCCGCATGAGGTCCCCTACGGGAGAGAGGTGGAAAACATAGTTGGACGTTCACATACAGCTTTAATTAGTCCGTGGAATAATTGGTTACACTTGCATGAGGAATAAATGGGATAGCAGCCTTATACGTTCTTACCTCTTGGCAATGCACAGTACGGAACAATCTCCACTTACTACCCGTCCTTCCCTCTTGCACTTTGATCGACCTACACACACAGAAAAACATAACACGGAAAGCTAGAGCAACACATCACACAGCAAGATATATTATATATACGTGATATACGTAATTGTCGATACAGAGCTTTGATCTTATTGCTTCGATTATTTTAAGCATTGGATTTCTTATTTATTACGTCTCATAGTACAGGCGCCTAGCGCATTAGTGGGCGCGTGTTTCTTGTGTTTTTGTGTTTTCACATATATATATTGCAATTATGAAGTTGTTTGAGTTAGGTGCATCAATAAAAAAGGTATTTGCTTTTCGGGTTCTTTAGCTGCTGGCCGGTAGATGTATGTAAACTGCTGGGTGGGCTGCTTGCCGGTTTAACGCTTTCATCATCCTTTCCGTTCAATACGCATTAGGACATTACCCAGGACACCTCACCCTGGAAGCAAGCAAGCAAGGAGCCAGTTACCCCTTTTGCCAAGCTTGGATAATCGCGTATATAATGCATGCTGAAATAGAATAGTGAAAAATTAGAAACGGCCTACCAGATTCGGCGAAGGCAACAAGTTCGCTTACAACAGAATTCAAATAACCTCCGCATTCATGGGTTATTTTTCATTAAAATGCTATTTCGGGGTGTCTTAGGCATATTAATCTATCATCGGGACATCCTAGCGTCCCTAGTCCTCGCCCTCCGCCGGGCCCTATCCATCCCCCCACGTAGTCGAATTAGGCAGGCCAACAGATAAATAGTACACGTAGTTCGAGGTTAGGGCGGGTAAAAATTAGGATTCTTTGTTCAATGAGCTTCTTTTTTCAATGAGCTCTGGTTTCCTCCCTCCAAAGTGGGCATTCTAGAGTGGGCATTCTTCTTTTTCCATCCAAAGTGGGGGCATCATGTAACAAAAAAGCAGCCTGGTTTCCTCCCTCCCAAGCGGGCATTCTGGGTTTGACTTACAAAGGGGTACATTATGGAGTGGGCATTTCAAAGTGGGGAATTCTTGCTTCCTACCAAGGTGGGCAGGTTATAGCAGGCTGAGGTGCACCAAAAAAGAACGGGTTTCTTTTCTTTTCGGTTTCTTTAGCTGCTGGCCGGAATCAGTCGACAGGAGGTCTTGAATGCAAAAAAGTGGGATGCCAGCGCTTGCCTCCTTTTTTGGTGTTGATCGAGAAACCCATGCCCCGCGAGGTTCAATTCATTTATAATAACCCTTGCCGGAAGTGTTGGGAGTCGTTGATCGCTATCGCTTCCATGAGTAGTAGTAGAAAAGAGGATAGATACATATTATTAATGCCCCGCTTTCCCTGGCATACCTGGAGCGGAAAAGCTACCAAGGTCGCTTCCAACTGATTTCAACAAACTCCGCATTCAGGGTGTTTACACTTCGTCCGAGGTACGGGGGCGAGAGGTTTTTGGTAATTAAATGCTACTTTCGGGTGTATAATAGGAGGAATCATCGGCGCAGGAAACTCTATTTTATTCTATATGAACTATACCTATCAGAACGGTTATCCATAATAACCAGTATTTCGTTGCCAAGCATTGATGCCAAGCATGCGTAGTACTTGCTAGACCCAATACACATAGCCACGTAGTTCAAGGTTAGTAGCTCAAGAGCCAATGGGCAAATAGTCCACATAGTTGAGGTGAGTTAGTAGAACACGGGTCACCCATTTTGAGTCTTCGTTTTATAAGCTCCGGTTTTACCCTTCAAAGTAGGCATTCTTGCTTCCTACAAAAGTAGCAGATTTCGCAGTGTGAGGTGCACCAATTTCAAAAAGTATCTGCTTGTCGGGTTCTTACGCTGCTGGACGGAATCAGTTAACATAGGTGGTGGGTTTTGTATGCAAAGGCGGACCGAAAAAGGGATATTACTTATGTTGCTGGCCGCTTGAAGTGACCATTCGTCCCTTTACTCCTTACTTTGGTTCTTAAACTCCTCTCATACGTTATACATATATAGAAGGGATATCCTTACATCGATCTGTATCTACACTTTATGCTTTCAGGTAGAAAAAAAAACTCATGAAACTTTCACACCTTCAGGTATACCCCTATAGCTCTTATTGTTCGGGGGTGGGGCCCGGCTACAGCAAAAAAGACAGCAACACTAACAGCAGAAGATACGGATACAGATACGGCACACGGAAACAGAAAAAGCAACAACCAGCTACGGCAGCTACAACGGATACGGATACAACGAAAACGTATAGTGTTGTTAGGTCACCAGGAAAGAAAAGAAGGGTTCTCACTTGTTTCTTTAGCTGCTTGCCGGGATCAATCAACGGAGGTAAGTGGTCGTGGTGATGTATGCAAAAGTAGAATGCTTGCCGGGGGCTTTCCTCCTTGGTTTGGTGGTTCATCGTTAACGCTTGCCCGAAGCAAGAAGGATCACTACAACAGCTCAATTATAGGCATTACCTGACATACCCGGAGAAAAGGTTACAAGTTCGGTTACAACATTTTGAAACCTTCTCATTCTTGGTTTTTTGTTAATAAATTTGCTATTTTTGGATGGATGAGGCATTTTTATCATCGCGCCATCAAACTGGATTTTATTCCATATAGGCTATAACCTCTACCTTTGGTCGAGCGGCTCCTCTCATCGCCCCCTTTAAAGCATTTACCTCTGAGAACCGGTATCTCAACTAGCATTTATGTACATCAGCAGCGTCGTAGTCCTTGCTTTATGGGTCTACACCTAGTGTGAGGTTCGGCGGGCAAAAGGTGTCTTTGCTTTATGAGCTCTTGTTTTTCCCTTCAAAGTTGGCATTCTCGCTTACTCCCCAAGTGGGCAGATGTAGCGGTGTTAGGTTAACCAAAAAATTAGATATATAATATGCTTGTTTCTTACGCTGCGGGATCAATCGACAGAGGTGGTTCTGCAAAGCCAGATCGATAGAGCGAGGTATATTTAGCGTGAAGTATATATGTAAAAACATAATACCTCATCTCCAGTGTTTGTGTGAGAAGATGTGGGCGCTATTAGCTCGTGTGTGTTTTAACATATATAATATGCAATAAGGAAGTTGCTTGAGTTAGGTAAACGAATCCACAATACCTTTATGTGTTTTCAATGAACGCGGGTCACTGCTTTACACTTATTACCGGTAACAACTACTAGTAGCTATTATCCTCATCCAATCTCCAACGGAAACCTCATACTTAGACCGAACCTTCACCTCAGCCTTCGCACTCATACGCCTTGGAACAGACAAGCCTTTCATTCAAGCCTTTCATTCTTCCTTTTGAACGCTCAACCACCTCTTTTGACTTTACAATAATATGCCATCAGCCTATTAACTAACCTTGCCCTTCTTACTTACCCTTTACCCCTTCATTTCGACCTCTCAACCATTAACCCCATTCAGTGAGCTTTCAGTTGAGCATACAATTTACGCTTCTAGGCTGTGTACGTATGAGATTTATGTTCGCTTTCTTGAGTTCTATTAGGTACGAATTTAGGATGTCCATATGCTGCACCATTCAATATAATAGCAACAACATCCACAATATACTTGAACCTCCATAAAGAAATACAACTCAACCGGAAGAAGCATCCAACACGCTTTATTTACTCACACACGCCCACATTCACACATTACACCAGGAAGGAAGGACATCGGACGGCATAGAAGAAAAGAATTTGACAGGGATAACACCAGCTGGGAATACTTCAGTACTAAGCTTCACCACCTGGCGGAACGATAATGCCAGGGGCGGAGCCGCTCGACCATAAGGGAGAGGACCCGGAGGGGGCTCGACTGAGGGACGAGGGAGAGGGGTTCGCTCGTCTTCGTTTCCTTTTTATTCAAGGTAATAACCTTGGAGACTTTGGTAGACAGAGAGAGAAAGATTGACCGGGGGGCATCGATCTACAGCAATTAATCTTTCTATTGATCTCATCCTAACCCATAACACCACCCAATAGTGAGTAGCAATCCTTTAGAATGGAAGTCA
>Ga0233342_1000238_pt1 | contig 16993 bp, 5 predicted proteins | sample GEONDECOMP273_FD_180706 | JGI IMG/M metagenome (GOLD analysis project Ga0233342, IMG submission 180706) | Leaf litter microbial communities from Shasta-Trinity National Forest, California, United States - GEON-DECOMP-273 | ecosystem: Environmental > Terrestrial > Plant litter > Unclassified...
TCATCCGGCAGTTAAACGATCTCAGGTAAAGGGAAAGCCTATCAGGACCATAATCCCCGCAGAGTAGCATGCTACTCTGTTCCTTGGCTAATGACCGCTATCCAGCCGCCCTGCCTGCCATGTCATCAAGAATAGGGGGGGAGGATGGGATCCTGGGGGGGATGCTTGGCTCAGATACTTAGCCTTGATACCATCAGCTTGGCTATTTTGCTTTGCTTCAGGGATTGTATGGAAACAGTTATTGCAGGAGGTCATTGATTGCCATCAGTGCCAGAAGGTAAGATACACCCAGTGGTCAACATAATAGCCAGGAGGTAGTTTTAACATAAACTTTCACCAGGGGCGCCTTATGCCCTCTATAACCTTTAGCCAGTCATATAATACATGCGATTACTTAGTAGTGTTAGGTGCGCGGATGGATCCTGATCGGACCAGTTCAAGGAAGGCCGTTCAGTATAAACATAATTCTGGCTACTACTTCCCATACGCCCACTTTTGTTACCGAAATTCCCACTTAAATCGCAGTATTAGTCCCAACATAATCAGTTGAACCAACATTGAAATCATAAGTTGAAGGGCAAAAAGGAGGAATGCATGTCCCGCTATTTTTAACCCCTACCTATATACATCTATAAAAGCCCTGCTATTTTGAACCCGTACTGACAGGACGGGAGCAGCGAAGCAAATGTGTATGTTTTTATTATGGGTTTTATACTCTTGTGATCCACGTGACCCAGTAGTTATGGACCCCACGTTTACTTGAATTGGGCAGGTTTATTATAAGATAACAGAGTCCATTGGGGCAGGTTGATCCAATAGTGTATTAGCTTATGGGGAGCATGGTCGAATTAAACAAGACGAAGCGCCAGTGTGTGGTGCGGGTGGTTTACCCAAGCGGTTGGGAAATAAATAGTTTTTGGTGCAATAACCTGAGCGAAGAACCCTATGCCCTGGAATCCGTGGTTGGCTAACCGAGATAGGATTCGAATAACGTGTAGTTGAGTAATCCCCCCCACGAACAACAAGTGGGCCATTCAATTTCTTTAATATATATAGTCTTGCCCACGAAAGGAGAGGAAGGAGCACGAAGGAAGCACAAAAAGATAGAGTAAGGCAGGTAATATAGATCTCGATTGGTGGTGAAAGGATTTATTTCCCATACCTCCCATTATCCCACATCTGCCTTATAAACCAATCATAAATGGAATAGCCCCCATACCTGGCAGGTATATAACACCTGCGAAGTGCACATAACTTTGAAATAAGGAACCCGAAGCGGGATACCATCATAAGAGTAAAATAGGGACCCCCTCTCCTTGCAACTAACTCATCATACCGGTTGGCCGCTCACTTACTATTACTATTTTCATTTCAAAGCTATCCCTCCGCAAGCCAGTAGTTTGAAGCAGTGAGACAATGCTTTAAACCAGCCTACACTTACCGAAGAGAGCCTTAATATTTTCATTTTATCTATTTTAGAACGATTACCATAGCGCGTGCATGCATTTCCCCCTTTTTGCCTTACAATGACAGAAATCGCTTTAGATATTCTTTAATGCTACCGACGCTACAGAAAGAGAAAGAAATAAACCACCCGCCCTGGAGACTTTATTTAATTGCCTTAATAGGAAGGAGCCCTTGAGCCTTAGAAGACCTGGTCCTCCCTGGAGCAAGGGAATCAGACCTTAAGCCCCGAAGCCGGGAATACTATTATAAACTAAAAATGAAGAGAATCTAAAAGCATTATCTCTAAAATCTAACTAAAGGATCATCCTCCTACGTGTTAATTTATTGTGTATTGTTATATAAGTGTATATCTGTAAGGCCATATGAAGTGACAAGTCCTATCTTTCATTCTCTCCTTGGTCTCAGCTCTATGGTTGATAGAAGGCCTAATGTTGGGTACTGAAAGCGTAATAGAGGAAATAGAAGGCTGTGTATAATAAGAGAAAGAGCATCATAAATAATGTGAGGAGTATAGGTAAAGCATACTGACCGGTGGTGGAAACAGAAGGCCCAGCGTAATGGGGTGAATAAAGGGATAGATTACGTAATGGAGTATTGGTGCTAAAAGAGTATGGATAAAGGCGTAATGTGTGTATATGCATATATAAGCCGGTCTCTATCTCTCCTCGTGCCACACACAAGATCCAGCTCTCTCGCTCGTGCTCTGGCCGACAGAAACCCGCTCTGTTTATTATTCTATCCACACATGAGCTGGTTAATTCGATACCAGAGTGAAAATGTTATTTGGTTGAGACTATATACCAGGTTACTATATAACCGTGGTAAGACCAGAGTTTACTTGGAAACAGCTGTGTGATTAGAGACCAGAGTTCTGCTGATACTAGGCGTGGTTAATGTAACAGTAGTTGTCTGGCCGTAAGGATAAAGCAGATGAGTATCGCCTGGGGGGAGTTAATCAAACAGGTTTAATATCTACCCGTGGGCAGTAGGTAAAATAGCAGATGGTGTGACTTCGGGAAGTCAAAAACAGGTTTTCAATAGCTGAGTCCATTTGGTAAAGTAACAGGGCTTGAGGGGTGAACTGACTGCAGCAGGTGTAACTGACTGTGCCGGCTTGATGTTCACAGTGTCCTTGAGGTTACTTCCCCTAGGTATGGTTGGGAAGGTATCTTTGTCTAGTTAGATTAGCTCGAGGTAAGAGCTTATTAAGAGAAAAACCCAGGCAGGCGGCAAGGGTATAAGTGGTAAGTTAGGCGATATCAGCAAGGTAGGTCAAAGCAGTCAGGGAAGATAGCAATAATATAGGATCCAGGCATCAAAATAGAGAAAATATAACTCAAATAAAAACGAAGTATAATAAACATATATAAGCAATGTGATATAAGCGCATACCGTGTTGGGTCTACGTGGACTGGGCGGCCTCCTTTATATACGTGACTTGGCAGGTCCCTTTCCTTAGGCATACTGGGTGGCCTTGATGACCGTGGCCTTGGTGGACTTGCACTTGTCCTTGGCGGTTGTAACGTGTACTTGTATAAAGCCAATCATTTTTAGCCGGTAATAGCTGGGCTGGGTCAGGGGCTGGGATGGAGACAGTCATTGCCAACCAGTCATAGACAATCATAATAGAAAGTGGCCGCTAACAAGGAGGAAGGCAAGTACATGTCGAAAAAGGAAGGACCAGTTGAAGGAGCATCATTTCCAGCATCAGTTGAACCAATATTATTATCCTTATAAGCAAAGGGATTCCCAGCTACTTCAGCAGCACAAAGAGTCTCATTTCCAGGAACACCAATTGAACTTACATTATTATCAGCCCCATAAGCATAACCAGTTTAACCAACAGCAGCACTAGTTGGAATCATCATCAATGAGAGCATTCCCAGAATCATTTAAAGAAGCAGAAGCAGTACCAAGAGCAGTTGTATAAATAGCATTCCCAGCAATATTCCCAAAAGCAGCCTTAGTTTCAGGATTATTTTCAGCATTTGAATCATAAGTTGAAGTGTCACCAGTTGTTGAACCTTAAGCAGTTCCGGCATAATTTCCCAGCAGGGGCATTACGATCATCATCATTCCCAGCATAAGTTCCCGAAGCATAACTAGCATTATTAGAACCGGCCTAATTACCGGCATCATCATAATTATTCCCAACGTCAATAAAACCGGGTCATCATTCCTAGGAGCACCAGTTTAACAAGCATACCCAGCTTCATTAGAACAAGCAGAATTGGCATTATCCCCAGGAGCACAAGGAAGACCAGCAAAAGCAACATCACAAGTTGGACACGTCTTTCATAAGCATGATTTCAGTGCCAGGAACAAAAGTATTACTAGCAAAGGCAGCACAAGTAGCTCCATAAGCAGTTACGTTCCCATAAGCCATTTGAAGGGGCATTTTAAGCAGCAGTTGAAAATTATTTCCAGGGTCACCAGTTTAACCAGTATAATTCCTGGCAGCACTATAACAAGCATCAGCATAATTTCTAGCATAACCAGTATAAATCCCGCCTGGGAAGCGAAGCGATCCAATTGAACCGGATTATCTTTAGCCCTCCTTCCTTGAGGCAATCGAAGCGATAAGTTGAATCGAGCTATCTATCTTCTTCAACTGGTTCTGCTGAGACTGCAAAAATAGTGAGAATCTTCATATTTGTTTGCGTGCGCTGGAAAATAGCCAAGTCCACTCGATTCTTATATGATAATGCGCCGCTATTTATTGAAGGAAAGATAAGAGAGGTGATAGCGTTGGCATGATGTTGGCAAAGGAATGAGGTTAAATACACTATATAATACAATCACCAGCACAAGATGTTACATACATAGGTCTAGGACATAATGCAAGTAAGGGAGGTTATATAAGCTAATCCGAGGTACGAGGGTGAGGTTTCATTGATCAACAACATCAAATTAATTAGATTAAGTTTTATTGTCAACCAACAAACAAACATGGATTCTTCAACAACTGGTTGTTTATTAAAAACAAGTTAAACGTCTCCATGCGAGCTCTCGTAAATGGATGAGGAAGGGTAGTCGAGGTAGTGTAGTAGAGTTAAATTGGTACTACACCAAAACTCTCATAGCCTGAAGAATAAATCTCACATTCATAGCATAAATTGAAATTATAAGTGGAGAAGTCATCAAGCAACAACAATAAAATACCCGTATCACTTTATTATAGTGTAATAGGTAGTAAGTAGATATGCGGTATCATCATATGTTAACACGTAGATATTCAATATAATATAGTAATAGGTGTAGTAGGTATGTACTTACCTCTTTGGACAAGTTAAACGTAGATATGGCAATATAATATAGTAATAGGTAGTAATAGGTATGGCTGCTATGGCAGCTAGGTCTGCTGGGCCCAGCTAGGTATTCTCTTTGGACAAGTTAAACGTCTCCATGGTGATATTCTATATTATAAATAATTGAAGAATCCACTGGATTTACTTTATTTTATGGTAGGTCATGCCCGCCTGCTATCGTCATAGGGGTAATATAACCACCCCCGACCGAACCTGCTGATGGAGGCCATTGATAAAGAAATGTCTGGTGGGTGTAAGGCGTAGGGGAGAGGCTGTAGGGGTATCGCCCATTTACCGGAGAGGATACAAAATAATAATTATTAGTAGAATGAATGAACAAGTTCAACGTATCTATTATGCCCAATTCATTTTCATAATTGTAGAGATAACACGGTATCATCATATGTTAACACGTATATATGCAATATTGTATATCGATGTTATTTATTGTTACAATGATTTATTGATCGATAGAGGATTCTGTAGGACACACTATTATTAAGGCCATATCAGAGTGTCATAGTAGAGGTATGGTATACCGGTATCTTATATGTATGACTACTGGAAGCTGTATAACAAAGACCTTATGTGGACAATGACAATGTGGATGAGAGACACTGGCTAGTAGGTAATGTAAGCAGTAAAGATTATTTATACAACTACAACTATTGGGGAAGTGTATAGTTAATACCACTATTATATAGCATAGGTCCATATAGGTCCATTGAAACTAGTGGATACTAACCACCACCTCCTGATATCTTTGGCTCATAGGTGTGCTACTATTGGTGGGAAGGCAAGCTTTTAAATAAACATCAACATCGCTAATTTTGACTAGGGGAACTTAGTAGTTCTCCTTCCTCTCGGCTAAAGAGGTTGTTACCTCCTCCTCAAATGGAAAAGGTAAACGTCTCCATGCGAGCTATCGTAAATGGAGGAAGGGTGGAATACCACAGGTGGTTAGGTGGACCAACAACCTCAAACAAATTATATGAAGTTGTGTCATCTGATCCAACAAACATGAATTCAACAACAACTGGTTTGTCTATTAAGGAGACAAGTTCAATATCTCCATGGTGATCTCATATAGTAATAAGTTGAATATAATAAACTATCGGTAGGTAGTGATAGGTAGGTAGCGGGAACATCATCCCAATAGAACCTATTGGTTATACCCTATCGGCGGTTGTGCAACCTCATCAATGGAAAAGTTACACGTATAATATATGCGATTCGTATCGTATTATTTGGATTATTTCCCCTTGCCCTCAGAAGCGCAAGACCTCCGGACCTTCCTTTTTTTCCCCAGACACTACAATAGGAATTGAATCCACTGGATTTACTTTACTTGCCTAAATAGGATATATAGGTAACGAACCTTGGGACGGAGTTGTTAAGCTGGATGGAAGTCCATATGGCTAGTACTTATTGGAAATAATATGGATATTATGGATGGAAATATGGATAAGAATACTCACATATTATATAATGGTATTGGGGTGATACCTACCACCTCAAATTGGATGTACCAACCTTCTGGATGGTCTCCTACCAGCCATAGTTTATGATATTACCACTACTACTATAAGACTGATTATTCACTCTATAGTCATAGAGGTAGATTAAAGTAAACGCCTCCATGGCGATATCGTAGTTAAACGTAGATATGCTAGTATCATAGGTATGGAAACTATTAGCTTCAAGTTGTACTATACTAGCCCTACTAAATACAATTAGTATGTTTCCATTGTATGCCCTAAGATTGCATATTAAGATTACCAATTACAATGGAACAGTACGGGAACTTATGCATGGACTAATAAGTAAGGGCTGCCATGGGACTTACCTCTGACTTACTTAGTTGGCAATGATTTATGCCAACCACTGGCACTGGGAATGGGCCTGCCCATGCTCGGCTCTAGGGAATGGGGGTTTAAAAATGGGAAAAGTGAAACGTCTCCATGTCGATCTAAGTGTTGTATTTAGGCTATTCCCACCAAAGGAAGGAGGCATAGGTTCCAATGGTAAAGGTAAACGTAGATATGGCGAGTTTGGCTAAGCCTCAGATGAGTATCGACTGAGATATTCGGTAGGTAAGGTAGTGGGAATATACCAATAGAACCTATGGGTTATACCCTGGTTGGTTGTGAAACCTCATGGTGATGATACCCATCCCAATATATCAAATGAGTGAAAGTTTAGAAATATGGCTGGCCCAACCAAATGAAACATGGAGGAGACATGGATTAAAAAACATGCATAGACTAAGATAAAGTCTATTAAGCTGCCATGGTATACTTAGGGATACTTACCTCCATAGAATAAGATATTTATTCTCGTAATGGGGCATTTTGACTCGAGGCGCACCTTGCCTTCATATTCATGGTTAGATCTTATTATCTATTTTGACTCGAGGCGAGGACATAGGCGCAAGGACGTATCGATGCGATTCTCACTTGTAGGTAGGTATGGATGCAATGGCCAGGTCTCCACGAGAGGAGGAAGGTGGAATGTTGTACTTGCCATGGAAAGGTGAAACGTATCGATGCGATATCTCATATAGTAGGTGCTACCTACAATACTAACACACTTAACGGGTTGAAGAAAACCTCCTCCATATAAGACACTTTTTATAGGAGTGAGCGCTAGGCGAACTATCATAGCAGGCAGGACGAAAGGATGAGAGAGCATAGCGAACTATCGGAAGGAAGGAAGTGAGCATTGCGAACTATCATAGCAGGAAAGAATAGGAGGAGTTTTGCATTGCGAACCATCCATCATAGTTGGCAGGGTTGTACCCTCTCATGGTGGTCTGTCCAACCACTCATCCTATCGGTTGAACCACCTCATCCTATTCGGTTCCTCATAAACCACCTCATAAGGTCGATGCAACCAACCACTAGGGAAAGTTCATAAAAAATGGCCTAGTCTAGCCTAGTTAATAGTAGTATGGGTAACTTCTTATTATCCTTCCTATCAGCATAAGCTATGGAAGTTATGGAAGTCTTCCTAACAAACATGGTGGATTCCACTAAAGTTGTGCACTTAGTAAATGGGAAATAGGTGGTGGGTGCTCATAAGGTGGGGGATCTCATACCATCCTAGAATATGGATAACTTATATTATCCTTTCTATCAGCTATGTAAGTGGGAAAGGTTCTAGTATCACCTAAAATGAACAAGTTCAACCTAGAGATGCGATCTCGCTATGATGATTTCCCCTTTGTTGATTCCTCACCCATTGGATTTTGATTGGATTAGTCCCATTGGTTCTTCCCCTGCCTTCCCAACCCCCTCCCCAAAAATAGTTCTTAATTTACTGAAATGCCATTACTGCTTGCCTGGGCAAAACCAGGGACGGAGTCGCTCGACCAAAGGGAGAGGGATTCTATTTCATTCTACAAAATAAAGATTTATTTTCTGGCTTAAAACATAGCCTGAAGAAGTATCACATTGAATTGGTGGAAAATAAGTTAGGGGAATAATATTAGGTAAAGTCTATACCAAGAGACTTCCGGTATGGCTGCTATGGCAGGGATCCACCTATCCCATAAAATGGAGACAAGGTGAGCGTATCAATGCAATTACTAAGCTAAGGCAATTAGGGACTACTCAGTATGTCCCAACCAAACATGGATGGAGATTCCATTTTTACAATGAGACAAGTTACACGTCTCCATGCGAGCTCGTATATCCTCGTATATCAATGAGAACAGGTTTAGATTAATTTATCATCTCCTTACTCTAAGCTATGGAAGTTGTTGGCCAAAGCAGGCACATGGGGGGGTGCAAGGGACTCTAACGATAGAGTATTGGCTTCTTATGGTATGGCAATAAGACCCTATGACAATTAATTCTCCCTTCCTCTCAACTATGGAATATGTTAACACGTATCTATGCTATATCGTATATCGATGTATTTATTGTTACAATGGAAAAGTTAAACCTATATATGTGGGTTCAGAAATAACTACTTAGAATGTGGAAAAGTTCAACGTATATATGGAAGTAAAATGTATATATGCGGTATCCTATGTTAACACCTCTAAATATTAAATATCATATATCTATGCATTGTGGAAAGCCTGTCAACTACTTTTCTCTTATCCTTGTTGCACTTAGTGTTCTATAGAATTAAAGCTTACGATAAATGCTATGTAGATCGATGATTTTAAAGCAGTTTCCTAGGGGAGATGTGCGCTGGGGATGGATATCCGAATGTTGCAATGTGACTTCAAGTTTTAGTGATGTAATAAGCGCCGCAGCTTTTTTGTCCGCCTTGTTAGAATGGAGTTATATCGCTAGAGAGAGACCTGGGAGCATGGAGTGATACCGCACCAGACTGACTGTGTGTGGTGATATTCCGCTGGCCGAGAACATAGGTTAGCTAGCCACCAATACAGCTTCTTGCTCTTGCTGAGGTTTCATAACCATGCACCCATGAGGTTTCACAAAATAGGGGTTTGGCACTAATGGTGGAGTACGTTGTTATGTATTAAAAAGCGCTAGCCGGTCCAGATGATGAGGATAGAGATGAGAGGATGGAGCGATAATACTAGGAGACGAGGTTCCACAATCGAACCGCATTAGATTAGGGGCAGCCACTATGAGGAACCCGCTTTGCATAGGGGCAACACCACTCACTCTATGAGGGTTAGGTCTCTTCATTGAGAGGCCTGCTTATATATACTTCCTGGACCTGGACATATAGACCTGGAATATGAAGAATTCTTTGCTGGGGCTGGTAAACCTAACCAGCAGATGCCATAGCTGCCATACCTTATGACTACATTTCATTATGATATCGCCGAGACGTCCTTGCGAAGAAAGAAAAAGGCTCCACAGTCACCATTCTCCCTGAGCGTAAGCGAAGAAGCCATAGGGGCCATCCCATCATCCATCCATGTCCAGTGTAAACCAGGTGGTTTCTATTATGTAAATTCCATCCCCTCCTTTGTCGGGAAAGAGCGTAGCACCATCCCAAAAAGAAAATAAGAAGAAATCTCTGGAATAAGAGGCTGAATAATACATAATTCATTGGATGGAGCGGCAGCATGGGCGCTGGCTCAACAGGCCTTCTTCACAAAAGAGCACTACCATGCATGACCCATAACAGGAGGTTGGGGGGTTGCCAACTACAATTATAGTTTCAATGAACCCATATCATCATAATATAGATTTATGAAAAAGCTCTACTAGTAAAAGCCTTAAAGAGATTCTACTACTACTACTGGCCTTAATTGACACGATATGGTGTAGAGCCATATTAATAAAAGAAGCAGCCGTACTAGCAGCCTATAGAGAAAGCCATACATAGAGTGAAGCGTCTCAGCTTTAGCCTTATGAGTACCCCCCTATAAAGGTGTATTACTGTAATCTGCTTACTTACAATATTGCATAAATATATTGAAACTTTCCATGGCAAGTAAACACATTAGATCTACCACATTGATGATAGCTCGCATGGATAAGTTGAACTTGTCCGTCGTAGTAGTGCAATAGCAATAAAGGTCTAGTCCATTGCCATTATTCCTATGTAAATTGTCCTTTATACACTTTTCTGATCCCATGCACTTAGTTCCTCATTTCCGTTCAAGCCAGTGAAAGCCTTGCCCGATGCGGACAAGCGACTTCGTACCTTAAATTGATCAAACTATGATACAGAAAAACCTGTATAAAACCCTCTTCCCTTTGGTCGAGCGACTCCGTCCCTATGAAATCAGATTTCTGGTCCGGGATACATAACCTCACTTATATAGGATAGCGCATATCTACGTCCTTGCTATTAGTCCGAGACAGCAAGTAAACACAAAACATTCCAACACCTTCCTCCTTATCACTAGGAGGAGCCAATGTCGTCAATGTCAGCAGGGGTGAAGAAAGATATATATAATGTGCCCGTCCAAATCTGCTATAGCTGTAGAGCTCAAAATAGAGTGAAACTACGCTAACTAGCACTACTTTCAGTTGTGTCCAGACCAGTAAGTACTACATTCGTAGTAGTCTGTAGTGTAAGTACTAACTATAATAGCCCATAAGTACATGACTTTATACTACCCTATTAGCTAGCAATAGATAAAGAACGACTATAAGAACTACTAGCTTCCGTATACAGGCGATACTGGAATAGAATATATAGATATATATCTATTTTGAAACTGCCCTTTCTCTAGATCTCTACATCAATAAGATATACGATATAGATGGGGGATGTTGAACTTGTCCCATTGCCAGTTCATCATTCCGCCTCCTCACATACATAGGCTGCTCCTCTTGCTCTCCCGATGGCATGAAACCTTAAGCTGCAACTGGAGATGATTATCCGTACTTGCAGCTGACACTATAGATGGATTGGATGGGAGAAGCGATAGCAACTGGATTTAGAGCAGTTTTTTCATTATAAACTGGAGATTAGCAACTGGATCTAGAGCCGCATGAACAGTTGAAATAGTACCGTTGTTACAACAATGATGACCCCGCCCAATAATGACCTAGGAAATTCTATAATATATGCGGCCCGGGCCAACAAATAGGTTAGTTGCTCTCCTTTAGTAAGTAGTCATCCAGGAGTTTATGCCAGGACTCGAACTCCCTTCTTATCTTCTCTCAGCAATGAGAAAATACGAATACTACCAGCAAGTACTATCATTGGCTATAAGCAAATACACCAGGGTATGGCAATCGGCTATGACTGGCATTTATTTCCACCTGTATCGAGTACAAGCCATAGAGTACGAGCATAATTAAGTACCGGTCATTGAGTACCAGCGTCTACCCTTGGATCTACTCTTGGCATCTAGTGAATAAACACCCGTCATCGAGTGCCTCAACACCTGGCATTGCCTCTTGCTCGACAGCATTGAGTACCGGAATTTAGTAAGCATCAACACTTGGATCTTCATATCTAGTTTTTACATATTATACCAGCACCCCTACGTCTGAACTTGGATTCGTATATCCAGAAGATCTAACGAGTTACTACACGATGTTGCCATGGGGACTAAGAAGAGCTTTTTTATCACCAGTCCAATTTCTTCTATATTATGTTGCCATAAATAAGTGTTCATACAGATATGAGATATTGGCATCTATGTGCTGATGCCAGAGCTGCTGCTGGGTTCAGAGAGACTCACTCCCCGCTTGGTTACTCTGGGTGGTCTCTACGTGGTTCATATATGATGTTGCCATATATGATGTCTCCATATCTACATAGATACTTGCATATATAAATAGATATTTCTTTTTGCAAACTGGAGATAAAACGATGAACTTTACGGCGTTGCTGCTTGCTAGATCGCGGGCTTAACAAATGCGGACGGCTGCTGCGAATCAACCCAGGCGTAGGAGTAAGATAAGAAGACTAACCGGTGAAATGCAATTACTTATGTGATTACTGCTTGCCTTAGATCTCTAAACCTACTACTCGATCTACCTAACAACCATCCCACACACCCCTTGCACCCAGGACAGCTAGCTAAACAGGCCTTCACAAGCACTACCCATGACCCTTTCACAGGAGAGGTGGTGGTTGTTACTGCTTTTCTTTTTATACCCTGCCTAGTAGAGGTGTTACAAGTCGTGTTGACCCATGCCCATCGACATGAACTGTTTTCGAAACACCGCCGTCCGAAAATGGGCACAAACCTTCTTTCCTTAAGGCTAGTTGCCTTAGGGCAACAAGTAGGTACATTAAGCTTATTTGCTTTCGCTTAGCCCCCTCCCCACCCAAATAATACTAAGTGAGGCTAATTTATTTATATAAATTGAAGTCAGTGCTACAAGGTCATAGACATAGGGTCCCCATTGCGACATAGGTTCCCATTGCTGATACCACTAGTGGATGCATTTTATCCAGGTTATCCATACATTATTGGTACTCGCTGGTAGGCCAGGCCAGGTAGTAACTCTGTTTATTCTGTTGGGGTAAGCCATGTAGGGGTGATTGTTCGTGGGACCACCTATCGGCGGGATGAGTGCTATAGTCCGTGGTACTACCTATATTGGAAGGGTATCAATCGAGAGACGACCAGGTATCAAGATCGAAGATCTCAGTCAGGGATAGATATCCGGATAAGAGAGAGCCAGTATGGGATGGAATGCCACCGGGAAGTAATATAAGCAGTGAATTTACCAGTTTCGTTTGTTAAGGTGAAAAAGGCAAGGACAGGTGAGCATAGGAGAACTCAATAGGCGCTACCTTTCATTTTTCAATTTACCCTTCAACCTTCTCCCTTGACTGCTTGAGCCACAACGAAACCATCGCAGTTAATCACTCGGAAACATGCTTTTCCCATCACCCTGTGGATTAGTGCCATACCACCCCTGTGCCCCGTAGCTGTGCTCTTCCCTGAAAAGCTCTACATTAAAACCTATGACCAAGTGCTGCTTTATCAGGTTTTATGACCAAGTCCAGCTCAACAAACCGTTAGGCTAGACGCTAAACGTTTGGGTAATCTGGTGGCAGTTTTGTAAGTGTATTCTTATGGTGGAGAACATGGGGAACTCACATAAAAGCTATTCACTCGCAGCACAAAGCCATTCACCTAACTTAAGCCGTAATAACTAGAATCAACAAACCCCACTTCCTCACCAAGTACAAAAGAAGGAAACAGCCTGTAACCTTGGAACCCTTTGTAAAGTACAACAGAAGGAAGCCTTTTCCCTTTCAACAGAATAAGCCAGAAGCCTTTTCCCTTTTATTACCTTTTTTAAAGTCCATCAGGTCCGAGTCAAGGCAGTGCCACCATCCATAAGAAATGATGAGATTTCAAATTGTTATATATATATATATAATAAGGGATCCTTCCTTTGTCCTTTCACCTCCAGCCTTCATCACCAGCCAAGCCAAGTCCCGCAGCCTTCATCACCAGCCAAGCCAAGTCCCGCAGCCTACAGAAATAAAAATCCACCTAAACAAACATATCAATTAATACCAAAAGGCAAATTACTTCTAACAAGTGTATTACTTATACCCATATACCAATCTATTACTTACATTTTATATACATTTTGAGGAGCATAGGACATTTAAGAAGGATCTGCAATTGATAGAGTCTTTTGAGGAGCAGAGTCAATTGATGGGAGAGACACACATATATTTAGTTGCATATTGAAGTGAGTCCAATCAATATAATAAGTGGAGGGAAAAGGAGTAAATATAGCAGAGCCATAAAAGAGCCTGTATTCTGCGAGGGGTGGTGTGGAGAGGCAAGTTACCAAATTTATTTGATTCTCTATAATGATTTGCTTCTGGGGAGGCTGATACATCTAACGGAAGAGGCCCCTTACAACTGAGCCATCTGACAAGAGCACACCCTTCTATCAGCTCGCGTACCAATAAACTACCAATATCACACGATCATACCCATCATATACAGAACCCAGCATTCTCCAGATTAACAGTATGCATTCTCACTTTATACCAGTCTAACATTCCCGCATTCAGGTCCGCATTACTGCTTTCTCCATGATTTGGTGATTGATTGCTCTCGCTTGCCTTTATTAGTGGGGAAGTCCTAGGGCCAGCAGGTGGTGGTCCTTGTAGAAAGCCCATGGCTAATATACAATTATTGCTGAACCCCCTGTTTCATCAATAAACAATGATAGGAGCTGACTGTTTACGAATTATGGTGCAACATCTTAAGTTGATGAGCCCGTTATCTCATAAGAACTTTTTATAATGTAACCTTATAATTTAACCTTTGATACTCCCCCCCCCTTCTGTAAAGAAAGAATGCGTTCCCTAGATTATTACACAGTCCGCCTTCTTGCTGCATTCACTTAAAGCCGCACCTGCCAACAACGGGAAACACAAGCCGAGTGGACGGGCAACATACTTGTAGAAGGCGGAGTAAGCACTGATTGATTGGATTTTAACCGATCGATAAGGAAGTTCCGAGTTGGATGGCCGGTAAGGAGCGGCCAATGTTTACTTATTTTATTCTGGGGGAGAATCAAGCCGGCAACTTACTTAGACTCACCCAACAGAGACAGACGCATAACCAGTTCACTTTTAGGTTGGTCCTTCAAGTAGAGCCAATGGTGGTTCATATAGCCTGGTTTTTTTCTTTTTGTTGCCTCCCCGGTAGCCTAAACGAGCGTAGCTTCTGTCTAAGCATAGCCGTTGAATGAATTAAGAGGCCTCCACGGGACGACGGTATGGAACAGCATTGCACAGCATCCACTGGTATGGGATGGCACACGGTACGGTTACGGTAAGGCACTATATCTGAACTACACACAGGTCTCCGATAGCCAGCCCATCATTGCCAACCAGGAATAAATAGTTGATCATAGCCAGCAGTCTGAGCCGTATTCCCCATGTTTGCCTTGAGTGGAAAGATAGTTATATTTATTGGATTGATTAGTACCGAAAACGCTTGATACACGCAACAACACTCTATGGACGAAACACAGTTACCTACACTTCTATGGACGGAAATAGTTAACTGCGAGGGATATATGACATCCGATACTACAACAGAGACACTGAACCACTTTCTTTTCACCTGCTCAGGATGGAAGCTCTAACGCTTAGCCCCGTGTAATCAGGACAGATGCTTCGAACCTTGCCCCCTTTATCCACGTAACAGGCAGCAGCACTTGGCTCGGGTCCCCCGACCCCCCCTCCTGAATAAGTACCAGGATGCTAAACTGGATAAAAGCAGCTTTGAGCGTGACAATGAGGTTGGTTAATTGATGAGATTATGGTACTCCTGGTTGGATAATGATTACTAACGCTTGCCTCCTAGTTGGGCAATAAATAAAAAACAAAGCTTAATGGTGTTAATTGCTAACGCTTGCCTTTTCCTTCAATCCGTACGCTTTCAGTTATATACTCATGCTTTCATTACTTACCTTTCTCTATTATTTAGGCTGCTTTATGGAGGAGGCTTTTTAATGGCTTTCTGTTCAATTCGATATAGAATAGGATATCTCCACGGCCGGAAGGGAAGAAGGATAACCCCAGCACTTGATACACGCCCGGAAGGATTAAGATATGCGGCAATCCAATCCAATCCAATATTTCAATTTAATACTGGGATGGGATATTCTTTGCTATATAATTTACGACCTCGATTATTAATCTTATCTTTAATACAATAGAATAGTTAGATTTATTACCTTCCATCCATTGCATTTTTCGGGCTTGTTGGAGTAAATAAAGAATAAGCCCCAATATAATGGAGACTTCTCCTCTCATCTGGTGGGAGCTTGGAATGGGTTATTTTTGGGAATGGTTGCTAAGGTTAACCTATCCTCTGTCTGCACCTTCCCGGCCAGCAGCATCATAAGAGGATTCAGTTTTCATCCAATATCCGTGACCACCAAGCCAGAGAAGCGAGCTCAGGTAGACTGAACGAGGGGAAAGGCAACATCGTTAGCCAGTAATTGTTCCTCATCTTAAAACATATTCTGAGTGGGAGTACAAGCCAGCATCGAATACAAGCATCAACTCTAGTTTAAACTATTGTCATTGAGCCCCGGCATCGAGTGAAACCTGGATCGCCACCTGGAATCAACTCTTGTTATTGACTACCGTCTATAAGCAATGTCCTTCTGGCTAAAATAGGACCGATAAGCTAAGATCGGCTGTAAACCACCTTCTGGCTATGACTGACTATCAGCGGCAAGGTCGAAGCAGGCGGGAGATGCATGCAGCAGAAGTTCGAAGGCAGGGAGCAATAAGATGATCTATAAGGCAGGAAGTTCAATAGAAGGTTCGATGATGTAAGATACTGCCAAGAGGTATAGAGATTGATCAAAAGTGGAAGGTATCAAGATATAGATCAGCCGCTGATGGTAAGTGGGACTTCAGGTGAGCTGTTTAACTTACTAATTTACTCTGGGTGCAATGGCTTTCTCACTCGGTCCCGTAGCTTCTTCCCATCCCGTAGCTTGTAGGGTGGGTGTGACATGTGGTGATGGTTATTCGGGTATGCGTTGAAATGGCCTCTCCTTTTAGTCGAGACCTCCTATTGACTAGCAGATGAAGGGCGGACCTCGATGAACACCGAATCGCCGTGTTATTACATATATAAAGAATTACTCCCAGTTAAGGAGTTCTATCTAGGTACACGGTAATTGCGTAAGAAAAGTGCTTGCATAATTACATATATAAAGAATGACTGGAAGATCGCTAAGGATTATGAAGTACCTGTCTAAGAGAAACCGCTGCCCCAAAGACTTCTACGCGAAGTGGGTATCCGGCGGGAGTAA
>Ga0233342_1000239_pt1 | contig 16987 bp, 11 predicted proteins | sample GEONDECOMP273_FD_180706 | JGI IMG/M metagenome (GOLD analysis project Ga0233342, IMG submission 180706) | Leaf litter microbial communities from Shasta-Trinity National Forest, California, United States - GEON-DECOMP-273 | ecosystem: Environmental > Terrestrial > Plant litter > Unclassified...
GCCCTTAGGAAAAACCAAGAACAAAGAATAAACCCAATGTGAAACCCCCCCCCTTGGGCAAAATTGGGTGGGAACTACTTGTATGAAAACATCTTGCTGGTGGACAAGGGTCCTATAAGTGTGCATATTTGTGAGTCGACCAGTGATCTATAAAAAAAGGATTGCCGATCTACAATCAACGACTAGTAGTTAGTAGCTGTAGTCTGCCTGTCGAGCGGGAGAGAATCATGCTGTTCATGCTATTACATTAACACTTTACCCACTATATGTACGGAACATTGTTACTATACACACTACGTACGGAACACAGATGGAAACCAATATGGGTTGGCACCACTACTATCAGGTGAAGTGAGTTAGGCCAATAGTGATTGAGTTATTTCACTAGTAAAATAAACTGTGGCTGCTGCGCTGTTTGACTGGACTAATCTACTAGGATAGCTGCTGCACTCTGCTACTAATTGGTTTTACTTGGATACTCGAGCTAAGCTACCATTGGATGAGCCAGGCTGAATACTAATTGTCTAGAAGCTCTTGTCAGCTGATACAATATAGCATATCCACGTTTCACTTGAAGGCTTTATGAACCCACATATATACGTTGAACTTGTCCATTTGAGGTGATCCTTTGTTAATAAAATAGTAGATAAGGTTTACCCCATCTCAACCTGAATACAGACATTAAGCCATTTTGGTTGCTAAAAAAGTGTATACACCACATTAGGTATGGATTTTATTCCTGAACTAGGCCATGTCAGGGTTCCCTATCCCTATGACAGGTGGATGAATTCAATAGAGATAGAGCTTTGGGATAAGAATGACCTTTTTATATTCCCCTTTCAAAAAAGCCATAACTACTAGCTATCAATACTAGCTGTAGTAATACTAAAGTAAGTTCTACACTTGCCTTAAGTTCTTTCCTTATTTACTACCTACCCATCCATAGAGGATAGTGAAAGCTGTTGTAACTTTTCTTAGTGCCTTCAATCAAGAAGAGAGAAAAGTAAACTAGTAGTCCCCGCGTAAGCAAAGAAGCTAGAAGGGATGGATTCCTATTACTTCAGCAACAATGTGAGACCCGTAAGGGGAGTATTCTCCTTATTATAACGGCAAGAGATTGGAACTATTTCTGCACTACACAGATCAAGACAAGTTATAGTCCAAGCTGAGTTAGTAGTCTTAGCCTAGGTCCAGCGGAGAAACAAGCCTTTTTAGTTAGTTTGACCCTGATGGAGGAATATGCCTACGACCCTTCGGTGTTATCACTGTTTCACAATGGGTTATTTCTTTCTCGTATGGCGCCATGGGATACATCTCTTCTCTTATTTGTGTTGGCTTAATAGCCTTATCCTATTGGCTAGTGATGTGCTGCTCCTATCTACCAGTGATGTGTGACTTCTGATTGGACTTGATTCACTTTATCGCAGCTTCCCAGAGAAGCACTCCAACAGATGGACCACGGTCCACCGCCACCTGCCAAGTCCACATAACCCACTAGGAAGGCCCAATACGCTTTAAATATGCTACTGCCAACATCTTACGAGATGGGCGGTCCGACAGACTAAACAACATATTTTAGGTAGGGCGGAAGGAAGGACAACTCCCATCTACCAAAGGGGTGGTTCAAGAGGTGCTACAATTAGGTTCCACCAAGAGGTTAGGTGGTAATACACAGAAGGGAGGCTCCAGTCATCATAAGCCTAGAACTATTATACCTCAGAGAGAGGGGGATTAGGTTGAGACATGTTAACAACGGATGAGATTGATGGAGTTAAACGAATTGGATTGAGAAATGATTCTTCTTATGCTGCTGGCCGTATCGGAGCGGACAGAGGGAACGAATGTGTAGCCCCCAGCGTTAGTTAGTTTGTATAAACAAAAAACTTTACCATTCCAAGTTTCCACCAGACAAGAGATATGTTCCTATCAATGGACGAGAGGAAGGATAAGTCCCCCCATTCACACAGGATACCCGTTCAACCATACCCCGAACAATACATACTCAATAGAGAAGGCCCCATGGTCCCAACAGAAGAGAAAGCCGTGCTGTTTTCATACGAGCATATCCCCGAAAACTGCTACATTACCAGTTTTCAACATATGAGATGGCAATAAAATGAATGATGGATAATCACAGCACTGGCTGAGAAAAAATTTCTTCCATCGTTATCACCATTCTTCCATCGTTATCACCAGCAGAGATAGATCTACAAGCTGAGAGGTACACAAGCAGAAGATATGCTTATACTATTGAAGGTGGTCCCTGGGAGGTAACCAATAAGGAGGGATTAATTGTTTCAATTGCTTCTTTAGCCCCTCCTTGCTAATATTGGACTTTCCCTTTGACTTTCATATTTTAGCAGCATTTTTAGTTTTTCATTGGGTGTAACCCCCCCGTACCATAGGGGTGGGAGCTACTATCTTCAATATTTATTAAGGGTACGCTACTAGATAAATGGACGGGGAGCAACTAAACAATGCTTCTAATACTTTATCCTTTACGAAGGGAAGGAAGTCCATTTACATAACTCTACACAGGGAGGCGCATTGAATGGATCCAATAGAGGTCCCAATTCACTTTGCCCCAGTCCGATAGCCTCAAAACGCATTAATGATTTACAATTATAACAATTTTACCACATTGAAGGAAGGAACAGGTGGACAGATTTTCCCACATTCAGTACGATTCTGGTAAATACGCAACTGCCCCATATTCCGGTAGAGGCAGGCAGTTATTTATTTTATTCTCTCGGCTTATTAATTATTCTGGGGAGACAAGTTACAAGACTTATACACCCGGTAAAGGCGGTTCAACTGACCTGCCAATAGCACATTTACACCTTGCGTACCAATCCACTACTCTCACGGCCCTTGCATTACCACCCCAGCTACAATTTGCTATCTTACTTTACCCTTTCCTACCCATTATCAGCTCACGACCCAATCAATTACCAAATACCCCGGTTCTTCATATTGACGACTGGTTGATAATATAGATTTACTCCACCGGTAGTTATAGAGCTAACTACTTGATAAAAGTCACCTGCATAAAGAAGCGCCCCGTATACACGCAGACATGCTTTCAGTTCCATATGCAACTGACAACATCTTATGGAGTTGGTAGAGCGCAAGCGACTGATGAATTTTATTGATTCGCTTGATTAATAACATATAGTTTGAGGGATCCGGCCCACCGGGCGGACAACTATTTGTTCAATTTTCATGATCTACTGCTGCCTTTAAAGCTGCTGCCATCCTTAGCCATCTGCCAGGCACCGTAAGCTTAGGCAAGTCCCTATCTGGGGAAAGCAGCCCCTTGGTTATTAATTAAGTCCCTCCCCCCATTGCATACCTATTATGGGTTGGGGCTTACCGTATGATATTTTCAATTTTTCTAGGTCCCAGGGAAACAAAAATGGATAACCCATATTCAACGGGTCAGGTAAGGACAGGGGGGGTAATATATGGTAAATTAAGTACATAAAGGTGGCGTATCCACCAAGATGGTAAATTGTAGAGTGTAAGAGTGGCCTAGCTTGGATTGCTAGCTTATTATCTTGCTTTGGAACGGCTCTGCATATCAATCATAGTAAGTCGCAACCCTTATGTGTCATCTAAACCGGACGAACTACAGCCAACAGATATTATTATAATATATTTATATATATATAATTTTTCCATGTTGTTGGTTACTTATATATGTTTTATCACCAGACTCTTCATTTTAAATAGAATCCCTTAAACTACTGCTAATGCACTAAAGAGCTAATTATATAGTCGTTGTTAATACCAAGGCATTGCCTAGATAGACAGGGAGTACTTGTATTTTATCATTGTTTATAAACTTATAGTCCCCATCATAGCCAGTTGACATTGCTGATAGTTCCTTGGCAGTGGTATGGACTATTAAAAATTGTTAATCTGAAAGTGCCTAGGCTAGTTTCCATGGAAACTACTAAAGATTGTCAGAACATTAATAATCATCTATCAATTGATACGTCACATACGATATTGACGAGTCTTTGCCCACCAATATCAAATAAGGGGAAGGGAAATAATACCATTTCTAAAAAAACCAGTTTAGAATCCATGTTAGTTGATTGGAACATCCAAAACCTCCTCCCCCTCCTTAGGTCAGGGGAGCGCTCCTCCTCATTTCATTTTTGGCATAGAATCCCTCTTTTTTTCTATTAAAGAATAGTTACTGAGAAGTTTTTATAATATCTGGTCCAACCTTTGTGCCTGCTCTGAACTGCCATCCAGCAGCAATGTGCAATGTATCTTTCCTGAACCGATTTGAGTATCCCCGGCCAAGCATAGCAGCCCAGCTTTTACACCCTCCTTCCCAGACAAGCGTCTGAATAAATCCCGCACTAGTGTTCCTGAAACGTATAAGAATAACTTCAATTTAGCACCCGTGATGTAAGGTTGCAGCGTAGGGTAACCAGCGTGAGTCCCATGGATAACCGGCTCCACCCAGGAATACCTGCATATAGTATCGGCGTATAGTAAGCATAAACACTTGGATATTCTCTTTCTTGGGGTTGAAATAAAACTTTTTATTGAGAGGATTAACTATTGGCTATGGGAATGCTTGGCAATAAAATAGAAACGTTGTTAATATATCTTGTGGGTATGACCCTTCCTTCGTTCCTATATTGCTGATGCAGTAGTGTCGTGGTGATGTGGTCCTTCTCTATCGGGTATTTTGAAACTTGTGGACATCGTCTTTTCTGGTGGAAACATGGGAACATAATAATAATGATAATAAAAATCATTCGTCGTATTGATGGGTGAACTCCTTTTCTTGGGTATCCCTTTTATGTACCGTCTGTTGGGAACATGCGGTTTGGACTCTTTCCTTAGAAAACTATGCATTAGACATCCTCCTTGAGACTAGTAAAAATACGCCCTTGGAGAAAATGCCTTGGGATCCCAAGAATTCATAGACCTCCTTGGGGATATAAAAACTATGCCTCATACATCATAGCCTTTGGAATGAAACTAGGTCGCTTAAGCCTTGGTTGCTCCTTCCTAACTTACACTTTGGGAACGCCAAATACTCCTTGGTTTCACTCCATTCTCACCTAGCACTGAGTCCCTATAAGTAAGTATCAGATCTATAGCCTTGAACAAAATACCCTCAGACATAGTGCACTACACCTAGATTGTCTTTACACTAAGCACATTTATTAACACGAGTCGGGAATACTTCAGTACTACACTTTCATACCTGGTGATCAAAAACAAAGCCCGGATCAAATCCAGTAAATCATTGGTGCACCACTTACTTCCTCATCTCCCGGCAGCATTATAACCACCAGCAGAACCTGAAGTAGTTCGTTCCAACACCAGTTTCACCGGCTTTATCATTTCCAGCCTCAGTTCCAGGATCATTACCATAAGCAATTGAAGGAGCAGAATTACCAGCGTAATCAGTTGAACATAGTTATTTGGTCATTCCCATAAGCACCAGTTAAACCAGGATAATTTCCATAAGCAGTTGAAGGAGCAGAAAAATGACCGGGATCGTTTATAGCAACACCAACTACCAGGAGGATCATTTAAAGAAGCATCATTTGAACCAACATCAATTGAATAAGCATAATTATTACCAGCATTAGTTGAAGGGGCATAACCATCAGGCCAAGCCTTATCCCCAGGCTGCAATATGGGGGGCAAGAAATGAATTATTTAAATTAGCAGTCGAAGGAACAGCATAACCAGGAACAGCCCCATAAGCAGTTTCATAAGCAGTACCATGAGCAGTTGGAGAAGCTTTATTCCCTAGCCATTCCAATAACATCTCCATAATTTATTTAACCAGATTTCCACCAGCGTCATGATTCCCAGCAAAGGCAGCCCAAGCAGCAAAAGCATAAAAAGCAGTTCCATCAGCGTCATGATTCCCAGCTGAAGCATCCCTAGCAGCAGTTGAAGGAGCAGCTCCATCAACCCAGTTGAATAAGCTTTATTCCCAAAAGCGGTAGAATGAGCCTCATTCCTAGCATCACCGGTAGAAATGGAATTATTTGAAGCAGTTCCATCATAAGTTGAACCAGCCCGGTATATAAGAAGTTCACTCGATCAATGAAAGGCATGGAATTTTGTAAATAATAAGTTGAAGAACCAGCGGCCCATTGGCATTCCCAGGATCATTCCAATAAGCATCAGTTGGACCGGGATCACCAGCACCATCATTTGAACCAGCATACCCAGCAGCACCAGGACAAGTGGGCCCATCAGCTGAAGGAGTCCCGGGATCATTTCCATCAGCATTTGCATAATCAATTGAAGGAGCAGTTCCATTAGCTTTATTATTTCCAGCAGTGGAAGGAACAGTTGAAGTGGCCTTACCAGTTGAACCAGCCTCAGTTCCCGGATCATCCCCAGTGGCATCTCCATGAGCAGTTGAACAAACATTTCAATCAGAAGTTGAAGGAACAGTACAAGAGCATTCCCACCAGCAGAATCTGCGGGAGGGGTCCCCCGTGCAGTGTTGCCCGCCCGGGGGAGGCTAGATGGAATAAACAGTTGTAAATAGAAACTCCCAGCTAGCTTTAGGAAAAACCAGGGGAGTTTATTATACTGGAATGACCAACACTGTTAGCACTGTTTATGACTGGCTCTATTGGCCCCTTGCTGTAAAGCCAGCCATGAAATGTAAAATGGTTCGGTGAGTTTTTTTGATGAAGGGTAAAGTTTACAAGCTATTGGCTCTTGGCAAAAGAGAAAAGTAATCTGTTGTTCTTGGTGATTAAGGTGATGAAAGCTTCTGGTTCAAGGTGAGATTAAAAGAGGCCCTTGGTTACGGGCTTCCGGCTGATTCCTTCCGGTGGACTTGTTGGACTTGGCTTGGCTGGTGATGACTGAAGATGATAGTTTCAAGGTTAAATAGGCCCCCTGGGTTAAAGGGTTCTGCGTATTAGCTTGTACGAGATCTGCTTATTCCTAGTAATAAACTTACTATACTTATGCAAGTCTCTTGTTTCAATGTTAATAAGTTTGCTTCGCTCTGCCTCATGACTGGAAGGAGCTTCATTACTTGAAGGAGCATGACTATTATAATAAGTAACCTCATGACTGGAGCCTCCTATAAGTACCGGGTTCCCTCCTAGTAGATAAATTAGCTTTATTTAAACCAAGATAAGAAAGTGTAGTTCAGAATGAAATGAGATTGAAACCAACTCTATCTCTTAGCTCCATTATTTGAAAAGAGAGAGTTAAAGCCTGCAAACCCACCCGCATAAAGGGGTCTCCACTCTTCCCTTTGGTCTTCGTCCTTCGCCCTCGATCCCATTATTTTGGCGAAATGAAAAATGTGAAACTATGGATGGATAGGAGTTTATTCGAGCATACCCGTTATGTTAAAGCCAGTACACCTATAGATAACCCTATGCCTACGAAGCCTTGCGTGGACTGTTGGAATGTGGATTGCTGTCCCTATGACCTGCTGCTGGGCTATGAAAACTGGCAAGCAATTACAAAAAAGGCTATGACTAGTGGCTCTCGACAAGGTAGGGTAAATAAATGGCTTCCAACTTGCTTTGTTGATCTCTAGTCCTGAAATCAGACTTATAATTAATTGTTGTTCTGCAGGGAGGGGGTAAGCCCCTTTACCTTGGTATGTGAAAGTAGTTCTTATCCTCTTGGCCATTCATGAATTCAATTCTATGACGGGTGCTATCTATCTTCAGGTTGATGATATGGGGAGGAACTTATCTTCTCCTTCCTCCATGCAGGAGGATTATTAACCTTTCAATACCTCGTTCATAGTTGCGCATTATGACTTAGATAAGCTGACTTATGCGGGCAGGTTGAACCAATGGCTATGAATGAATTGGCATAATAGTATAGTGTAAACCCCTTTCTTTCGGTAGTGGTGGAACCTCATAGTGCCTTGGTTTTGTACAAGTGACTTAAAGTGTGTGCGCCAGAGGTACGGAGACAAGGGTTGGGTTCCTGCATAGGGGATGGGATAATTATGTATATAATTCATGACCGAAAGATCCCGATAAGAAGAAGCGAGAATAAAACCACCCCTAAAAAGGGCACCCGGATAAATAACAAGGGGGATAAAGAATTAAATCCTAAATATGAGGCTAGGGCGCAGCGGTGCTAAAAAAGATACAGAACTCTAAGACGAAGAGCGGAGCCAAAATAATAAACTAAAGATATTTAACTCGTAATTTGTGGGCATACCTTTCCCTGATCTCAATGTGCAGGTGAATATGTGAGGTACGAGGGCTCCTTTGTAAGTATCTCCATGAAAGGTCAGTTCATTCCTGCGAGACCGGTCCGAACCCTTAGCAAGTGCGAAACGAAACTCTGCATCATGCTAGTAATTCACCCTTTACCCTTGCCTTACCTTTAAGTGGTTTGTTTCCATACAACCTATTCACCGGAAGAGCTAGGCATGTTAGTCCTAAAACACTTGAGTAATTAATTGCCTTAGTGCGTCGGGTACTGCTATGAACCTTTCAGAACCGGATATAACCTTACCCTTGGCTTTATGATTACTTACTTAACCCCAGGACGATGGATGGAGTAATTTCCAACCCATTGGATTAAGCCAGGAAGGCATATCAGTAGGGGATGGATGGCACTATGAGAATACCTTACCTTTGTTTTCCACAGAACCTATTAAGTCTTTATTGAGTGGGGGGGGATAACTAGCACTATCCCTATATCCCATTGCTGAATGAATCAGTGCAATATAACTTATTTTTGAAGGTATCAATCAGGAAGTAAGTCTCAGGACAGGATGGATTAACCAACCTTTCCCTTCCCTTACTTCTTCACCTATTGCTGCTTCAACCACCAGGCAGGCATTAGAAGCACTTCTGTAGGGCTGGGATTCACCTCCAGAACGATATTGATGATGGAAAAAGAAAGATTGTTATGTAATATGCCTTCTATTAATTAGGGCATTGACCTTACCCTATTAGCTGCTTTCATCCCTCACCCTAATCTGCACTTGATTAGCTACTTCCATCTATCCAGTTTGCTCATTAATACCCTAGGGGAGGGGCCACCCTATCCGATTTGCACTTGAATAGCCGCTGTGATCCATCACCCTATCTGTCTGCCATCCCAACAATTATCCACCTGCACCCTATATGTTTTGGATGAATCAACAAGCGCAATCAACAAGCGCTTAGCCAAGGTACGTTATTGCTAGAGAGATACCCGAGCAGAGGGAATAACATGGATATGGCTAGCATGAAACAACCTCACCCTTCCCTCTTACTTATGGATGTGTTCACTCACTACGAAGCAGCGCTTTCATTGCCAACAGCTCCTACATCACCGACATCCGACATCACTTACATGTCTTACATCGCCACATGCTCTAACTTTATGTGCCACATGTCGCCATGACAATTATCCATTCAGTATGGGTAAGGCAGGCAAATAATTATGGATGAGGAAAACATGGTAAATACTTTGTGGTGTGGGCCTTTTTTAATAAGAAAGCCCTCAAGCGATCGGAGTTTTTAGACCCGCTTTAAAGGGAGGAACCAGCTGAACCTGTAATGAACCTGGCACGGCAAAGGCAGGTACTTTACCAGGCAAATCTGTATAGGGCAGTTTACCTTACTCGAGTGTACCTTAATAATACTGCTTGGATAATCGCTTGAAAGAAAAGACCTTATTGTCGGTACCACATCCTCCCCTTCACCCTGCCTGCTGGCCTTCATCAACGAACAAGCAAGGCAAGATCTGTTATCGCCCGCCCTTATTGATCGAACAAATAAATAAATAAATCTTTTATCTAGTTTCATGCGGACTTAAGGTACCTCACCCATATGATTCCGTTTCTTTCAGTTAAAACCGTCTCTTACTCGCGTTGACACGCTCTCACTCACTACCCATAGATGTTTTATGGCCCATATATATAGATTCAGGTCAGGCAGACTCTGGTGAGGCAGAACCTTCAATTGGCGCTACAGCGTACAAATATGGACATTGAAATTGACTTTCGAGCCCCTGAGGTGGGTCCAAACCCCTACCTGATAAGGTTTAAAGTGGGGCAGAGGAGAAGCGCGCTCAATTTACCTTAGAAGAGGGAGGTTTTTTTATCATCCGCCTAAGCCTCTAACTGCTGCCCCTTATTAAAGTTATCTTATTTATTACCGAAGATGCTTCTGACTACTGCCCTTACGAATGAATCCCCTCTGGTTCACTTCGCCTCGTAATGGTGGAATAGTAGGGGTTAAATTGGACACCGCCGCTTCTGTCTCTAAGGTTGCATACTTACAGCGGCCCTATATTATTTATTTATTCAAGGCTCCGGTTCGCTTCTATTAAGTAAACTCAGTAATATAAGTAATAGCCTGATCGCTACGTAGTCTATGACTCGCCCTCTTGCCTTACCCAATATTCCGGGCCCGATCAATGGATTCTTGTTGGTTATTTGACGCTATTACGTTGTGTATAATACTCGTAGGCTGATAGGTAGCTGGAGTGAGTCTGACCCTCCTTTATATTATTTAATAAGGGGGTAACCTGCCTGCGTTCAATAACACTGACTGCTGACATATTCGTACTTTGGGACCTGCTATTTAGACCTTCTGGGCCAGAACTCTTACCAACTGCTTTGCTCCTGACCTTACAACTTATCTTTATGCCCCAAGCCTTTTTGCACTTGCTTCCCATAAAGCTTTTATACCGCCCGTTTTCCAACCAGAAAGCATTCACAGACCTGGAATCACACTTGCTTACAGATGGATGCTGGGACGGGTACCACTATTACTTATTATTTTGGCCGAGCCTTGCCCAGGATATTTAGGAATTTGAACCTACTGGCTAGAAAGAGCCCTACTCATACTTTTTGTTTCTGCTATCCGCTTCGCTCACCCACCTAAGCCTAGAACTGGATGCCCCCTACCTTAGTGAAAACCACCTTTTATGATGCTTTTATTTGGAAGCATACAACCCAGTAGGAAGGGATGGATCAACCATAGCCAGCCCTGAGCTATCCATTATTGAGTGAGTGCTTTATGGCATGGCGGCACGGCTGGTAATCGTCTCTTACCTTTAGGGTATGCGCCCGGTCGTCTTACGAGGTATGGGAATACTTTTTGTCTTACTTCTTGGTTGATCAGACGAGACGAAGGGCGAACGAAGCCGCTTCAATTTAAACATTGGGGAGCAGAAATGTATAAATAAAGTATATCTATGTACGGTGGACTCATAACATCCCCAAAGGAGAGGGTTAGGAGGAACCGGTTCGTCCAAGCACAACCCAGAGTAGAAGGGTTGCGAGCCGTCCACAAAGTAAGGGAGACATAGGCAAGCCAAAGCGTATTAAAGGGCGCCCATTATTTATATCTTAAACTGCCCGATGAGTGCCTGTGGGCGATATACCAGAGCATCGAAAGGGTGGAAAACTGGCTATTTATATTATATAAAAGGGCATCATCCGCTGCGGGATGACTGCGCGAAGGTCAGATAACCCCCGGCTAGTGCAAGCACCGGCCGCACAGGAGCTGCTTTACGGGGTTAGGCAACTATATGGTCCAAGATCAAGTGGTGCATAAACCAGCCTTAGGTGCTCAGACTTGTCCAGGGTCCAGTAGTATCCAAGCCTTAGGATAGCCCTACTAATTGTAAACAGGGTAAGGTTATCCCCGGCTTAGTAGAACTCCTACTCGTAAATGGATCAAATTACCAGTCCCGCTTAATAATATCCCTGGCTTAGGTAAGACTAAATATCGTACAGGTCAGGTTCTATATCCCTGCCTTGGAAGAACGAAGACTCGTCTAGGTCCCCCCCGTAGCCATAAACACACAGGGAGAAAAGCATCTGAAAGGCAAAATCTGAAGTACACACACTATAATGCGCGATAAGATCCGGTGTGTAGGAATCTACCTTGCTCAAATAAGAAGGATAAAATAGATAAATAATCATAAATAAATATCTATTCTATGTGGTGAAGGCAGGTTCGTTTTACATAGGAAGTTCATTGGAAGGTGAGATTGCTTGTTCGTGAGCTAGCGGTAGTGGGCGGTAAGGAGAGCAGTAAGAAGTATGAGCGGTAGGGATATCTATTGGATGGAAGCATGAGCGGGGGAGATGGTGAGCGAGCAGTAGTGGACGGAGAGATAGCTATTGATGGAAGTATGGGTGGTAGAGCTGTCGAAGGAAGTCTTGATTGGTGGACGGATCTATTGCTTGAGCGAGGGATAGCTGGCGAGAGAAGCAGTAGTGTACGGAGAGATAGCTTGAGCGATGGAAATCTATTTCTATAGGATAGAGTAGCTTGTAATTGAAATAGTTCAAGGTGGCCGTAAGGGGGTAGATGGTAAATTTGAGAGTAAAAAGGTGGCCTATCGGTTATCAATTATTGATCCTTATCTTTTTATTCATACAATCTTTTTTTTTCCCCCCGATTTCCAATTATCTGATCTCCAATCCTCTGATCTCCGTCTTATCTACCTTCTTATCTCCTTCTGATATCCCCATTCTCTGAACTCCATTCTTCTCTTCTGAACTCCCAACCCATAACCTTCTTATATCCCCTGGGTAAACTGGTTAAACAGAATATGTTCCAGCTACCTATGCTTCTACTGCTGATGGATAAGCTGGATCTACTGCCAAAACTGGGTTCTTATTGTATTTTTCTTTAAATAAAATTATTATCATTTTTTCACCGTTAACTGCTTGTTAAGACTTTACCGAGTGAAAGCATCTGAGCCAAGACCAGCAACTGTAGAGACGGGGACATAGTGTGAAAAAGCACGAGCTAAATGTCCAGCAGCAGTGGTTTCAGCAGATCCAGATAGAGACCCAGCATCAGTCGTAGTAGCACCAGAGGTAAAGGCAGCGTATCCTCCGGTTGAAATACACGTTGAAGAAGCCATTGAAGCAGCAAAGACAGGAGCAACGGGGAAAGCCAGCAAGATCCCTTCCAGTTAGAGAATCCGCAGTTTCATTAATTTATAGATAGAAGCCCATAAGCAGAGCCAGATCTAGGCCAGCCATCTTCTCCACTACTACCTCCACCACCAGGATTAGTTACAGGACGAACAGTTACAGGACGAGCAGTTACAGGTCCAGATAAAGCAGTAGATTGAGTAGATTCAGTAGTCGATGCTGTTGTTTATGCAGTCGGCAGTAGATGGAGCAGAAGTATACTTTGCACCCTTCCTTTGTACACCTGGCTTTGCACCTGCAGCACCACTTGCAGATCCGCCAGCACCAGAAGCAGCATCCTATAGAGAACGAGATCTTGCTTCTTAAGATGAATAACCAGACTATTATGATTTATTTAAAGATCCAGACCTTCGTGATCGAGATGATGACCTTAGTGATCGAGAACCAGATCCAGCAGTTGATTCTTATGAACCAGTCAAAGAAGCAGATCCAATTCCAGGTCCGGGTACAGATCAAAGTTGTAGGTATGCACTAGACTAGTTGAACCAAGCGCTGGAATGCTGGCTGCTGGTGGGTTATTATCTGAAACCACGGTGCTTCAACATGTGCTTCAACGGGCGTTATTGGTGGTGATGATTCAGGATCAATTAGTTAGGGTAAACAAGCCAAAATGAAACAAAAGCAAAGTATATACAATAACACAACATGCAACAAAATGATCATATACATGTGTGCTTATTTAAAATGAACATCATTCAAAGAGTGTATGTGTGTGTATGAGTGGTTCATCTCAAAATTGTGGTCATGAAACCGACCATATAAAGTTTGTTTATTTTATTGTGTTTTAGGTTATTCAGTGCATATTATTTTATCATAGCATTGGGTTTAAGTACAATGCTAAGATTATATGTTTGGTTCAGTCTTGGGTTCAGGGATAGGGTAACATCCTTATAGGTTCAGATATAGGATTACAAATGGTTGAGGAGGAGGTATCACCTATTGATAGTCCTAGGGTAGATGGGCCTACTTTTGCAATGGGTGATATGGAGTTATATGATATATGCCACTTGGAATAAGAGGAGCTAGTGGCACTTGTAGGACTAGACATGCCTCTTCCTCTATAGGCTGAGGGATAGAGACCATATAGATAGCTTCCAGTAGGGATCCTAAAGCCTATTCCTACTTTATATAGGCCAGTGAAGACTAACATGCCAATATTTTTCAGGGGTGCTAGCTTGGGGTTAATCCTTCTCAACTTTTGCTTAAAGGGCTTAGCACCTTCTTTCAGGGGGATAGTATGTTGGATCACATCTTCCCTATAGGCTTTTAGATCATCATAGGACCAGGCGAAGACATCCCTGTACTCCCTCACTAAGGTTTCAATCTCCTTTCTCCCTTGAGGGGAAGTGTTCGTACCTATCTTAATTATCCCGGGGTCACAATCAGAGCCAATATTTATTTCGACATAATCTTTAGGTTTGTTGGGCTCTTTCCCTTTGACATAAGCATCATCTCTATCGAAAAGTCTTTCGAGAGGAATTACACCCCTGGGAATGACGTTACTGGCAAGATCTACAATCTCAACATCTTTATCTTCCTCAGTCTTCCAATCAATATCACACTCAGCAAATTCATTTATATTGTTCAGGAAGTTTCTAATTTGCGAGTCATCATGGAAAACTTGCCAGTGCTCAATATTGTCAGGGACAGCTGGTATAAAGATTATTTCCAACTTACTTTCTCCTTTGATAAGGTTTTCACAAGGTTGCATTGCAGATGCTGCTACGGCTAACTCATCAGCCATAGAATTAAGTTATCGTGGGACAGCCTCAATACCAAAGGCATCAAACAGTTCGATGAGGTCCAGGACAGCATTCTTGTAATTCTTCAATCTATTATCTTGGCCCAATATACACCTTTTACTTGGTTTACAATAAGATCAGAATATCCTATGACCTTCAAGGTTTTTATACCCATCTTTCTAGCCAACTCTAAACCTAAGATCAAGGCTGAATATTCAGCCACATTGTTGGTTGCATCAAATTCTAGTCTATACGCTAAAGCTAGTCTTTTCTCCTTTAGGGGAAGTAAAGAAAACTCCTGCACCAACTCCAGCCTTGAGAAGTGAAATGAGTGAGTGCTTACAGAATCTATGAACTTCACCAAAGGCTCTGATTGATTGGAGAGAGGACCCGGTAAAGCTGGAAGACAGAAAGTTAAACAGCTACCACTAGTCAGTCGTGGAATCGTGGGAAACTGCCCTGCCTCAATCCTTCGTAGCTTTCTTATTTCCCTAAGCCGCTTGTTCTGACTAGGGCATGGACAAGTTCAACGTAGATATGGCGATCTCATAACTCCATGGAACTCACTCTATAAACTACAGCAAGTACCCCTTACCAAGTACCCCTTACTTGGCCGGCATTGCCATTGTTCTTATTGTTGTTTTGAACATGACAAGTGAAACTTATCTATGCGAGTCCTAGTTCTCTGCGGATTTAGCTGACTTCGAATCGGACGCTTTTCATTTGTGATTAAATTGTTAACCTTTCTACCCGAGGTCGGAGTTATTACACTCATGATGGGGGTACCCTTGATGCAAATCCCCCTTCTACTTCTCAGCCCAGTGGCCCTCTTCACATAGAGAAGCCCGCGTTAGACATAACACATGGGGCCTAGGCTAGATCCTCCATAATACTGTAATTGTGGGTGGCTTGGGCATTAGGGTTATGCATCGACCGATGAAGCACATCTTTAAGAGGGTGCAAGACTTATGGCATCACCAAACCAAGTCATCGGGAGGCTTGTACACCCCTATACCAGTTCCTAGCCAGTCTACCCTTTAGAGAGTATATTACTACTTGCTAGTGAAAGTCTCCATTCTTTTCATCAGTTCCTAAAGGTAAGTACATTAGCCTTAAGAAAAAGACTGCTAGCTGTAGTCTGTAGAGTAGGGTACTACTAACTATAATGTAAATTACTACTATTTTTACTACTTGCCATAGTCTTTATACAATTACTATTCTTGGCTAATGCTGCTCCCATATGAAGAAAGTTGGTTGTTGTCGGAGCCTACTCTTAAGAAAGGAAGCGCCTAAGAAAGTACTAATTGAGATTCACCGCCTATGAAGCTTCCTGTACTCATTTGAACTTCTACGTTTACCTAGGCAAGCGCCTAGATAGGGGGTATCCTTTATCAAACTTGAAGGAATTATTTGGTAAGAAGCCTTTCGGAGTTTCCCTAGGCAAGCGCCTACAGAAGGTGGAACAGTCTTTCTCCCTAAGCAACTTTCGGAGTTGCCCTCTCCTTATAAGTCGAGCGTGCTTACGCACCCTAAGTCAGCGCCTACTGAAGTAAAGTGTTTCTCCTTCATCAACCGGAAAATACCAGTAATGCAAGAGTATAAGGTTGGAAGGAGGAGGGACACAGAGTTCACTGGCTTAGAGCTCTTGGACCGCCTTCCATGCAGCATTCACGGGCCTTCCAACAACACTTGCTTTTGAGGATTCTTTAGTTGCTAGGCACAGAGAGGAAGAGGAAATTTACAAGATGCTTGAGGTAAGGCTGATAGAACCAGTGGAGGAATCATAGTGGATAAGTCCTATAGTAATACAGGACAAGAATACTGGTGGTATAAGACTATGTGCATATTTCAAAAAGATGAATGATGCCTGTGTCACTGACCCGTTTCCCACCACCTTTCACAGATTAAGTGTTGGATAATGTGGGTATAAAAGAGGCATATTCCTTCACATATGGATTTTTCGAGTATACCCAAATTAGGATTGCAAAAGAGGACATACAGAAACTACTTTTTATACTGAGTGGGGATCCTACCAATAGACTGTTATGCCCTTGGGGGGGGGTTAAAAAATGCACTAGCAGTCGTTTTTAGAGCAGTAGTGACAGCCGAATTAATCCACAAGTTTATGGAAGTATACTTAGATGACTGGACGGTATTCTATTTGCTTAAATAGAATATCTATAAGTTGAGATTGATGTTGGATATATTTTAATAGCTCCAAATATCCTTGAATCTGTAAAATGTCTATTTTTTCCATTTGGAGTGTTGCTTGGACATGTAGTATGCAAACATGGACTGCTAGTAT
>Ga0233342_1000240_pt1 | contig 16968 bp, 9 predicted proteins | sample GEONDECOMP273_FD_180706 | JGI IMG/M metagenome (GOLD analysis project Ga0233342, IMG submission 180706) | Leaf litter microbial communities from Shasta-Trinity National Forest, California, United States - GEON-DECOMP-273 | ecosystem: Environmental > Terrestrial > Plant litter > Unclassified...
TTAGGTTAGGTTAGGTTAGGTGATGCAATTTGATTTTATGTCTCCCACGTTCCCGCATACCGGAGTCACCCTCAACGCATACCCGAGTCACCTTCACAACATGACACATCCACTCAACACGGTACGGGGCCGAGTGAGTCACACCTGCTGTGAGCGATACCATCACAACATAATACCCGAAAGAGAAGGAAACCATCACAGGATACCATTCAATTCATACACGAGAAAGGAAGGAAATGTACCCTATCATTAAAGCCATACCCGACAGAGAAGGAAGTAACCCGTTCAATTCAATTCATAAACCGAAAGAGAATGTTACCCTCAAACTTACCGCTACGGAACAATGGAACGTTCCTACACACACTTACATTGACGGAACAATCGTTCCTACCTTGATTGGATGACATCACAATGCATTACTTATGATGCACCTGTGAAGGAAGGGTCATTACGCCTCATTGACAAAAAAAGCTAAGACTAAAGTTTGGCGGGATGGAATCTTTTGCTTTTAGGCTGGGTAAACCCAAGAGCTGGGAGAAACCGAGGCTTCACGAAAGAAACCAAAGCTGGCTGCTTGCTGGTTGAGAGAAACCGAGGCTGGTCGAAATTGTATCACCCAAGAGTTGGTCGAAAGAAACCGCCCGACGAAGAAGCTTGCTACGAGGGCTGGTAGAAACAGTTAGGCGAGAACGTTGAGGTAGTGGCTAGAGAGAGAGTGTTGCTATAACGCGAGGCAAGGAAGGCAATGGCTATATTAATGAAATGAATGAGTAAACCCCAGGAACAAGACAGGACGGGGCAGGACGAGGCACCTGGAGTTACAGCGTGCAGTGAGTTTGGAAAGATAAGTTCGTCATATCCAGCACCCATCATTGCATCCATGTCGGCACGAACGATATGGGAGAGAGATTGAGTAGTCCCCCATCACAAGATAGATATCCGAGAGATGATAGATGATCGCCCCCATCACACACATTCCTAGTTTCTACCATACGGGAGAGATGATGTTAACCAAGTCGACACCCACCATACGAGGAGAGGGAGTTCATGTTGTTACCTAACGAGCAGATCGATTGAGGAGCCATGCCCGATTGCTTCTATCCCGATCGAGGAGAGCTATACCTCCAAGACCTTGGTGGCACCGATCGAAGAACTTAGACCGTGGCTTTGCACTAATATTGACAAGAGCACGCGATTGATCAAGGTGGTAGGGTCAAGGAGTTCAGATATGGGGTGAGGTCGCCCTCCCCTATCACATAGGAGATGAACCCCAGCATACTCAACAGACGAAAACAAGCCCTCCCAGCGAGAAGAAGATGGCGTCAACTACTTTGTTCCGACCGGTACCACACCTACCTATACATCTTGATTTGACCAATCGGGCACCCAAAGGATTACTTATAAATGACCAACGCCCGGAATATTGGTAGTTAGCACTTGGACTGCCGGTACCACCAATATCCAACATATCACCTATAAAAGAAATCGCATATATCTATGCCCCTACCCCCAATCAAGTGTTCGTCCCGTAGCTCCTCACCCTTTCTATCTCCCAATGGTTGATTCTTTAGGCTCGTACCTCGGGCGAGACACTTAACGTAAGATTGAATGTATAATTTCATATATAATGAAAGTTGCCACACCTAGAAAGGAACTGAATTGAATGAATCCACTTTCTCAGGGATGGTTTCAATATTGGACTTCCCCTTCCTCTTGGTCATTGTTGATGTGGGCCTCCTTACTCGGTTATTCTGTTGAACGGGCGGGATACAACGGGGTATGTTTGAACGGGTATATTGTGATGTTGGCCCACCTATATTGAATACATAACCACCCTGGCTGGCTGCCTTACTCCCGGCAAGTATAAAAAGCGAGCCATAATCTATTTCCTTGCCAATTGCATAGTCAACTCTGACTAACTCTAGCAACACCACAAGCTAATCACCTCACTCGAGCAACACGTCTAGCCATTAACTCTATGTCGCATGGGGTACATCTATTTCTCTTTAGCTAACTCACGGGTATGTGGTGAAGGGGGTCCTTATTTCTCTGTCGGGTATGATTGAAGGGGCGGGTAAGAATGAACAGGTACCCATTGATGTGGTCCTTCTCTCGTCTGGTGGGAACTCGGAATGTTGGAGTTAGGATAATTGGTGCACCTCCCTGAATGACTCAACCTAGCCCTTATCTGAATGGCCCTCCCTGAATGGCTCTATGCATATGGCATCTGATATTCAAAAGTGGAATCAACGTGTTCCTACTGGTATAAGTAAGTAAGTCCAATTCTAAGGTTCCTAGGGTTGTCCCAAGGCGTATGTCTGATGCATAGGTTAGGGCTATTTCCACCGAGGCTGCAGGGTACTGAGGTTTAAAAAGAATAGGTAGTAAGTAGAGTTAGAGTTGCTGGCTTAGCTAAGATAATAATAATAGTAAAGGTTGTGTACAACCATAAGTGTTAAGCCGTTACCCGCCTTAATGGGTAACACATCATCCCAGGTCTAATTGTTCGGTCGATGACCTAACTAAACCAACTTTTTATGATTGCATTATTCTATAAGTTAAACCACGAGAACATACAAATAAGCGCCCACCTCTTATCTCTCTCTCACACACAAACACAATGTGGATTATTTATGTTTTTACATATTCTATATAAGACTTCACGCGGTTGTAAACCTCGCTCCTCTCCCTCGTACCTCGGTCGAGCCACTTAACGCTCCTCTATTGATAACCCACCCTTTCACCCTGCTGTCTTAGAACCGAAGGATCAAGCGAGGCAGCAAGCTTCATACAAGCAACTAAACCATCTAAACTCCTCCTAATATCTCCTTTATAATGAACTTGACTAACAAAGCTCACCAACTTCATGGCATGGTTTCCTTGCTGCCTTGGTTAACTCAACTAGTAAATACAAATCCAACTTTCCGCTCCAAGAATATAAAAACCAATAAGTATCCATTCTTTTAAAAAGATAAAGCCCCAAGCTAAGGGTACAAAGCTGAGCTGGTAGCTCATGGGACTAAAGTTGAAATAGAGCTAGTGGAAGATCCGGGAAGCGACGTATGCGATATCATAGATTAATAGGGGTTGTTGTAGTAGCAGGTCTGGCTGCTCTCAGGTTAGGTCTGCTAGTTAGTTATCCCGGCTGGGTCTCCTGGCTAGGTCTCCTGTCGCTCATTGTTCCGTCTGGTGGACCACCCATCTCTGTGGATGTCCCTTCATATTGGGCCGTGAGATGGGGAGCTTATTGTACGATAGATATCAAGTAGAAAGAGAGCTAATTTGTCTGTATGTCCTACTATTAATGAGATGTTTCCTGTGTACGGTGGGACCGCTTTATCATAAGATGGTGCAGTTGTTGGTGGTAACGCCTATTTTTAAAGATGTTTTCAATCAATCAAGATCTATCCAAGTCTAACCCACCTTCCCTGGCACAACTTTCCTAGCGTGAATTAAACCATGTTATATCCTAAACAGGTGTATCATAAGTAAAGCATAGCCATGAATCCATTCGAGGTACGAGCAGTAAGTGAGTTCGAGATATAGGTTAGATATAATATAGTTTGAGGGCTATGTTTTTTTGGGTCCAGGTATAGTTTGAAGGTTTATGACCAGGGCCTAGGTTCTAGGTTTCCTGGAATTAATGCATTTCGGGTGATTCCATCCTTTAATACCTCCTATAAGACAGGTTGCAGTATATTAGGCAGCGGGTTAGGTCAAAACCTACCTCTATCTGCTTTTCAAAGTCCATTTTAGCATACTTCCGACCCGATCACTTTCAACCTTGATATGATAATGGATCCTTACTTATAAGGCTCGAAAGTCATAAATTCCATGGCCATGCACGCTGGAAACACTCCTTTTAAACTGGTATAATAACTTATTATTACCCCAACTTTCATTCCCCTCACCCCCTTTCAATAATGTTAGTCCGTTGAAACCTATCTATGAAGCCTGTCCTTTTCGGCACTCCTATCAGAATAAAATCAGTCTCAATCAATAAATAAAGATCCCTCCAAGCCCATGCCACTTCCCTGACTGGTACAACCATCCTAGCGTAACTATGTTTATGGCGCTTTATCCATCCTCAACGGGTGCTTCGTAAGTAACGCGATCTAAATTGTTTTCCGAAACGTTCAGCTAAGCCGAGTAGCCGGGTATAAAAGCTGAGTATCCAAGCTCCTCATAGTTCGGTATCCCGGTAGTAACTATGTTTCCAATACGTAAAGTTAGGTAGGACCATGCGTTCCATAGTAGCAGAAGGTTTTAAACGGGGGTCGAGGTTCAAGGGCGATAAGTTCTGTGTTTCCGTCAATTCATAGTAAAAGTTCAATAAATGCCAATCTTCAGAAATAAGAAATTCATTTGAGTAGCTCCAAAAACCATACCTTGGATCCTATAAAATAATAAAATTTATTATGCTATAAATGGGAATGAGCCAATGGGAATCAAAGGCTTGTATCTAGAGCCAGTACCGTAATATCTCTATGGCCTTAGGACCAGTCCAGAACTATAGTGCAAGTAATGCGTTATACTGACTTCCATTCCAGGGTTCCGTCTATCGTTGTCCCCTTTAAATGGTAACGCGGGTGTCTTTTACCACCCCCACCCTATCTCTTGTCAACATGTCCTGGGCGAATTGAATCAGTGCACCTAACCCAGTGGAATCTTAAATAAAAAAGCTTTAATAAACCGCACTATTGATAGCAGCTACCTGCCCCTGCGCCATGTATGATTCGCCATGTATGATTCTCCTTCGATGTAAACTGAGTAGCTCAAATAATACTTATGCCAGTAAGATTTATATGCATTCAGCACTCGAATATAATTGCGCGTCCCTAAGAGCTTTAAGCTCATGCATTGCTCGAACCTAATAGCTCTCGTATTTAACCGTTTGTACCTCATGATTTTCCCTATGCATCCATCCACTCGAAGCTAATTGTGTTACCGACCTAATAATTTAAGCTAACGAAAATTTTGATTAATAATAAAGTTCATTTTAGAACCTCCGATGACTCACCCCTCAAAAAGAAGATGTACTTATATAATAATGCTTAATTATAAGTTTGTGTTAAATTCTTTCAAAGCGAACATGGTGCCTTTGTGTAGATCCGGGTATGCCAGAGAATGCGGGGAATCCATCGAGCGATATTGCTCCAACCAAGCGGGAATGGGGGAATAGTCATCTATCTACCAACCTGAATGCTGGGCTATAACTCATAAACCTTTATCGGGTGTAAGTGTGCTGGGTTTCCTACCTGTAAGGCAACGTCATATATTCTTGCTTCCAATCCTCTCAAATTATCTCTTGTCCCGCTTTTATTCCCGGGAAGGGGAAATAGTATATATAGAGTCTCCCATCGACCCGATAAAGAATGCTCGACCGGAAGGTGGGAGTTATGGCAGCGAAGTTAACATGGATCGACCGGTTGAACGAACAACTCTTTTGACCTTTGGAATAATGGCCTTTTACAACGTTTCACACAGTTACGGGGGATGGCAAAGCTAGGATTCCTAGTCTTGCTTTCGGGTGGGCTAGCTTGGATAGCGATCGAATGGCCGCCTTCTTGCTGGTCTGGACTGGGGCTAGTACGGCTGGATTGAATCAATTTGAGCATCATACGCCATTCAGACATAGCCCCACATACCATCACATAGAGCACCTGACATAGCCGACATAGCAACCTGACATAGCAGCTAGACATAGTCATAGATCATAGCCAGAAGGGCATAGCAGCCATACCACCCATCTTATTACCTATTATCTGGACTTGCTTATACCTATTCCTGAATTAATAGCTTAGTAGGGACTGCTGCTATTGAAATTATCTTATACGTATATATGTGAGTCTCTCTGTAGAGAATAAAGCTCCATAAGGAAGGATAAAGTCTTGCAGGACTGCAGGTCTTGCTTTAGTTTAGTAAGGAGCAGCAGGGAGGGTAAGGATAGAATATAAAACTAACTTCCATGTAATGGCTCTAGTACTTTTTTAACTCTACAAACACTTTATTTATTGATTTGTCTTTGTTTATTTACTTTTGGACGCACGCTCCCCCACCAACCCCCGGACAGGGCTTACCCCTATGGAACAGGAGTTCATCAAGCACCAGCCTATTAGCACAAGTCAGAGCTTTAGCCAGTCATAGCCTTACAGCTAGTCAGAGCCAGTCAGAGCTGTGCCGATCAAAGTCAATTATAGCCATAAAGTAGGCCTAGCTAGGCATAGCCCCCATATACACCAGTCATAGTCACTCGTACCAGTCGTAGCCATAGCAGTTAGTATTTGCCAGTCTCATTGCTAGAAGCTCTAGTAACTCTAAATAAGCTCTAGTCAGTGCCATACAGGTCATAGCCATATAAAATATCAATAAATAAGGGACCCCTAGTAAACACTTATCAATACGGAACCGGAGTTTCTACCTAAACTTTATGCCATTACCATGCATTACTGACAGATCACCTGGTTGATGATCATGCGCCAGATACATTGTGCTAGTCAGCTAGTGCCAGCCAGTCATTGCAATAGGTCATGGCAGATAGCCCATAGCCCAGTCGAATAGAGAGAGAGTTACCTAGTTTAGCGGCCAAGTATAGAGTAGCCGAGCCGAGTATCCCCGCCCAGCAATCGAATATATCCCAGGGATTATAGATAAATTTACTGAGATGCCAAAATTGAGTAAGAAGAAATCCTTGTTAGTACCAGCGATGATGATAAATAGAAATATTTGGACCTGCTTAAAATAAAAGGAGATTTCTTTTAAAATAATATTAAATTATACTTTTTTTTAAATCTGTATCAAGCCAAGTTGTGGCCTGCTCCTGTGTAGCTTAGTCAAAAGCGTATTACTAGGAATCCGTATAAAGATATAGGTGTTAACTCGCACATTATATATTAGCGCATTTTCAATCTTTCTTTTCACGTCGCTCTTTCTAATAAACGCTGTGTGTTTTTATACTTCGGTCTTGGCTATAGGCTCACCACAATGTGCTCCCGGGTCTCTATCGAGCGGTGTTGCTCATTATTCCTCAACCTGCGCGCTCTAAGCTCAAGGAAGTAAGGTGTTTTCTTGGTGTAATTGAAAGCCGGTATAATTTGTCATTTCTAAGGTTTGGGAAAATGAGAGTTTTGAAGGTCTTGTGCAGTTATCCTTCCTATTTGAAAGCAGAGCAAAGGGCGAACCCCTAACTATATAAGAAAAAATGCGCTCTGCTCGGTTTCGGGGTGAAAATGAGAGCATATATCATCGAGTAGCCATAACTCTGCATTTTGTTTAGTCAAAAAGACCGTGGGCAGATCCAAGAGGCGATGCTTTTACTCAATATAAGTAAGCCAATGCTAATTCTTGATCTTTCAAGGTAATACCTTACAGTAGCAAAGCCTGCAGCATTCCTTCCTGTCCCAGAAGCAAAGGCACCGGTGTCGATACAGAACCCATTGACTAAGCACTACCAATAACAGAGCCAGCATCCGGGCCAGCATACCCACTAGTAGCAGTCCTAGCATCCCTTCGCTTGGTTCCTTCTATAGTATCCGCTTATTTACCAACGGAAGCACCGGTTGATCCAGTCGAAGAAGCAGTCGGTGAAGCAGATGTATATTTAGTAGATTCAGATCTTAGCATAGCGTGTTCTGGCTTTTGGTAGATTCCCCTTGTTCCAACTTTATGCACATCCCACGGTGTTCCAGGTTTTGGCACATCCTACTACCGCTATCCTTGCATATGATATTGGGGCTGCCTCTTTGGTTGCCTTCTTCTTAGAAGATGCTACCCCTATCCCTGTAACTCTAGCAGCAGTTCGAGCAGAACCAGTTAATCTATTGAGGAATGTTATATCCTAAGTGAAAAGTAACCTACTAATGATGAAAGTAAGTCCCAGGGTGCTATAGACTCGTCGTCTATATCCTATATAAATGTGTAACAATCAATAGGAGTAGACTCGCTAATGAGAAGGCAATGATGAATCCTTCCACACCAGCACGAGATAAGAGCATTGGATATGATGATGAACTGATAACAACTTGACAAAGGAAAGCCTTACATGGATGGTCAGGACAGCTGAGGAATGGCCAAAATAGGTTTTTAACTTCTAAATCCCCTTGAACAATAGCATTACACAATAATGACTTGGGCTGCAACTGACGCCAAAAGATACTATAGACGCAGACCATCAACGCAAGGGGCATTGAGGTATATTTCCATAATTATTTGAAGAGTAACCAATCCTCATTTGAGTGAATGACGTATACTTTCACCAACATGCTTCATAGTGTATTTCTACCGACATTCTCCATAGCCATAGTCGAGGGTAAGGAAACCTACCTATGGCACTTCTTTACTAATTGACTTGCCTTGTGATCGTTTCGATACTAACCTATAATAATAATAAAAAGCTGAGAGCCGTAAGGCAGGACCTTCAGGCAGACTAAGGTAAGGTATATTCTGGTAAGGCAGACTAAGGTAAGGTATATTCTGGTAAGGCAGACTCGGGTAAGGTATATTCTGGTAAGGCAGACTCGGGTAAGGTATATTCTGGTAAGGCGGACTTTGGTGAGGTAGATTCAGGTGAAGACCGAAATAAAATATATGATTACTTGCTGGTTTATGCTGATATTGACCTAACCGCTTTCCTTCAAGTCAAGAGTGAGCAGTCATAAGTGGCGTAAGAAGATTAAGAAGGTCAGGACCAACTGCACCTTTTTTCTTTGTAAGCGGCGGGGTCAACTGCACCTTCTTTCTTTGTAGGCGCGGAGTAAAGAGTAAGGACCCATTTTGCTTACCCTTCTTCATAAGCGTACGTAAGGAGAACAATCGCACCTACTACTTTCCTTTGTAGGCGGTAAGGCAAGGCAAGGATCAATTGCACCTTCTTTTATAAGCGGACCCATTATCTGTCTTCCTTCATAAGCTAAGGTAAGGACCCAACTGCTGCACCTCCTACCTTTTAGCGTAAGATGAGCACTGATACTACATACATATTTTATTCTTGGCAGTCGTTCGTGAAAAGACAGCTTCGTGATCAGTCAGCCTTTGGTTCAGCAGGTAAATTGGTAGGGGTAAGAACCACTACAACAACCATACTTTCTTATTGACTGAAGAGCGCATCCCAGGGGTAGGCATTCAGCGTGGGAAAGCAAAGCTTTACACCCACACAAGTAGGACAGACGGGGTTAGGAAAAAGGAGGTGAGACTAAAGGTGGAGCGAGGCTAGGCGGGACAGACATATCTTATTTTTTTTTATTGGGGCCCCTAAAAAACATTTAGCGAAGGCAGGCAGCGATAAAGCTTGAAGGCCAAGTAGGACGAGGTCAGTGTAAAGTAGGACGCGAGACCAGGTCGGGCAGGACCTTAAGACGCATATTCTGGTGAGGTGAGGCAGGCTCAGGCATATTCAGGTGAGGTAGACTCGGGTAAGGTAGGCTAAGTTGTGGAGACCGAGGTAGATTCAGGTGGGGACTGAAAGAACATCTATTTTATTACTTGAGAAGCCAGAGCGAACAATGACTGAGTCACAGAGCATATTATGTGAATGAGTCATAGGGTAACGAGTCAAGGGTGGACTGGAAGTGTTTCTAAATCGTGCTAAAACGGTCATTTAAACGGTTTTAAAGAGTGGTTACGTTCTCTTTGAGCCCAACCCCTTTATTGCTTTAATAGAGAAGAGCTGAACTCAAACTTTCGACTTACTTACACTTGTTAGTGAGAAAGTAAAAGCAACCAACCCTCTCTCCCCGGGTTCATTGGAAACTCTACGGGAGCATGGCATGGGAACATGGTTTCTGTAACTCTTTTCTTTCTTTAGAAGCCGAAGCATATTATGAATGAGTCGCAGAGCGTATGATGGACGAGGGAGGTTGGTACGAGTCAAGGGCTGAATGGAAATAGTGAGAAAAAGCACTAAAATGGCCCCTCTCTATATAATAATTGATGGTTTTCAAAATTCGCTTAAGCTCCCTTGCTCAGTCTTCACTTTAGTTCTTCAACGTGAGCATTCGTTAGCATAGCGTAAGGCATAAGGTAAGACCCAGTTGCACCTACCTATTATGGAAACTATTCGTCAGATGGATGGGGGGACTGAACAAAAAGCTTGATTTATTTGCCTCACACAGATTTTAATTGATCACGCGTGCTTCCACCAACCCTTTTTAAAGTGATCATGTATTATCACCAATCCTCAGTAACTAATCTTCGTTTGAAGGGACGACGTATACCTTCACCAATATCCTTCATAGTCTTCATAGTCGAGAGGAGTCGAGACTCATGACTTACTTATTTACTAATTGACTTGCATACCTATAAAAAGCTGGAGGCCATAAGGCAGGACTCTAAGGCGCATACTCAGGTAGGGTAGAATACTCAGGTGAGACAGACTCAGGTGAGGTAGGCTCAGGCGAGACAGACTCAGGCAGAGACTTAGGTGCGGCAGGCTCAGATGAGGTAGATTCAGTAGGCTGGTACTGTTACTTAACTGCTTTTATTCAAGAGTGAGCCGTAGGCGTAAGAAAGTAAGTATCCATTGCGCCTAAGCTTTCTTCGTAGGTAGCGCCTACCTTTCTTTGTAAGCTGGGGTAAGGAACAAGTTGACCTGCTTACAACAAAGGACCTTAGAATAGTCTTTCCTGTTTCTGAGCTGAAGTTAATGACCCCAATATCTGAGGTTCCTTGCAAACGACCCAAATACTTATATTTCTTTCTGAGGTTCCTTTAAGTTATAGGTGACTTATAAGTGATAGGGGGGAATTTCATAACTTGGGGTCCGGATATATTTCCTTAGGTTAGGGGCCTTTATGTTTCGCCTTCAGGTATTGCCTATTGGGTATTGCCTATCGGTAGAGACCTTATCATCAGTGGCCCTCCCTTAATCTATGTAATGTAGGGGCTTATGACTTGATGTGTTATTATCATCTATAGAAGAAAAAAAGTAGATTGAGAAGATAGATAGATCCGGCTGAATTCCTCATTCATGAATATGTCCCTTCTTAAGCTCTTGGTTCATAATCTTATGACCTTTTACTCCTCGGAAGCTCTATCTAGGGGGGGATTGCAAATATTTTTTATTGAGTGGAATAAGAATGGGAATAAGGAATGAACGGGAATAGAATGTGTGCTACAGGATGAAATAAGAATGGAATGCATGCTACAGAATATAGGAAATAAACGGTAAATTTGTGCTACAGACTAGGTTAGGAACCCAACTATTTTTAAGCCAATGTAAGTAAAAGTATGTATAGTTAAGAAAGGAAGAAAGGAAGTAAGATCCTCTAAGGAAGGATAGTTACCGAAGGAATGGTTGTACCAGGAAAACTGTTGTACCAGTAAATATGACTTGCCTTATTACTTGCTCTCTAAAATGGCAAGAAGGCACAGCCGCACCTCCATTCTCTGAGTTTATACACTTTAGGGGCATGGATAGTGCCTCTAGTATATTATATAGGAAGTGCCTATAGGAGATGCCCAAAGAGAGTGCCTATTACATCCTCTAGCTGGTACGTTCATCTTTCTCTCCCTTCTGCGACCTCGTCCTGATGGACACTTGTGAGTTCATGGCAATACACGAACACTAATGCCAGAGGGGCCTCTCTAATGCTCATCTACTTCTTTAGTATAGGAATTAAACTCCCTTCTTCTATCGGATGTATTCCCCTTTGGGCTTTTAGTATACCTATGGGTTTTTCCTAGTCCCTTCTTTATCATGGACAGATGGACATTATATACACTTAAGACAGATGGATACGCCACCAAAGGAAGCTATAGATGGGGCCACCAGTAAGTAACCCCTATATAAAGAGAAAGCAAATAAGAATAAATAGGAGCGGTTATAAAACAAGTTGTTTTGTACTCAGCTATCGCCGTTAAGAATCACCAGAATTCCTCGTCCACGTTCTACTGAGTCAGGTAGGACATCATGGGATAGGCCACCCGCCGCTGGCTTCGCTTCGTAATGAATCATTACCGCGCTATATATATGGTTGGCAGTATTCTAAAGGGCTGGGCATTGAAAACTTTGGATTCAGCTGCAAGATCTGGGGGTTTACTGGCTGCATGAAACATGCAGGATGAGATCTACCAACTATATACAACCTGCCATAAGAACTGAATTACACTCTTTAGATATGAGCAAGTCATTATCCTTAGTTAATATCTATGGTCCTTACAACAATAGGAAGAAGTATTGGGAGTAACTATTGAATCTGGACTATATTAAGAGGGAGGACTCCATTTTGGGAGGATACCTCAATTTTACTTTTTAAAGGTGTGAAGTATGGAAGAACTATAGTAGGCCAGATAACCTAGCTGATTTCCTTACTCACAAATTGGAAGAGACCAATCTTAGTGATGTATAACCCCTTAAAATGTATTCAACCTGGAAGGATAATAGAATAGGAGAATATGCTATATATAAAAGATTAGACAGATTAATTATAGCTTACAGAGTTTTTATGGATGCAGATAAGATAAGGTCATGGATTGGTTATGTTATATGTTCATATCATTTTACCATCACCCATATTGGTTATAGAAGGAATATTTTCTGAAAATGGTGAAGGAGGAATGAAAGCCTTTTAATTCAGAGGATGATGGTACAACTATGTTCCAATTTAGTGAAAACTTAAAGTAAAAAAAGAAGGCAGTTTAATGGGCTAAACTAAATTATAAGAATTCCCAAGTGATTTGTGTGCCATTGAAACACACCTATCCCAGATTCATTAAAAGAATAATAGTGGGACTCTATTATATTATTATATTAACCCTAAAAAAGTTCGAGAAAGCCATAAGGGCACTATTGGCACGGGAGGAAGCCAAGTGGAGGAAAAAAGGCAGGGCCACCTGGCTAGCCCAAGGGGATTAAAACACAAAGTTCTTCCATAATTATGCTAACATAAAAATACCATAAAGAATATTCAAGATGGAAATGGTTCTAGGGTTTTCAACTTAAAAGCAGTATCAAATGTGGGGCTAACTTATAAAATCTATATATAAGGAACCTTGACCCAATATTGTTTAAATCGTAAAGCTCTCTTCATACTTTCCAAGGGTTGTAAATGAGGAACATATTTACAAGTTAATAGAGGGGGGTGTACTGAATGGGAATTACATGATGTTTTTCTTTCTTTTCAAAAAGAGAGAACCTCTGGACCGGATGGATAGCTAATTTCATTTTACTTGGGATTTTATGAATTGATTGAGGAGTCTCGGCTAGGGGTAGTGGAAGAGTCTAGAGTATTGGGAATAGTTTTAGAGGCTTTCAACTCCACTTTTAGAGCCTTGAATATACCAAAGAAGGATGCTCCAGACACTTTCGGGGATTTTAGACCCATCAACGCTGCTGCTGGACTGTTGCTATGTTTACAATCAACGAGTACTGCTTGAATGCATGCACTTGGGTTCTTTCATCTCATGTTTGTATATATAGTATTGTTGCCCGAACATGCAGTTTCCTGTAGCCCTCCACGCCGGGCAGCCTTATGTAGGGCTCGAAGGAAGTAGTAAATACTCCTATGTGAACTTGGCCTTGTACCTAGTAAATTAACTAGTGAAAAGGTGGCCTATTATAAGGCCTATTATAAGGCAAGTCGTTATATGTGGTGGTATAAAAAGCTCTAAGCACGGAAAATCAGTGGATTCGGTTAAGCGAGCCGGGGCACTAAGTAGCGGGACAGAGGGCTTCGCTAGGTGAGGCACTAAGTAAGGGGGGGGGTGCCAAACAAAGGGGTGAACTCCCGAGGGAAACAGGGCATAACTCGAGGGAGACGGGAACCCCCAGGTTTATTGCGTCCGGCACAGCAACAGGAGGCAAAATCGAGTTACATCCGGGTCGGACTGCAGGCTATACCCGGGCTATATTAGGAAAGCCAACACATTCTATGTCTAGTTGGAACAGCAGAAGGGAAGCTACCCAAGGATAGACATTACCCAATGCATTCAATCTTACTCGGAACAGCAGGAGATACGCACGCTACCCCGAACATCCCGGGAGCTTACACATTCAATCATACTCGGAACAGCAAGAGAAGATATACTAGCCCACTATGCGATGCTTACCCAAAGTGTGATGCCATTTAAAAGCCTCAGACACACTTTAACTCTTTTAGCTTCACTTGCCTAGGGACACTTAACAGCCCTTAGAGCCTTTGCCTTTTTAGAGCCTCACTTTCCCTCATATACCTGCTTAGTTATTGCAGCTTATTAACCTTAGCTCACCTACTGCATACCTTACCTTCTTATTTACCCTTAGCCCCTTACCTTTAGTACCTTATACTCTTTTTAGCTTTACTTCTTCAGGCTAGAATTCACTTTCGCCTTTTCATAATACTCACACTTTCTAACCAGAGTCTTTCACCTTCCTGTAACCAAGGACTTAGCCTTTGCCTATGCGGGTGCTTTGGAAGGAAAGCAGTAAGGGGTGTAAGGCAGGTAGAAGTTTAGGTGGAAAAGAACCATAATAAATGACCATTTTCGCGTGTTGTAGCGCTACTTTGACCCTTCTCAGTGGGGTACCACCAACAGTGAAAAAGCCAAATTAGAATAAATTAATGGCTATAAGGTCCTTTTGTCAGTCCAACACTTCAGTCCAACCAACACTCGCAGTTCAGCTTATTCCGGCACTCGGGTCTCCTTTCCCCTCGCTCGATAGAACCCAGTTCGCTTAGCAGAAACGGTATTTTATCCTCAAATAAACCATTGCAGTTCAGTGCTTCTCGGCCTTATTCAAAGGCTCCTGGGCTTGGGGGCACATATCTAAGCATCCGTTGCATGCGCGGTGTTTGTGACAATGACTCATCCCTTTATCTAGAGTAACAAGCTTTGGCGATGAGGCCTTTGTTCAGAGTAATAAGAACTCATCTTTTACTCTTCAGCGATGTCCTTTTTGTGCCTCTTAATGGGACCCCTCCCGGCTCTTACAAGATTTGTTAGCGAAGAAGGTTCTTTTGAAGATAAAGGCTCCTTCCTTGCGAGAAGGCTCGGGCACAGTAGGTGAGGTACAACCTTCTTGGTATTGAGCTCCGACAGCATTATTCAAAGGTTGCATTCGCCAATAAGGGTAATTTATTGGTTTTGTTACCCCTATTACCTTATAAGGCCGGTAGCGATCAACAAAATATAGGGCAAGCAATAGCGATCCTTCCACACGAGGACGAGCGGTAGCAATGAATACCATTATGGGGCAACCTCATTTGTGTAACCAGGGCTCATTAACCAGGACTTCTCTTTCAACAGGATTCTAAACCAGGCTCTATCTACCTACGGGGCTCCTCTTCAAACCAGGCTCTTTAAACCAGGGCTCTCCTCATTATGGTTCCTCTTTAACCAGGGGCTCTATAACCGGGGGGGAGTTTATATGGACCAAGCATTTCTCCATTTATAACCAAGGGCTCTATAAAAACCGAATATAAGAAGACTGAGGGGAGGCTATACTAAATGACCGAAACTGTGACACTGTTAATGACTGGCTCTGTAGGTTGAGGCTATGTCGGGTGCGTTACCTTATTCCTGCGGTACCTTCTTCTATTGGTTGTACCATCTTAAGCGCTCTCAAACCAGATGAGGCAAGCGGTAGCGATAAGGGGGCTCTTATTCTTTAACCGGTGCTCATCTTTAGGGCTCCTCTTTCGACAGGTCTCTTTAGCTCATTAAGGGCGCCTCTTCTTTCAACAGCGCTCTCAAATATGTAGCGATCATCATATCATGGGGCATAAGGATAGGCAGTAGTGGGCTTAAATAATTGGTAAATATAATGTTTATGCGGTGGGCTCTATAACGAGCGGGGCTATATGTACCTACCAGTCGTGTCAATATGAACCACTCGGCTCTGCGGCGGCTTACTTATTGCTGTGTGCCCCCGGGTATCGATCGGTAGCGGTACTTACTCTTCCCTAATGGAGTAAACTCATTTTAACCAAGCTCATTAGGCTCATTAAAAAGCGCTCCTCTAAAGGTGCGAAGCCGCTTGTCCTTCCGAGGGCAAGGGCTCCTCATTCTTTAAAAAGGGCTCCTCTTTAAAAAGCTGCTGTTATAAGGGTTTGAAAGGCTGATATGCTGTGTTGCCCTCCTGTCCCATAGAAGGAATCACAAACTATTGAGCCAAGCGTCCTCCCCCAGAAGCCAAATAGTCCCCTTTGGCCGCTCCTTCCCGGCCAGCCAACCCGGCGGAATCCATATAAGTATAGAGAATCCATCCTTATCAATCAAAGCCTCCCTCTCCCGTAGAGCATTGTTAGGTGGGAACGTCTCCTTTCTTTTCTTTTATTGTAGATGTGGGCACGGATGGAACGGAAAGCGTGTATGCGGGAATGCAGGAATCTGGGGGACACCTTTCTTGCTGGGCAGATGGGTAGTTGGAACTTGCCTCTCTAGAATAATACTCATAAGTGGCTAGAATCAAATTGAATAAAAGCCTCTCCTGTAAGATGGGGCATTTATTGGTGGTGACGTCTATTGCGTAAGGTCATTTTATCAGCTTGTATTATATATGTTATTATACAACAATTGGCTTAGCGACTTCTCAAAACAGGTGCCATCGTAAGATAGTGATTGGTCCCAAGAATACGTCCTCCGTCGTCTTCCAAAACTGACAATAATACATTGGGTCAAGGAAATCCAAGAGGAATCCATCGCCGGGTACGTGAAATTGGCTCGTATTGGGCCGTGAGCCAAGTAATATAGCTGATTAGTCTGTCTGGGTCTGAAGGGGCCGTGAGATGGTGATTTTATTGGGCCTTGATCAGGTAATGATATGTCCTCCGTGATCTGTCATTGAATGATGGGGACTCCTCTAATGTAAGATGGGTTGGTGGTTCGCCCCTATTTCTTCTTATTTTAGCATGGGGAGTTATTATAATAGTAGGCACCATGGACAAGGGGAAATAGAGTGATACAGATGGATGGGTCCGCTGCAGCAGCTGCTTTTATATAAAAAGAGGGCAAGGTACGGAGTCGCTCGACTGACGTAGAAAGTCGAGGGTTGAA
>Ga0233342_1000241_pt1 | contig 16900 bp, 11 predicted proteins | sample GEONDECOMP273_FD_180706 | JGI IMG/M metagenome (GOLD analysis project Ga0233342, IMG submission 180706) | Leaf litter microbial communities from Shasta-Trinity National Forest, California, United States - GEON-DECOMP-273 | ecosystem: Environmental > Terrestrial > Plant litter > Unclassified...
AGTGGTTCGTAATCTCGATCTCCTAGCGTCCGATCGAAGGGGGTGAAGATATGAACCCGTCGACCAAAGGGAGAGCGTTCGTACCGAACCCCCTAAGATTATATATTTTTGAAGGAAAGGCTTCCACCCAGTCCCGAATAAACCCGTATGGGAATGGCCGCCTTATCCGGGGCCAAACATTAAGGGTATTCGGAATCCTACTCCTCAAAAACAGAAGAGTTCAATACTTCCGAGTTCAATCCGATTGTGGGTAGGAACTCGAGGAGCTGATTCATACATGCTTCATCAGCCACCATTCCGATTCCGACGCGAGCAAGCCAAATAGAAGAATAATTAGAGTTAAGTGTATTTCTTTATCCCACCCACAACCGTTACTGGAGAGCATGCCGAACAGAATTGGTCAATTTAACCTTATTATACCGCACAAGATGTGAGTGGGAGTGGCTTGAATGTTTCATGGGGTCTAGTGCTTTAGCCACACCCCAGGTGCAGTTCCGCCCAATTTTCGAGGTTCTACCTTTCTTATTTAATGGAATGAAATCAAGTTAAATAAGAAATAAATCAATAAAGTAGTTGCGCCGCATTCATGCAATGAAATCTCGGGCGGGGATAAATAGAGACACTCTATAGCTAGCTGTAGTCTAACATTTTATCACCGCAGTCACAATTATGAAATAGAGGAGGGACAAATGAAATACCATGACCACCAGTAAATACATGTGGGTAGTAGCGGTGCGCAATTGTTTCAGGCTTTTCTATTCTTCTCCCTGAGCTACGAAATGCATTATTATTAGATTATTTCAAATCCTCCATATGATGTGTTTTTTATTAGAATGATATTCAAAAGCAAGGATTGACCAACACAGCCAGCCATTTTTAGAATAAATCAAATGGTCGCTATTTATTTAGATAGAAAGGTGCAAAATGAATGGTTTTATTTCTAGGTGGCTATTACTCAACATGGCTATTCTCCTTATTATTATTATAATGTATAAAAGACTGCGGCTCCGATAGTGAGATCTTGGTTTCCTGCCTACTACGGTTGAATAAAGTTCTGCCGGTACCTTTAACATCATCCTACTCCAATGTCATACGAGGTTAAACATCATGCATGCACCGTCCCATTTCATTACAACAAGAGGGGTTGGGGTTTAAATGGGTGGGAGAAGGACATAAAAAGTGGCACGCAGGATGCTGCTATATTTTTCAATGGATGGATCGGAAAAGTAAAGAAATTAGCTTACATAGATAACAGAAAACATTCCCTTTTATTTTTCATTTAAAGAAACCTATCTTTTTCGAGGGCACATGTGATATCTAACGGATGGTAGACTAAACTTAACTTTTTCCAATAAAAATTGGCATTTCAGAAACTTTATTTATTATTGGCAGATGGATTCATACGCTCGCTTACCTGGGCTACTAAGCTGGGCTAGGATACCTGTTATAGAAAACAGCCTCTCCTTGAGTCAGTCGAGTCCCTACGGTTCCTCAGTCGCCTAATACAATCATCTTTTTAGGAGGGTCGAAGTGGAGAGTATAATTATCATCGAGGCTCCAAATTGGATTTTCTATTTACTTAAATAGGGAATTTACTGAAGTTTTCCCTAGGGTATGTCATCGATTTAAACCTGCCCATAGCATTGCAAGCACTTATCCATGGTAAGAGGAGAGTAATTAACACGTAGATATGGCTGCTATGAGGTAATTGTTTCATTGCAATGACCACTTATATATGGTGACATAATATAGTAACTCGTATATAAAAATGCATCGTTTTTGTGAGACGTAGAGATCTATCTCATCTAGGAATATGAATGACCATAGGTGCAAACTTCTCCATGCAATTTATTATAGCTGCCTGAGCATTGGTTGAGATGATGCGGTTTAGCCCAGCCATATTATAAGCATTAGTGTAATTAGATCTGGAGAGCAACGTCTCTATGCAAAATACAAACTAGGGTAGGAGAGCCAGCCAGAGTAGTCCCAGGTCCAACCACCATGGAGAGCTCAGGACACCCGGTTTCAGCAGAGCCAGCTAGAAATAGCAACATATATATATAAAGCAAACTTAGACATGGTTGTTCCAAGGTGTAGAGCCGAGGTGTAGAAGAGCCCACAGGGTAGAGCTAGTGTAACTAGATTATAGGATCCAGGTAGTATATATGGTCATGGCCAAGTAGATATGCCAATATATAATAGTAACATGTATGGACCACCCCCCAGTAGAGTAGAGCAGTATAGTCTATATAAGCCCTAGTGATCAGCCCTAGAGAAGAGCCCTATATAGCCCTGGAGCGGCTTTAGGTGTAACGTTCTCCATGGCGAAATAATATATGCACATAGGGGACATATATAACTTTTTTTGTAGTAGGTCCCCAGCTACGTTGATTGGATTGTGCATCTTCATGGATTTTGAACGGGTACCATGCATGGCTCTCCCTTTTTATTTATGTTGTACTGGAAAGGACACACGTCTCGATGCGGCGATATTGTCTAGTAATATATTTAGTTGTTGTGTAGGTCCAATTTTAGGTGTCTGCTCTATATGCAAGTGCTTCTGTTCCAACTAAACTCTTCTAATTGTTGCTTGTAAGGACGTCTCCATGGCAATATCATAGGTTATAAAAGTCTCTAGCACCTGGCTTTAGTGGATCGACAGCCTCAACTAGCTCGATAACAAATTATATGGGCATATGGGCAAGTTAAACCAACGTCTCCACGGTGAGCGATGAGAGGAGCCTTCTGAGTAGTCCCAGGTAAAATAGGCCCCATCCACCATAAAATAGCCCCCTAGAAATAGAATTAGAGATGGCCAACCAAGCGTCAACGTAAAGAAAGCAAAATCCTACATACCCATATATGCATGGGCCAGCCAGGACTTATCCCATGGCGGCGAGGAGCTTCCAGAGTCCCAGGTAAAAGAGCAATTAGTAGAATTGCAGTGGAATTAGATCCGGGGGAGCAAGTCTCTATGCAAATAGAATATATGAACCAATTTAGATAGACAAGTGCAGAAGATGCAAATTGAAGTGTAAACGTATATATGCTCGCTCGGAAGGTGGGAAAAAGTGAAATCTCAGGAAGCAGGTAAGGGAGGCCAGGTTTACCAGCTAGGTCTTCTCCCCATAGCACAGCTAGATATATCTCGGGTTGTTGTAGTTGTAGAATAAGGGGTCCGGTTCATGATGGCAATTACAACTTCTCTATGCGCGGATATCATATGCTATCATTGTATGTGAAAACATATCCATGCGAGGAATAATGTCTGATTAAAGTATAGAACTCCCACTATGGGGGCTCCTTACAATTGGTTTACTAATCTCCAGTAGGGAAGCATGTTAGCATTGTGTGTGTGGATGCTGTGCAATTACCGGCATGGAGTTATAGAAAAAGGCACGCCCATTCTCTGGCTATCTGAGATAAACCAAATAAAGGGTGTTATTGTTTAGTTTAAATTCAAATAGTATAATCTGAGGCAAGCAGGGAGAACTCTCAGTCAGGAGGATGCTGCCAATCGTGAACGGTTTCGAGTATAATGTAGATATGCGAGTCAATAAGCTCCTCATACTCATTTTCCCCCATTGATGTAGAGTAGTTCCGGCATGGGGTTATTCACTTAGCAAGCAAACCCATATTACTATTGATGAGTTAAAGCTAATAAAGGACTTCGCTATAACTCACATTCTGCCACCAAATGGAGCAAGTAGAACTATATACGGCGACATCATATTAAGGAAGGAGAGCTAGCTTTGATATTTATTGTCTTCTTACTATAAAAAGAACGTATCGATGGCATATAATATATTAATGGGTCTGGCTGGAAAAACGGGAGGAAACTCCCCGGCTTGTTGGGCTCCAGGCTTGGCTCCTAATAATACCATACTAGTTCAATAATAATAGTTTTTTTTTATCATTATCCATAGGGATATATTAGTGTAATAAGCTCGATGTTCTCTATAATAAGCATAAAATGCTAGTATAACCCTTATATATTACTACTACTTCTACTACTACCAGTATCAGTTAATCAATTAATTTTGTCTTTCTGTCACGATGACTTATCCTTTCTGACGATTTATTTCCCGCGTCACTATCCCAGCCTCGGCTGTATTGCCTTCGTTGGCTTATATCTACCGACGTGGCCCTTGGCTAATAAAAAATTGCTGTGTTCCTGGACACTTTTCATTTGCTGTACATTGTTACTCCGTTGTCTCTTCTGTCCGTTTCATTATTACGCGCTAAGTCCCCCTGTGTTTAGTAGGTGTTAGGGGATAAAAGTGAATTACTTAATATCCCCCCCCTTATTCCCTACCCCACATCTTTCGCAAGCTATCGACAACCCTAGTTCAAAACACAATCTCCACAAACAGCAGACAGCGAATACAATTATAAATAGATGGTTCATAGAAGGGCTTGAGAGCATACATTTGTTGAATATAACTAGGCGGATAAACTGGAGGGATTGATTATACTAGACTCTTTAACGGCAGAACCAAAAGAGATAAAAAAATATTACTCACGGAGCTCAGGTACGGTGAGACCGGCTGCACTCTTATCATACGTTAAATATTATTAGTAGGAGTTTATGCTGAAGATCAAGGTCGAAAGCCCCATATAAGCCTAGCTAGCCAGCTATTCTACTACCACAGCTAGCCGCAGCCTAACCATAAAAATCATACAAGCTGGGCAGCTACATGAGTTCCATACCCCATCCAACAGCTTTAGATCGAGACCTAGACCCACCTATAGCACCAAAGGAAGCATCTTAGCTAGTCGTTTATTCGATTGACTAAGTTAGTTGCAGTTCCGGGTCCTTTAGATATGTAGGTAATACCGTTTACTCAGCTCATACCTTATATAAAATTATGGAGAAGATGGAGACAAAATTCATTACCTCTGGCGGTAGATGAAGGCTTCATGAGAACCGCATTTGGTGAGGGATGTGCCTTATTTTGTTCTGTTGCTTTTACCTCAGGTCTGATAGGAACTGATGGTTGTTTTAAGTCAGCTGCTTTGAGGGATACTTCTATCCGGGGTTGTTGGATCGATCTGTTACCCTCCCTCTTGGGGTCATTAGGCATCCTTCGTCGGCCTCCTCCCTTCTATAATTTGGAGCATTTGGCCTGTGCCTTAAGTCATAATTACTCCTTACCTTAGCCATTATGTTGTATGTTACCATTTGGAGCTGAGCAGGGGACAAGTTGAATGGATCATCTTCTTTTTAAAAGAATTATTCCTTCCCCTCCTTTGTCGGGAAAGAGCTACGCACCTTTGTTTAATTCTATTTAATTAAGCCTTGGCAAATTGTGTTTTTTCAGTCAGAATTGCTGCTCTGCACCTCTCGGCGATTTGTATTTTCGTGGCAAAATAGGATATCATAAGAAATTTCCCTACTTTGACAAGGCCAGGTTTGAATAAATAAAACTATTAAATAAGTATATAATAAAGCGAACTTTTTTATAGATGGATTGATGGAGGATGGTCACACAGCTAGAGGAAGGAATACGATTTAATAAATAAGAACATAAGTGTATGCAAATCCAAAGAAAACCTTCAATCTCAGAAAGAAGCGGGATAAGCTGGAAGGAAGCTAGGTTGAGAGTTCGAGAGGGCAGGTTTAAGGATCGGTTCCATCCAGGTAAGTGAAAGGGATAAGGTCAGGTCAAAGCAGTCGACAAGAAGGTCTAGATCAACGGTGAGTATTCACTGTATTATAATAGTAGTCGGAGGGGTTTAATCTTAGCGCTCTTCAAGAGCTGGCTAGGCCAGAACGATAAGTCCAGGGAGGAAATAAGAAGTGTATGACTTTCTTATATCATATATAAGGGAAAGGCATAGGCTCCTTAAATTATATTAGAGCGTAGGTCAAAGCAAGGGTAATTCTATCTCTCCCTGGTGATCCCTCTCGCTGTAAGACTAGGGTATAGCTTGGTAAGAGAGAGTAAGTGATAGGAAAAGGTCCAATAATGGGGTATGCATATGGAAATAACTGAAAGCGTACGTGTGTAAAGACCACTATTCGGGACCACTTGTTAAGGGACTATTGTTCAGGGCTTTTTGTTCAGGACCTCTAGTCAGGACCACTTGTTAAGGACTTCTCGTTAAGGAACTCAGGTGTAATGCTCCACTTGGCTATCAGCATTTTATTGGTCCCTCGAGCTCGATCCAACCACCACAAGCGGTATCGATCAGTAATAATAAAAGAGATAAGCGTGATGATCTATAAGTGCTCCCGCGGTAGCGTTTTTCCTCTATCTTTTCCTCCACCAAAAGAGGCAAGCGTTAGCGATCAACCACCACGAACAAGGGGTAAAGCATTATAAATAAAACCTCATCGAACCATAAAGTGTAACTAACCTTCATCATGTAACCAACCTAATCGTCCGTCCATCCTGGTGATCAACAGGTTTATCCATCCATCCATGACTTACTGGTTGTGTTGTTTTCTTATCAATCCGGGCATAATGGGAAAAATATAGCAAGAATCAGTCTTAGTCCAGAAGTAGAACCCGTCCCGTCTGACTGTCTATCGTCCTTTCCAGCCTCACCAGGAGTAACAAAAAGAAGGAAGGAGCCAAGCCAAGTCCAACAGATAGATGCCTAACCTGGCCCAACAGATGCCTTTTGCCTTTCACCGATTAGGTAGTTTCATTCACGCTAGTAAGGTAGTTTATTTAATACTGGTTATTAAGTACCTAGCGTTAGGTTGTAATAGCACCCATTCCAAGTTGCCAACATAAAACGAGAGAAGGCCTCATACCACCTGAGTCACCATAAAAGCATAACCGAGAGTAAAAAAAGTACCCATGACCGAGAGAGAAGGAACACATAAATGGACAAGAGGATAAATCCCACATCACTGACCCAGAGTATAAGTTCCCTTAATAGCTAGATAGATGTCTCCCATCGCCATACGGGAGAACGGATAGATGTGTCGCTAGAGTTAGTTGACTAGCTTGTGGTGTTGTTGCTAGAGTTAGTTGATGACTATGCACGGGGGCAAGGGGACGGCTGCTGTGAACGAATGCTATGTGCGTGCTGTTAATGACGGCTATGTTGGCGATACCTTCATACCATAGTTACTAAATCGCGTTATATACTATTTTCACCACGTGAGGAGCATACGCCATACACATATATACATTCAGATCAGGGAGGGCAGGTAGATATGGATAAATATTATGCGAGAGGGTAACAATTAGGGAAAGGAGGTAAAGCCTTCACCCTAGGCCTAGAGCACCAAACACACCAGAAACCCTTCACCCGTAACCAAGGGCCAAGTCCAACAGGTAGGTAGATCCAACAGAAGGAATTATTTACCTTCTTTATCCAGATGCCTTTACCCACCTCAACAAGCCTCACCTAACTAACACTGGGACGGGGGTTCACAGGAAAGGAAGGAGCCATAGAATAAGCCTAACCTACGATATGCTTTTACGGCGATTCACCCTTTGAGGAGCATAGGCCGATCGATGTTTAGTTGCATAGTGTGCAAAAGACAGTGGCTAAAGAACAGGTGCCTGGCCGGTACTGAGCGGCCAGATTCGGGAGCCATCACTGAAAACCTTAACATCGACATGCCAGCACACGAACACACAGCGCGGGGCGCAAAGCTTAGTTAAACGGCGTTATATGCGCCCTAGCAGGGCGAGCGAGGGAAGCGAAGGGGCAGAACTGATAAGCACACACTACCGATCATACACCTGAACACCAATAACGATATACAACGTTATATACGTTGATATACAATTCGGGAGTATGGTTATTTGAGTGAGGTGCTTATGTATCTGCTATGTGAGGTGCTATATGTGTATGCCTGGCTATGACTGTATCTAGCCCCTGGTGTAGCTCAGGTCTAGTGCCGTATAGGTGGACTGGGACTTATCTTTTATCGTCTGGTGAAAACTGGGAATGGCTGGGATAAGCCACCATTCATTATTTAATTTCCCCTTAGACCTTCTACCTTGACTGCTTTATAAACAACCTGCCCTGCTTCAGATGCACTGCCTAACCCGCGTTAAAAGGAAGGTTCGAAAGAATGGAAAGAGAGGAAAAAAAAAAACACCAACTATAAGAATTGGAAGTGTTAAAGTGGAATCCGTGACGCATAGCTTCGCAGTGAAAACCTCTTTTTAAAAAATAATGTGTGGGATAACTAAGTAGACTTATTTCCTGGGCCTAACGACTAGGGCCGTTTACTGAGCATTATAAGGGGGGTTGATCAGGACCTAACTGGTAAGGCAGCACAGTGTGGTAAGGAGAAGCCAGAGGTGCTCCCATTCCGGATTCGGTATCATTAGTCATATCGTATCGATTTTTCCATGCATTAAGTGGGGCCAAGCATTCCAGATTATCCAGATGCTTACGCTGGATGGAATGCCTTTTGCAGCCCTATGTATCCGTAGTTGGTATTCATATTTATGAGTGGTCGTCACACTGAAGGCGGTAGAAACCACAAAAGATGTGCTCCAAGTACCCGTTTTTCGCTTGATCATTAGAAATCTGATATTTCATTGGCCTACCTATAGTAATAAAGGGAGGAAGGAAGGAGTACACAGTGGGGCAATCCAAGGTTGAAGATAAGGGCGGGTTGTCGCCAAAAGACTGAGGTGGTTGGGTGATGCTTGCCCGGAAAGCTTTTGATCGATGGCCAACAGAGATATATCGGTTACAAAGAACCGAAACAAAGAACTGGGGGAAGGTAGCTCGAACTCTCTACGATACCGATCGATACAATAACCTATTACCTCTCTAAATATCTATACCGATACGATATAAATATAAATATATATATATATATATATTTATATACTCTTACGTTCAGTTCAATTCATGAAAGACAGAGAGTCAGTTCAATAAAATCGTTAAGTTAAATAGAGAAGTGAAGTTCATTACGTGCAGAGCAACCAATTGATTGATGAGATTTATTTATTCTATTTATAGCCAACATAGAGATACTGGTCTACCAATACACGAACTCTTCGATAGACTATCTACGCTCGAACTCTAACTAGACCTCTCTACCTATCTCTATCTCGAACTCACTTACCGCTACGGAACACATAAATGTTTGGGATGGAAGCAAGGAATGAACAAGCTTATCTATGATTACACCGATTAAAGTTCATACGACAGTCAGAAATATACCCACGGAAGCACCTCACGTAGCCGAGCCGATCATAGCCTGTCGAAAAAGAGCCAGTCCTCATTCCCTGGAGAGGAGGTAGCATTGCTAGCCGGTAAGCCAATAAACAATCATTGATGCCGATAGCTGATAGAAGATCCAAGAGTTGATCCCAGGTAGCGATCACCCGATTCCGGTACTCAATGCTTGTACTTGATCCCAGGAGTCAATACCAAGTGTCAACCAAGTGTTGATGCATTCAATTAAGGTGGCGATGCCTTCTTGTCTGTTTAGGAACTTATAAAGGAGGTAGACAATAGTCAAGAAGAGGTGATCCCAGTGTTTATGCCGATGCTTAGCTTTCTTTCTACTTTCATTTTTATCACTCTCCATCGAGCGAGGTCTAATCTAATTCCTCCGTTTCGAGTAATAGTTTGGGTATATAGAGTTCGTGTAGTTAGTAGAATATAGAGATAGATAGATTCATTTGTAGAGAGGGAGGGGTGCAAATCACACAATTGAAAGGCGTAATGCCCATATAATTATATTTAGTTATTATTGTATGAAGTGAAATTTAATAAGATAAATGTTATGTGCAATCCATATCTAATAAATCCGACCCAGAGTTGATGCATATTCGATGGCTTTAAGCTTGTAAACCAATAAGTATCCGTGTAGCCAAAGAGTCCTCCTCATCGAAGACATGCATAGGTCCGATGATGAGGTTACACGTAGAGCTGCTATGCATAGTGTGCTAATGAAATATATATATATATATTTACAGAGAATAGGTGGTATGTTTTTTCCCCTTGGGAATAATTAGCTGCAGGTGATACCAATGGGAGGAATAAGCAATGGAGTCTTATTTAAAAGCCTTCGAAGCGTATTTGAAAAAGAAAGTAGTCTTTTATCCTATTTACGTCCTCCTTTATTTTTACTCTTTATTTACCTTATTTAGCGGTAATGCAGATTGACGGGTGAATGCGGATTTAACTGAATGCGGGGGGATGCAGACGTATTGGGGAATGCTGGGGACGTGAGCGCCAAGATAAAGTAATAAATCTAATTAGTCTATCTGTGAATGATGAGTCCTAAAGCTGGGAATGATGGATCAGTTGGAACGCCTCTCTTGTAAGATGGGGCTACGCTTTTATCGTAATATGTAATCAAGTGAACAATAAAGTCCAATCAATAAATGCCTCCTATCCCTTACCGGTAGTCTAGTTCTCTATCTTCACTCCCCCCCCCCAGTAATCCCCTTTAGAATAATGATACCTTTCAGTCTATTGCAATCGAAGCATATCAGTACCTTCATATGCATATCGACTATTATAAGTCCCTCCCTTCAGTAGCTGTAGAATCTGTCCCTTCAGTCCTTTGCCTGTGGTACCTTTTTTCCCTTCTGTACGTAGCAGCTGTCTTCTCTTTAATATATGATCATCTGGTGCCCTATGTCTGGGTGTTCCATATGTTCTATTATGTTACGCATCATATATCTGTGTTTACATCTATTCATATTTGGTGATGCGATGCAATATGTTACACCCGGATCTGCCTTTGCCTTTGGATTACTTCTAAGAACATGTGCTTATGCCGGAACTGGTATTCTTGGAACACGCACGAATGCTGGTGGAACAAAGCTTATTGGTATAATATCAGATGCTACACCATATCCATTCTAGGAAAAACCTTGTATGTATGTATGTTAGAACGTACCTTCTAGCAACCATTACTTACAGATATTGTAACATAACTCCTGTGAACTGCGGGCTATGCTTTACATCACTGGTTGGAGCACATACTAATGACGAAACTAGAAGGGATGCTGCTGCTCCTGGTTCCGGGTAAACTGATTAAAGTTCGACTACTTTCACTCGGTCCACTGGCACGGTATAATCCACCAGGGACCGGTTCAAGAGGGTTTTATGGATCAAAGTAATCAACTGTAACTAGCTAGAATGCGACCCGACCTATGCCTCCACCTATGCTTTTTATGTTCGCTCAGCTGCCTTTCCTTATGCTGGTGGTGTTCTGGCTATCAAATTGGTAGGGTGCTATAGCTTTAACTCAAAATAGCCAATCACACGCTACAACGATATCATCGATCTACCCATTCCCGGTTCATCCGATGTTGCCCACCACAAATGCTCAAACCAAGCTGCATGCTAATGCCCTAAGCCACATGACAAACATCCAGCAGCCCAACCTACCAAACCTACCCATCTCGCATCCACAACCAATGCTCATGCAAATGCTCTAATTCCTGAGAGCCCCACCAAAAACCTTACCCCATAAATGGTGTCAATTTTGCCTATAAACACACCACTCAGTCACAGTGCCAAACCACCAATCTTGCGATCTGCCGATGCCATTTCAATCGCCCGTTAATTACCCAGACACCCAATCCCCAAAAAGCCAAAAGAAAAGCCCCGTGTCCCCGTCCCCGAAAGCCCAACCAATCGAGCCGAGCATCACGCTATCAACCTCATCAATCAACTTATTCCCATTAAAACACACGCCCCAACCCCGACACACAGCTCCTACTGCCGAAACCTATCTTTCGCACTTAGATGATACACTATACGATCCCACCAAATAACTGCATAAAATCCCATGCTATAAACCACAAAGATTATTTATATCTTTGACGTACTTTGATCAAGGCATAGTACGTGCTATGATTATTAATGGGATTCTTACACACGGCTCCGGTCAGTCCCCGGTCAGCACATTTAGATTCCTCCTCTGGGTTTAGCCAATTAGTAGGCACTAAATCTCTCCACCCTAAGATCGAATTAAGTAACTAAACCAAGTGAGTTACCTCCCTGCGTGCCCTACATTCCACTCTATACAATAAAACCTACGCCCATTTCACTCCACATCCCACAATAAAACCTACGTACGCACACCTATGTGTGCACATTCCACTCTACACAATTACATCTATGCGCTTCTTTTATATCATTAGCCCTAAAAGCTTTACAACATTAGTCCTGAGACATTAACTTGTCTGTTGCGCATTATACTTCTTTTGACTTCTTAAGTGCTGACTAAGTGCTAACCCAAAAAGATTCCAGGGGGCCCGCCTTATACATAGGTTCAAAATATGTGCTCGCCTGAGATGGACCCCCGGGTACTCGATCCCTTTCCAATGATGCGACTGATTAGCTGATGTAACCCAGCACCTCGTTCCACCTACCTTGATGTGTTCCCACTATGGAGCACTGTTAAACAGCTTGCAGCCCGCTCTAGACCGTAGCACCTTATTATAGAACGATCTATTTATTAATTAGTCAACCCTACTCCTTACGTGATTACGTGATCGATTCGCCCTATCCTCTGTCCTCTCTACATGCATTATTTATTATCCCTATGTCTTTTCGCTTTTGCGCGCCCAAAAGGGGATATAGATGGGGCCCCTCCTTTGTCGGGAAAGAGCTCCGCCCTTCGTTTTCATTTTGCATCGACATTGGTCCAACACTACTTCGGTGCACCATCACCTATGCCTTCTTAGTCCATGCGTACCATTAAAACCTCTATTGACTCTGCCTATGTGGATTGCCCCTCCCTACCATATGGAGGCAACACCTATTGTAAAAAGAACCCTTACATCTCTTTACCTACTGCGATGGTACTACCTGATAACTCTCCCTCTAGTGCCCACATTGTCCACTCCGATGAAGACATTCTAGAAGCAATAATTTACCCTTACTACCCCTAGGATGATTTGCACCATATTTTATAGTTTTGTCCTTAGGGCACTTTCACTCCTTCTGACCAGTATACCGTTGATACCAAGGATTTCATCCTCCACGGACACGTAAATTGGTTCATAAATTATATTGCTGCTCCATACGTTTTTGAGGAAGGATTGCTTGTCTGCATCGGGCAAGGAAGGCAACATGGTCAACATATCACCAACCGTTAAGGTTTATATATTTTCATTATCCCTGGCATCATAGAAAAGAAACTTCTTGGAGCTAATTGTTCCTCCAACTAGGTCGAAGCTAAAAAAGCACTCAGGGGGTTTTAATCCGCTCAAGGCTGAGAGTCTCATGACATCTTCACTTGGTCATATTTATAACTGCTTGGCCTAGATCCCAATATTGTAAAGCAACACATTAACAAAAGACTAAATATCACCTATTTAGGTATAAACAAAAGCTTATCCATTCCGCTAAAGCCCTGACCTTAAAGGTATAAATAGATAAACTATGCACAACTAGGTTTATCTACCCAATTGCCTATACTTGTTGGGTATCCAATCCCTTCCCTATAAACAAGAAGCAAGGAACAATTTGCATCTATATTGATTTAACGATCTCAATCAGGCATGTCCAAAATACAATTTACCCGCTCCTTTCATTAACCAAGTGATTTATAAATGCGTTAGCCACGAAGTCATCTCCTTCATAGATAGATTCTTCAGGTACAATCAGGCTAAGATATCTCTATATAATAGGTACAAGACTGCATTAACCACCCCTTAGGGGACTTCTGCTTATCATGTCATGCTGTTTGGACTCAAGAATGCTGGAGCCACTTTTCAATACTCCATGTCCTATGTGTTCCACGACATGGTCCACATCATTCTAGCTTTTATTTACTATCTTAAACAAGATATAAACAATGTTCATAACACTTGGAATACCTCCACATCATTTTTGCACACCTGGATCTCACCTTTGTTTGAGATGATAAAGCCCAATAGTCATTTGAATCATTAAAAAAATGTGCTCACCACCACACCCCTTATAAGCCCCCCCTAAATTAGAAATGAAATAAAAATTGAATCCTTTACGTGTCAGCTTCCAGTTTCAATGTTACTGACGTGTTAGTTTTGCGAGGGAATGACTGCTGCGAGCATGTCATCAACTAAAAAAATTGTTAGGGCCATCGTTAAACTACAACCATGATAATAAGTTGGCCTTGGCCATGGTCCGTCCCCACCAGAAACTATGTAACTATCTCCTTCTTCACCAAACTAAGGTCGTAGCTAATTCAAATTCCATGCAATACATCCTGGGACACTAACTAATCAATGATAAGTTTGCCCATTGGATAGTCATCCTATAGGAGTTCGATCTTTATTTTATACCCTCGAGAGTAAGAAGGCTGGCGCCTTCGTTGAGTTCATCATTGACTTCCCCATTGACATTGTGGACCTCCCTATCAATGGTGCCCTCCCTAATGGGCATCTTTTGGATCTAAAACCGCGGGATCTGCGCCTGGTGAATCCGCTACTAAAGAAGAAACTCAGTGGTCAACTGGATCCTTCTCTTACTCTCGAATGGGCGAGGATGCTGTTTCCACCTTGACTTATGTCTTTGTCTACACCTCTGCAGGTAAACTCTGATCTGCACGTAGAGCAGGTAAGTATCAATTGCCTAAATTAAAGACTCTGTAACTTGATCTAGGTCTCGATCTCAATATGGAGGATTTGCGCCTGGATCCAAGATCTGGGTAAGTGAGGTCAACCGGTTAAAATGCCACCGTTGCTTTCTAAGTTGCCTTTACCTCTCTTGCTCCTGCATCATAAATAGAAACCTAAGCTCTTGTCGGAACATATGGAACTACTGCCTCCCTTTCTTCCTTATATTTTGCTTTCATCGTTGCCACCTTGGACGCTTCCTATACTCCTGCTTTTCGGTCAACTTTATCTGCGCTTGGAGGATTTGAAACCGGAATAGACCATGGGCACATTGATTGACCGTTAATGTAGAGCGCGCAGGGAATCCTAAAAGGGTAAGGTGGCACTCGGCAGGCAATGGTTTGGACATTCTATTCCTATACCCCGAGCTACGGTAACTTTAACGGGATCTCGGGGCGGCTAGGGCGACCGCTGCTATTATTGACCCGACAAGGAAAGATATAACAGCTAGCACTGTAACAATGAAAATGACTCCTTCTTTAGTTAGATTATATGAACAAATGCCTGAACCAAAATATGGTTATGCTATGGAGCCCGTACTATTACGGGAGTAATATTTTGTACGGATTAGAATAATACCGTTCGTAGAGTAGATAAGTGAATTCCGGTATATGTATATTTACCGGCCCACCTGAGTATTATAATGCTATAATAAAACTTCGTGAAAAGGTAGCTCGATAGATATATGAAGATAGAACCGAGCCCCAACAAGGGAAGATATATTTCACTATAAATCATAGGTTTGATGTCCGAGTATTCAGGCTTAAAATATGAGATAAGTTTTTCCATCCCTATTCTGAACCTCAATTGAATTAACGGGAAACCCTCCGAAACGTCTGAATCTATATCATCAGATATAACCTGAAATTTGAAGATACGAGAGTTCGCTATTAACACTTATATGTTGCTCAAGGCTGCAAATTAAAATACACGAAACACATAACCGATCACCGCCATCAGGGGAACAAAACCGAACGAACACACATAGCTCAGGCATCACACTCAAGCACCGAAATTGCATAGTTTATAAAACATCCATGCCCTATGGCCCATGCCATAACTAACCTTTCTATATGTTGCCTTGGACCCTTCCCAAGCACCCTCCCCCCTCCACCTAGGAACCATTGCATCGAATCACATCGATCAGCACTCATTACCACCGAAGCAACGCAACCACCACCCAGTCGTATATAATATTCCCCATTCAATGCAATGCCTAAGCTCTATCTCCATCACACGGCACCTATCACAACAACGGAATGAAGTAAATTGGACCTTCCTAGCCCCCTCGCGGAAAACTGGCTCTGGTATAGTGACTAATCCAGCTCCTCAATAAAACTCCTAATCCATCTCTTGGTTGGCTGAAAACTCATCATCCAGCTCCTCAATCAATCATTCCGTCCACGCCTTACTCCCTGGATTTCCCCAGGTCAAGGGGGTTTGGGGCCCCCGGGCAAGCCTATCTATCGGGTATGGTGTGATGGGGAACTCAATATCCCCTGGTGGCCGCACCTTCCGGCCAGCAGCAGAAGATTCATTCAGTTCTCAATGGCCAAGGTAGCCCAAGTGAATTCATCTGCCTTTGCTTTCTTGATTCGGTTAAGGCGGGCTTTTAGGGGTGTTAATGCTGCTTCTTCCTGCTGCAACAACAGTGAAATTGAAAATGTTGAGCATGTCATTCTCGTTGCTCAGAAAGCTTATCTATTCCGTCAATTTATGTTTTTCGTTCAACATTTGTTGCACCCGTGGGAGTGTTAATGCAAACTGAGTGCTCTCCAGAGCCTTTATCTTATTATGTTTTCCTTCAGAGTGGAGAGAGCTTTTGCAGCTGCCTGTGGATCCCTCCCCACAAAGACCAGTTTTATCTCAAACAACCTCTTCTCAGCTTCTAGGGTTTTTCATTTTACAAAAAAAGGTTATTAGTAATAATGGACTCAGACTTTCTGTTTAAATTATAACTTTAGTGGGCAGCTCTAACATAACTGTAATATACCATATTGCTAGTGCTCTTTGACATCGTGACATTGTCAATAGGAGGTAGCTGGGAGGTTTGGAATTTGACCCGGGTGGCTCTCCAGTCCTCAGGTCTCATCTCTGAATATGGCTTTGGAGTGAAAGGCTCCAGAGTAGTCATAGTGAATTCATCAGTCCCATCATCATACATGGAGAAGAGCCTAGGTTGGGCAATGGGGTCAATTGAGTCTAGAGGTTGGAAATCATAAAGCCAGGAGAACGAAGGGATATATATCTAGGATGAGCTAGCACCTGGTGTGCTGGGAATCCCTTTTGGCACAGCTAGGAAAAGAAGATTAATATATTTGGAAGGATAGGGAGAGTATTGG
>Ga0233342_1000242_pt1 | contig 16887 bp, 11 predicted proteins | sample GEONDECOMP273_FD_180706 | JGI IMG/M metagenome (GOLD analysis project Ga0233342, IMG submission 180706) | Leaf litter microbial communities from Shasta-Trinity National Forest, California, United States - GEON-DECOMP-273 | ecosystem: Environmental > Terrestrial > Plant litter > Unclassified...
GAGCTTATCCGCGCTGCCACGACAAATCATGTAGTTAAGCCCCCGCTATAGCTGCTCCGTAAGCCAGCTATCCTTCACTCATCATATGAGGACTCCACTAAGAGCAAAGAAGGCGGGCCTAACCAACACTGAGCTATGGTACGCTTCGCTGGCCCTTAACTATTATATATTTTATTTCTCAAGGCGGCGTGAGCTGAGCTCAGTGAGTCGAGTCCCTCGATCCTTCGATTCACTAATAGAACATAAAATTGTTTCTAAAAATATGTACTCTCCGCCTTCCTTTCCCCTGCCCCGGCCACCGCACCCATCCCTAAAATAACGAGAGTAAGTGCCTTTTCATTGACATACAAATCAGGCAATTCAAACCTATAATTGAAAAGCCTGTAAGGCAAGACACTTAGGATTCTCCAATTGACAAGTAAGGAATGCATGACATTCTCGTACTAGAATTGACAAGGAAGGCAATACCAAAGAAAGACAAGGTAGAAAAAAAATATCGGTCTCGAAACTGAGACTCTTTCTTGGGTAAACCACCCCCCCACTCTTTGGAGCATAGATCCGTGCCATGCGAACTTCCATCCACTCATTTATTACGCACTGAAAGAAATAATGCAAACGTAGTCTAAGGGATAACCTCTATATCCCCTTGAATACCATTGAATACCCTATCAGTTTACAAACCCCTTATTTACTCTTTGAAGAGCCTCTAGACAGGTTCAGACCACTGAAGAGGATTCTTCCTATATAGTGCTTTTTTCTTTAAGGGCGAAGCCTCTCCTCATTGAGAAATCAAAGCTACTCAAGCCGGCGAACGTCCGGAACTGCGCCCGCCCCTCGAGAAATAATTGAGAGGGGTAGGGGGAAGATACAGCTTACAACACCTCTTTCGTTAATCAATAGCTTGATCCCGGCTCCTAAGGCCCTTTCAACCAATGCTCTCAGCATTTCCGATTGTTATGTTCCTTTTTCCACATTCCCAATCTATATCTCCCTTTTTATGGGTGTAAGATCAATTCCATAGTATTGGTCCAAGTCCTGCGGTACTATCCACTCTCATTATGTTTTTGGGCCCATAGTTGTTCAGGTTGCTCCTCAGAAGTAGTTCGGTGAAGGGGGACTATATATAGCTAGGGAAAGAAGGTTTAGGGCGCGAAAGCACGCAGGAAAGGCATATAGGGGAGATGGATTCGTTCATAAAGTTTGTTCTCAATGGGTTTGAGGTTCAGTGTCATTGAATCAGTCTTTGTAGGCAGGCTGACCCTGCTTTCGGATGCACGCCAACCGACATTACTTTTTTAAGCCCAGATTGACGTGTTTTACTTACCTCGTACATCAGGATTAGCTCTTCAACGACAAAGATATCCATCATTAATTGGGATATCTGTGGGCCAATAGAGTAATCCTTACTGAACCCTAAAGGTAAGGTTATAATGATGAAGTGGTTCTTTTCATTAGCGCGCCGATTTGTGACGGTATTTGCTGCTGTACAAAGGGTTCTCACCAACATGGGCTAGTGAGTGATGCATCTTCGAAAGGAGGGCAAAGCTCGTTTTTTGCTCCCCATCAATAGCCGCCGCCGAAGGGAAATGATACTAGCTAACAAACACCAGGGCTGCTAGCAAAATACCTAACAGTTAGTTTCAGATACAGGATGCTAGCTAGCGATAAAAGCAGTAGTAAGTAGTTCCGAGTAATAGCATTAGTGAGCTGCAATGCTAGACAATAGGTTCGGGTAGACCAGGTTCAGCTTCGGTATTGATGGTTTGGTGGGGTTGGTTCGCGAGGGATGGGTTCTCGCAACAGGCTTAGGTAACTTCACTGCTTCCTAAACTACTTGGATGTATCAGGACTACTTAGACCTACTGGGCTTAGACCAACTGGCATTACTGGCTGGCTTGAGAGAACAACTGGCTTGGTAGGGTAATTGCGTATACCTAAACTATGGGAGATAGGAAGAGCCCAGCAATATAAGTCCAAGGTACGGGTCTAAAGATAATCACTCCAAAACTACTAGGTTGGATGAGACTAGCTTGGACAGATTGGATTATACCTACTTGCATGAGAAAAAACCGAAGTACACTCCCTTCCCTATCTTATCAGCATAACCCCACCCAAGAAGGAGGATGCCTCCCCATTCGAGTATCACTCACTGTGAAGGGGTAATTAATGTCCTTGTTATGCATCACCACTAAATAATTAGGAGATCTCTAGTTAGTGGAGTATCAAAAAGGGGGAGTAGCATTGCAAAGAAATTGTGGCGTTGTAACAACATCCACATCAATGGAAATTGTGAAATGCACTACAAGTGAATCAATAAGTTGCCATATTATTTAATGGTTTCATTTCGGTAACTAGAGCCAGAGAAATAAGAAGAGAATAACTCCATAGATCCTTTTCGAAGTGTTCTCCTTCTCCAATAGAATAAGGTCTTTAGTTAAGGTCTAGTAGAGGGGGGAAAATAGTTAGAGGAGGGCTAGAGGGACTGTATCCTTTCTTCATGAAATAGAGGTCCTTCCAGTCTTTTCCGGTTGGGTGGGAATAGATCAGATAAGTGTCGGGTTATGGGAGGGTTAGGAGGTATGGTGAGCCTTACATTAAGAGGATGAATAATATTGCTCACCTTACCACTATAAAAAAGAAGAGGGAAGGGGGTTACCTTACTTATGATTGGGGCAGCCAGCAAACCCTTTCCTCACAGTTTAACACAGATTCAGGGAAGATAAGATTTGAGGAAAACCTCGTGCTTATTGACTTGATTCCTCTTCACTGTGAGCGTGAGGATAGCATTGGTGAGGTAGCGAACGCTTTCCTAGACATGTTTTACCCTCCTTAGTCAGAGCCAGGTAAGGGTTATGCCAAACTGGCCCTTATCACGCATTATATAAATAAGAAAAATGGCCTATCAGATGCTTTTGACGAAGACGATAGGGCTCGCCTTCCTTGTGTCAGGCGAGTACGCCTTTACTGTTGGCTCCCTAAACACATATCCTCTCGTTGTTGCTCGGCCTAGCTTCGTTCTACCTTACCCTTATGGGGCTTGGACTTGACGCTAATTACTTATGTTAGTTCTGTCTATGCCCATGGATGTAGGTGAATTAGCCTACACAAATGCGGCTTAACACCTCATCTATGGATCGTAAGCCCACCCCACATAGTCTATTGCTCTTTTTATTTACTACTTTCTTACCGCCAGAGGAAGCATCACTGCAGTGGGCTTATATAAGAATCGGGTACAGCGAATCGGCTTCGGGGAATTGGCTTCCTTATATGGGGCTGGTCATCCTTTACGCTAGCTTTTGGGCTGGGATACTCGCTAGCTGGTTGTTTGGCTGATCATCTTTCACCTGGACCTCGTTTACTCCAAACATAAAGGGGTTGGTTGCGTAAGGGGATTTATAAGGAAGGGGTATACGAAGTATAACCTATTAGAAGGTAACTGAATAAAGAGTAGCAGATTTGTGGTTCAAGCCCATGTTCAGGAGGAAACATTATCTATGCGAGCACCCATGTTTAGCAGCTCCAGGTTTGACTAAGACTCGTAAAGCAATGATCCAGCCTGCCTTCCCCGTAGCTATAGCCGTAGTAGCTGTCGCAGTAGCTGTCGCAGTAACAGTAGCAGCAGCCGTTGCCGTAGCCGTATCTGTATCCGTTGTAGCTGCCGTTGTTGCCATATCCGTTGTTGTTGCCGTTGTTGCTGTTGTTGCCGTTGTTGCCGTAGCCTGGCCCACCCTTATGCATGTGAGCTTTGGGTATTGTTTACTTCCTGAAGGCTGAGTATGGTTTCCAGAGAGTGAAATGGTCCTTCCTGGGTGAATGTCCTGGGCGTTGACATAATGCGTATTGAGGAGGGAATGTTGCAATGTATGTGAGGCGGTAAAAGGAGTAGGGATCGTGTGTCAAGGCCTCTTCAAGTGTTAAGGGACTTGGCTTGGTGGGGTAATGCTGTAATGTTGGTAATCATGCTCTATTTGGTAACCAGGGTATAAATTGTGCTCTGTGCCTCTCTCATTAAAAGGGCCTCCAATGGGAAGAATCCGTATTTAGCCTAAGTTGATACGTCCGTCTGTTGTAGGCCCCTATTGGTAGCATATGTTGTCCTACGCCCCGCCCACGCCCAACGATGTTTCTCAATAAAAGAAATCACTCCTCATGGGTCTCGCATGCTCTAGTGTAAGGGACTCATCGGGGTTTCTTCTACGGGGGAATGGTTATTCAGTGCTCTGGGTCTCGTACAATGTGAATCGTACACAAGCTATGTGAGGTCTATGGGAAGATCTATACTATGGATGTCAATTGTGCTCTGGGGCTGTATATTGAAGAGAACTCCTCTCGGCATTGATGGCAAACCTCATTCATCGATTCAGTAACCTCATCAGTTAAGTGAACCTAATAAGTTAAGTGGGGGACCTTAAGAAAATAATTGTCCAACGCAAACCCCCTCCTCCTGTGCACGCCGAACGGGTAACACAAATGGGATCATCACCACCTCATTACTTTTTACGGGGTATTTATGACAGGTCGCGTATAAAAACACCATTCTGGTCACGGGTAGGAATGCTGCTTCACTAACCTAACTAACAGGGCACGTGGGAAAGAGAACAGGTGGGCACGTACAAATTGAAATACACGTACTAGAGCTTCATTAATTTCCGGCGGAATGAATAGACTTAATTCCTGCGACAAGAGCTTAATACACTCCACTGAGTATAGGATCGACTCCTGCGACTCTAGGATCGACTACCTACTGTCGACGTTTTTCCCTACGCAGACCTTGAATTACTGTTTTATCCATATGGCCAATCAACAATTATCACAATGGCGAGCCCGGGAGTCATTCGAGGAATCAACCTGCGGCAAGCAGCAAAAGGTGAAACCAACGGTTAATCCCCCAATCCGGAAACGAGAAATCGTACAGGGGCGGCACATGTGAATCATAACAATATGACCGATCTGACAGCAGGTATAGGTATGGTTCGAGGGCTATGGTCTATTTTGGGGGATTTGGTGAATGAACTTAGTTGCAATGAGTGATATTGGTAATGGGTGCTACCACCTTACGCTGGCACTACTATTACCTCCCTGGACAATACATTACTACCTAACTAGCATTACTAACTGACTAGCGTGACTGAACCAAAGATGTGTCTATTTTTAGGTTGGTCGATGATTCTAAACGGTTGCATGTTAAGTAAAAATAAATAAAAATGAGTTCCTCCTGTTTGTTCGGTAGGTCCAATTTGGTTGTAGGTTCGATGTGGATAGTTATTTGGAGCTCTAGGTGTAGGGCTGTGTTTCCGTCGCTTGTATAGGAGGTTTTCACATTTGGTGAATCTTAATGAATGTTTTTTAATCGGATGTCGGGGTGCTGCTGGTTTGATGGGGGAAGGCAGGTGTGGGCAGTGTTGGTTCAATGGGTGAGCTTTTCTAGATGGGTGAAGGGGTGGGATGTTTCATGAGGTGGGTCAAGTAGGGAGATAGAGATAAAATCAGGAGAGATAGATAGGTAGCAAGATAGAAATCAGGCTGGTGGTAGCATTAATGCCTAGTGGTAGTGATCACTCCACATCAGGCAAGCTATAGTTATTATAATTTCTAATTTGATCCGGTGCTTCTCAATCCCATCCCTGGAACATCCCAACTGTGGTCTGGAACCCATGCCAATTAGCAAGCCTTAGTTAGCAAGTCAAAGAGCAAAGCGTATTTTAATAATACTTACTTATAGCTTATAAGGTAAAGCTCACCCAGAGGAACTTATTTACTCCCTCAATATAAAAGTATAACAATCCGTAGGCGTTGAGCAAGGGAAGGGTAAAGCAAAATGATATAAATTTGGCCTCACTTCACTCTTGGAAAGAACCGAATCCATTTCCTTGACCATAAACACCCTTTTCTTATCAGGTATCAGGACCGGCCTATCACCCAATAAGTAACTTAGGGATAATCTTTTTTTTTCCCCCCCCTTCTGTCTTCGACCTTATCTCAATTGATACCCGCCTGCCTGAGAAGTGCTGCCTGCCTTCCCAATCTAGCTATCTTACCTTGTGACGACGCCCAGCCCTACCTGGATTTAATTAAATAAACGGCATACCTCAATAGAAAGAGATTTATTGAAGGCCTACCTAGTTGGGACAGGTAGACTCACGCTATTTTGCGCGGAAGGGATACTGTTCTCCAATCAAGAAATCCACCAGTCGCCTTCTAATAACTCAATTATTAAAAAAAAGAACTCTTCCCAATAACGAGGCAATTAGAGACAGAACTCCATTCTGTTTATAAGGGGGCGAAGTAACCATTGAGATGGGTCACGAACTATTCTATCAATTTAGATGGGGATCTAACAAGCTTGCTATCAAGTTATATAGTAGGTTAGCCAGAGATCAACGGACAGCTCTCATCAATCTCAATTGATAAATATAAAACCCAAATATAGTGCAACATATATAAATGTCCCTACAAAGGTCTTCTTCTTTTTTGTGTGAGTAAGATCAGAATCTTCTTATTGACCATCATGTTGTAAGTCCAGGTATAGACTGTGTTCCGTCCGTGTTGTGAACTACGTCTTCTTTCAGACTCACTGGTCTTTATAGAATCAATGTGCGCTTTCTATTTCCTGTGTCCTATCAGTGTCCCTAGTTCATTTATTGTGTGCTCGCTTTTTCTCCAGGTAAAAAAGTAAGTGTGTTGCTAGGAGCTAAGATCAGTTGGGATATCCGGTAAGCAATCGATAAGCTATCAGTGAGAATCTATCATCAGGCGGGCGTGATTCACAGTGCCCCTTCTACCCTTGTATGAACCTTTATTAGACCTTCTGTCCCCTTTCACGCCCTTTCACTTAACGATAAGAAAGGGTGTGAAATAAATATTTCCTTTAACTTATCCCTTTCTCCTTTCAAACTAACCTTTAGTTAGCGAGTAAGCTTACCGGTACGGAACTAGGTTACACCACCCTTAACACTATTCCATTGGCAATGACCAGTGACTATGAGTGATTATTACCTTCAGTCAATTCCTAGTGGCTATCATCGGCAATGAATCCTGGCAATGACTGTCTCCAGCCCAACCAACCCCTATATTGAAACGTTGTAAACCGGAGTAGCCCAAGTATCTAAGCCAAGCCAAGTATCCGAGCTACTAGGTTAGGCTACTAGGCTTGGATACAAAACTAGGTTAATAAGCTACACTATTTGACTGCGCTAACTGGGCTGGCTGCGCCATAAAACCGGACTAAGAAAATGGGAGAGGCTAATCATACAGTGATACAAAATAAAGGCAGCAGTAAGTAATAAAGTGAGCTTTAGTTTCGACACTTTACTAGAGTGAAAGCAGTCTTATGGGCTACTTGCCAGCCATATAGTAGACTTACCCGTACTAGCTCTATAGACAAAATGAACTGGGCTAGCTTCAATCTATGTCCATTTCCTTATTCAAGGAGTTAAAATCATGCCGTGGTGAAGGCAAATTCAGGTTTGAAATCGCTGGTAAAAACTAGATGAAAAACCTCACACTAGTAAAGGAAGAAGGTATTCAAGCCAAGAGCTGTGGAAAACTTCTTTTTTTTTATTCTAGGTTGTGTTGAAGCTACTCTAGGTTTTATGCAACAACTTACATTAGTATTCACTGTTGTTTCTTAATTGAAGTTACCCGTTTTTCAACCTTAAAATACAGACATGGAGCCATGTTGGTTACTTTAAAAGCATATACAGTAGTTTTTAGCCAAACAATCAATCTAGATAGATGCTAAGAATAAACTTCATTACCTAACTGGGTCTATGCATGTTTGCCGAAAAGAGTAGTTTATCCCCCCAGAAAGTGGGTTCCCGGATTACCCATAATCTAGCAGATACCCAAGAGCGATAGAGCCGTCCGTACCCAAGCTACTCTACAGACTACAGCTAATATAGTATTGAGTTAAGTAGTATGGCTACTCTAAAAATTAAAGCAAGTAGTTTCGAGTACTAACTGCTTAAGACTCAGGCTATTATTACAAGGCTAGTTTCCATGGAGAACTTGCACTCTACAGATACAAAAAAAGAAAGTGTCTGTAAGACTAGTAGTACATTTATGGCATAGCCGGTAATAACTAAGAGACAGAGTGGGACTACCTTTTACATATATGCTTTGATTCGCAATATAAGAATATCAGGTTGGATCCCATTCCAGGTGTACTTATTGGTGTAGGCCCCATGCATGGTGTTTTAACTGATGGGATGTGTGGTGGAGGTAGTATTCCCTGGTGGAAGGTTTATATATATATATTCCCTGTGTACAGGTGGGCAGGTTAGTCCCAGGTGGAAGTTTCTCTAGCAACCTGCCCAAAGAAACTATGTTATCTACTCATGGTTAGTTCTATCATAAACCTGGTATCTATTAACCATGTTGATCCTTGCTTTTATTCTTACGGCCAACGTAGAAAGGAAGATTGACACTACCGCCAGACGACAAGAGAAGTAACCGCCCGTTCATTTATCGGACCAGCCAGAGGTTGTTCGACCAGCAAGGAGAAAGCAAACCGTCTTTAACTTGGCAGTTAGCTCAGCTTATTCAATATGTTAATTTCATTCTAATCTTGATCTTCCGCTCACAGAAAATCTGTATTTCATTGCATCAACACTTGGATCAACACCTACCTGGCATTTACTAGCGGCCATCAGCAATTACCTTCTTTCTGTCTGTCTAAGCCCAGCTATGTTCATTCAGTGGGGCTATATCGGGTAGCTATGTGAGTCGACTATGTTGGTGGGCTATGTTGGTGGGCTATGCGGAGAGCTGGTAGGGTGGTAGGTGCTATGCTCATTGGGCTATGTTGGGCGTCCCCTTGTCGGTGCCAGAGCTTCTACCTGTACTGTCGCTGATTTGCCGTGTTGGGTGGATGTGGGCTGGGAATGCTGGGGTATAAAGAAGCTGGGGAATGATGGGGACGTTAGCGCTAAGATAAAGTAATAAATATAATGTGAGGTGTCAATATACCTCGATCGGACACTAGGAGATCGAGCAACGAGCACCATTCGCCTCAGTAGTGTCTAGGACAAAGGCCGAAGCCTGAGGTACGAGAGATAAGTTTAACTTTTCTCATGTTTCAAAAATAACAATAATAACCAAGTCTATGTAGTTAAACTTAAAAAAGAAAAATAAAAAGCAATTCCTTTTGGAAGTTGAATATACTTGCGTTTCCACTTGCAGATAGAGGACGGGATAGGTTTTTTGTTAAACTGCTGGAAGTTGCAAAGACTCCTCGTTACCTATAGTTCGGACCCCTTTTGTCAAGTTGTTCATAGGCACAACTACTCCTGCTGTAGTATGGATCTTTTACAATGTAGGTTTATATACACTAGTTTGAATGGTAATGGCATACTAAGAATAGGAGGAGGGGAGCGGCAGCTCCTAAAATACATGAAATGGCAGGCATATTGAGTAACGCTATTCTCATTCAGTTGGTAGCAAGCTTGGTTGATCACGTCTAATTCCAGCTATTCTAATTCTAATAATAGTCAACGTCAGGTTCGACCGCTTAGTTTAACGCCCGCGCCCTTTCGCCCCTATACTAGTGTGAGGTTTTACCATTTGCTATGCTCAGGTGAGGTAGAACCATATCACCGTTAGCTATTTGGATTGGACCTTTTGCTATGCGTTAGGATCTGAGCGTTCGGGCCGCTGCCGCAGCCCAGAGCAATAATATAAGTTTTGTTAATCAGTTCTTAATAATCTAGTTGGGTTTTTACTTATTGGAAGGCGAGTAAATGAGGGCAGGTAATATTGGTATAACCCTGTGTCATGCAGTGGGTATAAAGCTAATCAACCCCGCGTATCGTATTCCGATTTCCCTAGCTACTATGGAACGACGAGCTACTATCGTTTCTTCATTACATATTGTTAGATCCCCTGAACGACACGAATAAATGAATAGCAGCAAATGGCATATTCGTTGGTTAACTCAACTTTTTTCAGAATGGATTGTAGTAATTAAGTATCTATACTACTATTATTTAAGTTATTACTAAATACTTGCTATATACCGCTTGGATTCATGAATGAAGCGAGCGCTATAGGAGGGACTGCTACTAATAACTTATGCGGGATTGGATTGGATTACACTACTACTGAAAAGTCCAAACTAACTATCCACCTGAAGAACTAGACCTGGGTCGACCTCACGAACTTCATGAATTGCTTAGCGGGTACTACTAATTACCTTCTCTTATAAGCACCGTATTATATTATATCACCTTACTCCCCCATTACTTATGTATGTGTTTATGAACTACCAATAAACTTATACATATAAACTAAACCACATTATGAATGAGGCAGGCGCTTTGGAGGTAGAGCTTACCAACTTTATAGTATACGGGCGGAATTGCATGGCATTTATTATAGGCATGACACAACCTTATTCCCCTTACCTATTCACTTCTGTGTTTCCTAACTTTCCCTCTAATTGGATTAATGAAAGAAGCGCTTAGACAAGTAGGGTACAGCTAGAGAACCGAGCAGAATGATGAATGGCATGGCTGGCATGGGATGGGGGTCAACACTTAGAACAGGATGGGACTATAAACCCGCTACACTACTTATGCTTTATTACTTTATACTTTTACCAATTACCCTACCCTTGTTAGTCTCTTTACCAAACACTTACCTCATCAATCTTAGTAGGTTACCACTTAGCTTTTCGGAACGGGCCACCCATGAATGAATACATTAGAACTGCCCAGCACAATCAGAACAAGCACTACAAGGAGTACTAACGGCATCCCAGCATTACAAGCATTTCAATTCACAGTTGAAGGAACAGCATTACCCGTATCAAAAGTAGTCCCAAGAGCATTTCAATCAGCAGTGAAAGGAAGGAACAGAATTTCCAAGAGCAGTTGAACAAGCAGTTGAATCAGTGACCCGTTGAAGCATTTGAATAAGCATTATGACCAGCATAAGCATCATTCCTATCAGCACCAGCAGCAATTGTTGGACCGGCATTTCCATCGGCATATGCACCAGGAGCACCAATTGAACCAGGATTCCCAGCGTCACGACAAGCAATCCCAGGGTAATTTCCCGTATTCCCGGAGCATTTGAAGCAGCAAAACGACCAGCACAAGGCGAAGCACAAGCAGTTGAGGCATAACCAGGAGCAGTTGAAGCAGAAATAGGATAACGAGCATATTAAAAGAGCTGCTAGGTGTCCCCTAAACCTAGTAACAGTATGTCTTCATTGCTTATGCATAATTGCTACTTTTATTTAAGTGTATTTGCTGCCTTCCCCTTAGTTATGGAAGAGTGTTAGAATTTTTAATAAGTAAAGGTGTCTGAAGCTTGCACATATTCATACATATTAATACAAGCGAAAAAACTTTCCTTTAAAAAGAAAATCCTGTGGTGCCTAGCTGGCCGGTCAAAGTTTCCTATTTTGGTCACCGTCCTAGCTCGGTCCAGTGCCATCATCTCAATAAAATAGTTCGCCATACATAATAATAAAAAGCATACTCCGTATGATAGGGAGAGCTAGCTAACCCCCCCTGCTTGCTTTCACAAAAAAATAGCCAACCGAGCAATAAGGAGGTGGAGCAGCTGAGGCGCAGGACAACGGACGGATCCATAAACGATAATGTGCCTGAGGGAGCTAGATGAGTGAAGCTGAGCGAACCTAACTACAGCCCTGGAATAACCGTGGGGTCATTAGCACGAAAAGACTGGAAATTACATAGTAAAATAAACCACGAACAGAACATAATTCTCCAACAAACCCATAGCCCGAGAACAAATGAGACCAATAGCTCTACCAATACTCTATAGATTGAGAGATCTCTTATCTATAAGTATCAACATCTATATATAATCGTTCCGTTTAGTTAAATTCAGCAATTCATTCAACCTCTTCTCTATTCTAAACTCTCAATAGCTATACCTACTCGTTTGAGGTTGTGATTATGCACGGTTGGCAAATATTCAAATATAGAATGCAGCGCCGGTAAGCTACCGGTCGAATCGAATTAAGATTCATATTCAGATTACTTATTCCGCTATTGCGAAGCCTGATCCAACTACTAGCTTTTATGGAACTAACAATGGACTTCTATTTGGTTTCCAACTAATTCTAATTGTAGTGGTGCATCCCGAAATGAGATTGAGAATTAGTTCTGAGCGGTAGCAAAGCAGAGATAAAATAACCCTTCCTTACTTCTCAGAGCTAAAGCAGCGAGAAGTCCCTGAGCTACCAGCGAAGAATAAGATAGAATAAATAGTTGTTACTGAAATGATACTTATAATTAGCTGTAATTCAACATGTAAGGTGCCGCTACAAACAAGTGTTGATCATAGTGAATTAAAAAAACTTAATGAGTAGTGCAATCTTTGTTATAAGCTCTATATGAATAAAGCCTATGTCAACTATTCTTCGGTCGTATTGGAGGTAAGGCGGTACAACGGACAACAAATTAGTGCAAGTAGTTTTCACAACCTGTAGTAGCCCAAAAAGATAAATTAGCTTTGTCCACTTTCAATAACAGTTATCCTTTGAGTTAAAGCCGTGTTAAAACCGTAGTGTTGGCTCATATTCTCTCTGCTGCTAGAGAGTCAAGCCCATGCACACATTCTATTAGCCAAACATATTGGCTATGTTCCTGCTTCGACATACCTACCAAGGGGTGGGGTATAGCGTTCGTTCCAAAGTAAAAAAAAATATCAATTTATTTAGCCAATAATGTTGACTGAGGCTTTTTTATATAACAGGGAGCCCAAGTAACTAAGTAGAGTAGCCAAGCCCATGAGCCAACAAGCTGAGGAGCTAGGTATCAAAGACAAGCCAAATATCCCAGGATAAAAGCCAAGTACCCAAGCCCAAGTGGGAACCCTGTGTTCCGTGGGTAGGGTTCAATTTATGTAGTAACTCCGGTTTCGTAGCGTTAAGTGAGATCGAGGTAAAGGGTAAAGTTTCAAGTTTAGGTAATCTATGCAAGGTATATTTTTAGGCCCCATGTGTGGTCTAGGTCAATTGATCTGTAGTAGAAAGGAGAGTCCCAAGGTAATAAGTTCCCGAGTAATTAGGCATAGTGCTAGGAGTTTTCCAAGTAGGAGGTGCTTTCATTATCTATTGATATTACCCACCGCTCAGCAACTTAGAAAAAAAAAGATGCATAGCTAAGTAAGTGTGTGTTGGTTCAAATAAATGAAAAAAGGAAATATCCACTCCACCGGTTCAAAAACAACATCCAAGAAGAGGCACGGATGAAGTCGAGGTTGCAAGCTCCCCCTCATTGTTAAGGGGAGAGATAGCCGCATGCAATAGATAGACAGACAGATAGCAGCAATTGTTTTCTATTTCGATATCAATATGCTTCCTTCATCCAAATGAACCAAATAACCACATAATTATTAGTAATACCTTGTAGAGTGAGACCTGACTGATCATGCAAATACCTTGTTGTTAGTAGGACCTTTTAGCTTAAGCGGTTACTCTACCTTTTGCGGTTGAGAGTGCTCTCCCTACCCAGGGATTGAGGGCAAGAACAAATATATTTATTCGCCTCGCCTGCTTGCTGTTGGGAAATAACTGGGTGATTCGAGAACAGGTAGCTCCCCGTGAGCAGAACATATCTTGTTTGGTAGTGAAATGCTACTGGTTGGTAAAGAATTGAACAAGAGGAATTAGAGCCACTACAGAGCAGAGAGTGCAACTGGCCTTAGAGACAGAACTGACTAGTTCAGAACCTAATGGCAGATAGACATTCTAACTCGCACTGTCGAGGGATAAGCTTGCATGGGATTTGAAATGGATAATAAGACATGCAGCAAGGAAACGAAATCTTTTTTTTAATAGGTTAACCTATTCTCTCCAAGGCAACAGGGCCATAAAAGGTATAAATTACTATTTTTCAAAAAGTAGCAGCTAATTGCTTTACCTCGATAATCCCCACATCGGCAATGCCCGTCCCACTGGACGACAACCAAGCGGGATTGAGATCGAGAGTGAACTTGGTAGGATTTATTTAATATGGGGTTTCTTTGTCCGGAAACAAGTGGAGTACAGCTGCAGTGATCTCTTCACTGGTTCCGGTTTCCGCTGTTTTATTAGGCTCAGGCTGTTCCGCAGCTTATAAAGTAAGCTCTACGTCTCGGTCTGAACCCCGATTTAAACGGGCATTTCTTTCCTTTCCTCTGACTCTGTTGACACCCCTTAACCACTGCTTCCTCTCACCGGGCTCCCTTCTGGTGTTAGCCCTCTTTCTCTAAACAAAGCGCTGGCTGGCCAGCTATCCTTTCCGCTTCAACTTCCGCAGCTCTTCCAACCCTTTATAAATGTTCCCTTCACTGTCAATTTATCGCTGCAACTGCTCTTGCTTATCCTTTACGGCCTTCCCTTAAACAAATAAGAGAAGCGCTTACTACCTACTTATATAGGGAGCAGTATTAAATATTGAATCATGTAGTAAAAATTGTGTATTGAAAATGTCAATAAGGTCTATCTATAGAGGAGAGGGATGCCCTATGTGGCAGCTAGAGGAGCTTCTATCAATAGTTTGGACGAAAGCATTTGGGCAAGTCGGAAGACAACACTGGGGGTTATTATATAGTGATGACACAGAAGGAAAGAACTAGTATCGATACGGAAGGAACAGGATAGAGTGGAAAGCAATAGACACACCATACGGGGAAGGGCGGGGGCAACCAAGGCATCAGGAAATGGATGCTTCACTCATTACGCACGATCACTCATCATTTGATTCATCCACTGAAAAAAATTGAACTTCCTCATTCTTTTCCCCTTAAATAAGAATAGTAGGGTCTTTGCCATTCTTTATAGTTTGCTCAACACTGCGACCTACTTAAGGTTGTCGCGGGCGGGAGTGCCATCCTGGCAAATCAAGGTTTCAAAAGATAAATTGAAAAAGGCTTGGCTTGGCTGCTCTAGCTACCTCTGCTCTATCACCACAGACTGTAAAGGAAGCTACTAGGGCGGATCTACTGAATCCAGGTCCACTTGATTTGCTCCTATCACTAAAATTGGATCATCAATAACAACGGGACTCTACCTACGCTTCTTCTTTTTGTTGTTTGCTTCGCATAGGGGTAAACGGATGAAACAATAACTTATGGCTCATCCCTGCGACTAAAGCTGCTTTAGCCTTTGCTGTTTACTTGTATGCTTCCCTTGCTCTTGCTCCTGCCTTAAATGCTTCTACCGCTCATACCATTCTAGCTACCCTTTTTTCTGCTGGCACTATAATAGGATTTCTAACCGGGAGAACTTTATATCTAACTGTAAGGGATGCTTCAGGGTTTCGATCTGGAGATGGGTTTGGAACCACGCGAAGAGAAGCTGCGACAGGTACATTCATTGGTTAAAGGTAAACAACTTAACCTGCTACCTTTTATATAGCCTCTGCAGAAGAGATAGCGCTTAACCCCTTTATTTCATTCGGATTCATTTTCTTCCAACCTGTTGATAAAGGTCTTTATCACCCGTGCAGGCTAGGGTAGAGATGCTCATTTATTTAGAGCTATCCTTTTGGTTCTGGTTCATAAACTGGCCCTATAAAAGGCACTGCATCTCGATATGGATCTTCAACTGAATAATATGAAATTTGCACCGGAGCTGCTTATCGGTCAACCAAAGCTTTATCTGCCCTCGCTTCAGGTGGTGGTGCTCGCTTTTTTACCGCTGCTTGCTCAGATGTGGATACCCTTGCTGCTATTGGATATTGAACTGGTGGATATGCAGCCAATTAGGCTAATGGCACTTAAATTGGCTTTCAAACCTTGGGAGATGCTGGGAAATATAGTTAAGGATAAATTTGGTAACCCGCTACAAAGGCAAAGCACACAGGGGCAAGGTAAAGACAAAAGGTGGGAGCAGCAGTAACACGAGAGCCCTGTCCAGCATAATGATAACCATGTCCAGCAGCATTTCGAGAGACATATTTGCAACTAGATCTTTAATTGCTGGGAGTTATCCAACTAGGAACGCTATTGGGTTTCGATATTGAACTGGCTCTTATGCTTTCACCCCGGCAATGCCTCTCGAACGAGCTATGACTCTAGCTTTGTTAGTGGATAAACTGAATCTACGGGTTTTGGATCTGCCTTTTCATGGATAAACGGGTGAAGCCTTCAACTAGAAAAATATATGAAACCTGGGGTGGTACCCCTGCCTGTGTTCCAAATACCTTTGCTCCTGCAACCTTTGCTTATGATAGTACGGGATCCCGATCTGGAACCAACCGAAGAGGATCTGGTTCCGGCTCTCGATCTGAACCTGGAAGGGGTAGCGGTTTTAACTTCAATGGATACCTTTGTCCTTACCTTTGCCTTTCTGCGGGTGAATCTGCCGGATAAAAAACTGCTTCATCGAAAGCAACTACTGCTACTAAGTAAAGGGCCAGGGCTGGTTGATAAGAAGGAATATTGTGGTAGAGTAAAGCCCTAGGAAGGATATGTGGGAAGAAGGAACGTCCCGCGATATGGAAGGAGATATGACAGAGGAGACCTCTGAAGAAGATGCAAGCCCTACATAAGAATAAGTTGCGGAAGGACCAGGATCTAGTACCCCGGAAGAAGTTTATCTGGTTGAGGATACAGAAAAGATGTTTCAGACGCAGAGCACCCCCAGTGTTAAGTCGGACCCCCAGCAGGAATCAGCACCAGCCCGGACCCAACAAATTGTCTGGTTATTTCCTAGCCTTTGGACCGGGACTGGCTATTAAGCTTACATAGATAGATACTTGGGGCTTACAAAGATATCCTGAGGTAATAAATCGCGCTTAGCTCCCCCCCCCCCTAACCCCAATTATTGGTATTTTATTGTTATATTACTTATAGTGATAGAGAGAGATATAGAGAGAGATATGACACATGAAGAAAACATCTAACCCTTAGTATAAAGAGAGGGAAAAT
>Ga0233342_1000243_pt1 | contig 16822 bp, 11 predicted proteins | sample GEONDECOMP273_FD_180706 | JGI IMG/M metagenome (GOLD analysis project Ga0233342, IMG submission 180706) | Leaf litter microbial communities from Shasta-Trinity National Forest, California, United States - GEON-DECOMP-273 | ecosystem: Environmental > Terrestrial > Plant litter > Unclassified...
ACCATTACTATAAGGGGAGATACCATTACTATAGGGGGAATAGCCCACTACTACAGGATAACCTCTTAGAGATAATAACTGGGATAATAACTGGGAAGAGTTTCATTTTTAGTCGTCCGGGTCCTTCTCTTTTCAAATTGGTCAAGCGCCCCTTCCCCTCCCTTTTATGCTTTCTCCCGGTCTGGAATCCCTCTATCATTATTGTTATAAATATAGGGTAATTTTCTCTTTTTTGTATAAGAGTCTGAGATAAAAGAAAAAACATCCCTAGCGTTCTATGTCCCGTTTACATTGGGTTTAATTACTTGGTGATCAATCGGTTGGCGAAGAGCCTTTTTTTACCGGATAGACCTTTGAAGACGAAACAGCTAAGTAAAAGATTCAAGCCCCTCCCGTGTTTTTTTATAGAGAGGGCTCTCCTTTTCAAGTAAGGTAGACCCACAAAACTCACAATATACTATCGGAACTGAGGAATACTTTTGTAGGAGAGGATATATTTGAAAAGGATGTTTGAAGACCTTTAAACTCTCACAGTACTCATTTGCAGAATAACTCTGAGGATTCATAAGCGTTGGGGCCACGAGTCCATGGAATGGACCGGTTGCAGTCACTTGCACAACTCCTACATTCAGTCTACCAAGAAATGGTCCTCCTGGCTGGGTTACTCCTCCCCTCAAGTGGGCACATTTTCATGCGTGGTCACCCTCTGTCATCCACCCCCTATATTAGAATTGCTGTCAACTAGGCTTAGGTATAGCCAGCTCCTGAATATTCTCTGTTAAAGACAAAAAAATTGAGTATAAACTTGCGATAGTTCAGAAGTGGATGAAGATGCTCCTAGCATGGGGCCACCTGGATAGTTAGCCATCGCTTCAATCTTCATTGCCTATTCCAGAGCAGTTCGAGGTGAGTTGATAACTTGTGGCGATAATTCAATTTAGGTCAATGGAAACAGTCCTTAGATGAACCATTCTCTATTATGAGCATCGTTTACAAGGAAGGAAAGCTTGGCTAAAACATATATAAATCGTTGTGCATAGTTCTAGGAAGATTCCCCATGTATCTGTTTAGTTTCCCTCAATTAAACAATCCCCTATTGCTTATATTGAAATAGATGAAACTCATACAGAAACAATTTGTTTACTTCCTGTAGTGTCATAGGTGGGGCATTATTAGCCCGCCATTCTACCATCTTCATATACCATTGGAGCGCTCTGCCATGCGACGTGGTCTAGAATTCCACCATCTTTGTAGCAACTGGTGTCCCCCCTGGAGTTCTAGATGGCTTCACAGAGGAACCAGTGCTATTATGCATCCTCTTCATTACCCTTTCTCCTGAACTCTAGGTGTTTCATGGATGAACCTCCCTGGTACCTCGGCCATTCTGGTGACTGGGGGTCCAATCAACACAAATCCTCTAAGTCTAGGCTGTATAACTATGTTCGATGCCACGGTGGATATATATTGGCTACTACTACTTTGATTGCTTGTGGCTAAGGCTACACTAAAACTGTTACTGCTAATTCCTCCTGATAATGTGCCCACTTGTACACTATTGGGACTACTATCTATGTGACTGTACCAAGGAAATCAGAAAATAGTATGAGAAAAGGTCCTACGGTGCTTGTCCGCATCGGGCAAGGTGCGAAGCTCTTGCTCGATAAAAGGAGAGCAAGGAAAATACCAGATTATGTAGAGGTGCTTGGGGGGTCATTGAGAGCGTGATGTTGTTGTTGATTCCATTATCTCTTACTACAATAAAGAGGGGTTCACTTTATGGGGTTCCATCAAATCCTCATTTTATCCTATCCTCTTCTAAAATTACCCTATGGTTGTTATGCCTCAAACTCCTATATAATGGAGGCCATTCTTGGGTGAAAGGGGAAAGAACTTGAAAGCACTTCACTTATGATCTTGTGACATTAAAAGGGTGGAAAGGAGAGCTTGGAGGAGCTGCTGCCACATAAACATCAAGGTTTTAATTGCTCTTACTTATTGCTTTCCATTTAATAGAACTTGGCCTATTCTCCTCATGTTCAGGTTGTTCATTGCATGCATGCATGTATATTGTTGTGGAAATTCTATATAGATAGATCTATTTTGCCTAACACTACATTTACCCGAAGCTATTGCAACATTGACTTACAAGAGCACTATAATGAGTAGGACGACAGACCGAAGGTCGGGAAGCAGGGCTATAGCCGCCGGTCAATGGGGCACTCAATAGCTGTTTATGAATTATGAATGGAGCAAAAGTATGAGGCTGCGAAGCAGGACCTTAAAAGGTGATATGCTGCAAAAAAAGGATTATGATCCGGCCCCCTAGTTAATGAGAGCGGAAAATCACCCCCGATCGAGTCTGAATTTATCAATTTATGGGTTCTCGTCCCTAATAGTGCTAAGAGCCTGGGCCAAATATCGGGGACGGGCCAAATATTGGAGGTACGGGCCGGGGTGCAAAGTTATATAGTTTTCGAAGTAACAAGACCCTCTCCCTTTGGTCGAGCAACTCCGGTTGGGTGGGAATAGATAAATAAAAACTGGTCAATTTCCATATTCTATAGGAAAACTGGAAGTGTATAAAAGTGATTAAAAAGTGATCCAAAGATCAAAGATGGTGCACCCCCGGTTGGGTGGGAATAGATAAATAAAACCTTACATTTTTGTTCATTTTGATAACGATAAGAAGTGTCGTTGGGGAAATTGAATTAAAGTTCGTTCCCTAATAGTTCCCTAACGACAATTTTGGGTTTTTGCTTAGTGGCCGTAGTGCAACAAGTGATTTAGTGATCGGTGGGTGTATCGTATAATAAGAGCATTAGCATTTTGTGGAGTTCTGCTGTAATATCCACTTAGACCTTATCTTTCCACCAAAACATGTGCTAATTCTAACTAAGTTAATCAAGTTAGTAGGAGAAAGAGGAAAGAACCAGCAGCTATTGTACGAAGCTTGTGATAGCAACTTTTCAACGAATTGAACCACTCGCTTTATCCCTCTCCAGATCTCATACGACGCTACCTACTAGGTATGAACCATCCGGGGAGATGAAAAGGTTTGGAGCTAATATGCTTGACTAATTAAGTCCAAATGGGGTAACCGCGAACTCATAGCCGTGAAAGGAACAGGCGTTCTTTGGATCACGTAGGCACTTTCCCCAATTCATTGGTTTCGCGTAGAATGAGAACGAGATAGCTCTAGGGTTATCCCCAATAGGATATTATTGCCCCAAATGAGGGTAGCCCCTTGATGGTTATGCAAAGAATGAGAACGAGATAGTACTCCAATCGCTCGGGAAAAAGCATATCCAAATGACGAGTAGACGGCAGGTGGGTGCATGTGATTTGCAGTAGGGCTCTATATGACATGTTTCTATCAAGTAGCTCGAACAGCACAAGGCACTCCTTCGAGAAGTGAGCCGCTTCTGTTTATTTATATGATAACCACCTTACACTTTTGCGAGTTGGTTCAGAATAGGTGCGAATCTTTGGCACGGGGAACCAGCTGAGAGCAACCGACTCAAGTGCCCCGCACCAGAGAGCAACGGTATGAGGTGGTTGGCTCACCAGGTGGGGAATCGGCGCTTCGCGAAGTACACTTGTTTTAGGACGTTACTGAACTGTCCCTATAGACCCTAATTGAAAGGTATCGAGAAGACGCATCGAGAACTCATATCGAGATCTATAAGGTGCAGGCTGTCTGAGTAAGATATTATGGTTAGGCGGGCTACGTAGATGCAATCCGTGAGGACAAGCAAAGAAGGGCTCACTGCATCACATATTGCCCAGAACGAAGTGTAACGAAATTGAATCACTTGACCCCGCCAACCAACTACCAGATTAGAAGGTGTCACCCCAACCGAGTTACATTACTAAACGAGAAGGAAGCGGGGTCAGACATCAGACATCAGAACCAAGGAGCCATTTTTATCCCTTCACACAAATGCGAAACACAAAGCGGGAAGAAACATAATTTCGCACGCTGATATATCATTGAACCATCTATCCAAGGAATTCACTTAGTGGTTTGCTTTCTCAGCGCACAAACCATGCACGTAGCGGCTCCGAAACTCAGACAATTTGATGATAGAAAGAGCCAGCTGGAATAAAAGTAGCAACAAACTGATCGATGATGCAACCAAACAAAACACGAAACTAAACACAACCACATTTACACAACAAGATAGCACTATTAACACCACACTGAACTCGAGGCCACCACGCAACACCCCTACCTTACAGCACACACACAGCTACCAATATAGATAAAAATTTGGAAGCAAATTTAGTACCTACCCATGTACGGCCCTAGGAGGATACTGCTGTTACTGAATGCGTTAATAAATAGGCACTTGAAAGGCAAAAATGCCTGATAAGAAGTAAAACGCCTTGCCCGATGCGGACAAGCGACTTCGTACCTTATAATAATTCATTTTAACCCCTTGCCCTCCTACTGTCGAGCAAGCAATCCTTCCTGATGAAAGATCGCGAAATTTGAAGCAGAGGAGGAAAGGAAGGAGCTGTGAACCATAAATTGGGACGTCACCTGCTGATGGGGCGGCTCCGGTTCCGAGGCGGGGATGTGCGGTTAGTTAGTGCCGGGGGCATACTCATATAGTTATACAATGCATGTTTGTCTTACAACGCCATGTTCAAAATGTAAAAATGACCAACTGGTGGAGATTACAGAATCTCAGTTAGACCTACTTTTTCCTCCCAGTACTCTGTGTGTCCTTTGTAGGTGATCCATAAAACTCCCCTTTTTAGCTATAGCACTTTTGTAATAATAATTGAAATTTTGTGCATTTGATCCTATCAATAGTGCATCGTGTAAGAATCGCAAGTGTGTCTTTCCCCGCAAAGAGAATGAAGGTGACGAGAGTAAAGCACGCGTCCAGTTTGCATCGTATACTGGTTTTTATCACTTTTCATCCTAATTTGGTTAGTGGTACGAGCTATTCATACGGAATCTGTTTATCTCCGTCGTTTACAAGTGCTTATGCAGTGCATGTACCGCCAACAGCCCCGAGAGAAAAGAAATTACCTTCATGCGTTTCCCACTCGCTAGTCCTATAAGATCTGCGTTAGGCATCCGTTGATCGCCCTTGTAAGTTTCCGGGGAATTCCCGATGCATGAACCGCCGGGACCGGTTGGGATTTTGAAATGTGCGAACCTTACCTTATGATTAGCTTGGCCCTTATACTGTTAGTCAAAGTAAATGAGTAGCTTAGCATTAGGAGCTAAAATACCCATCCATTTCCAGAACTCAGCGGCAAAGAGGTCACAACGGGAAATCAATTGGTATGACCTCAGTAGGACCTTGCAAAACACAACCTCTGGAACCATAAGATGGAGAATACTTTAACCGTTGATGAATAATCGAATAATCTAATTGTGGAAGATTCAAATACTAATGATCGCTATTAAACTCATCTGTTGGTTCGCTTTATTAAACACTTCCCAAACCCACCCAGGAGGCTGCACTGAATTCACTGATCGCTTTGGGGGAAATTCAGAGCTAAAAGGTGGCGTATCTGTTAGTGGCTACCCTGCCTACGCGGTGAAGTACTTGCATAATTACATATATAAAGAACGATTGGAAAACGACTCATACCGAATCTAGCATAATCTAGCATAATGACATATATATACAAAAGTTACGGATGGATCAGTTGAACATGGTCAGTCGCACACGGGTCCAGCAGTCCCAGCATTCCTAGCGGCAGCATTACGATTAGCAGTCCAAGCCGCTATTAATATTCTTGGCATAATTTCCATCAGTTGAACCACCAGCAGAGCCAGGCCAAGCAGCAAAAGCAGCACCAGCATTCCCAGTCTAAGCAGCTTAATTCTCGGCATCATTATTCTTCTAAAAAAACCAGGCAGGCAGGATAGGATAGAGAGATAGGAAAGGGAACTGGCGGGATATCTACACAGTGATGACCCACTAGTTGGACAGGGTGACTCCCTATTGGTAGTTTAGTTTAGCTAACTGAGCCCTCTCCTTTGGTCTTTGGTCTTCGACCTCGCTAGCACACGCTAATCGAAGGCCTACTCACTCTCGGTAGTTACAGCTTGTATAGATGCGGGGAGTAGGTTTGGGTTATTTCATTTATTGGATGGACGGGCTTCAGACATTGCCAGGAAGGATATTCTTCACACTTGCCAGGACTTAGGAGGTGTACCACTATAGTATAGACCCCGGATTAGGACCGCTCTCGAGACCCGCTACCACATGAATCTCATTCTCATTGGGGATATAAAATGGAGATTATTATTTAGGTAGACTAATGACTGGCGGTGCACTCAAAAGCGGCTATAGCGTGCATGGGCTTTACTCTACTCTAGCAGCAGATAGGTGGTAGGAGGCCACCCAATAGCAGCAGCATAGTTTACATAGGCCGCCTTCCTTCGTAGAGAGCAGCATAGTTTCTAAGAGCAGAGTACCGGGGAAAAGAAGTGAAAGAGTTTGGTTTCTCAATAGATTGGTTTTTTGTTGTTGCACTCGTGCATGTTGTAAGGTTGCTGCACCTCACACTATGGACTATATTCAGGCTTTTACTACTTTGGCTTTGGAAAACCTATTTATATTCTTTCTTCTCTTTTTGACAGGAAGGATACAAACACTATGGCTTAACTACTCCATGGAGACGACCTAAGGTGCACACACAGGCGGTGCTCATTATTTCACTAGTGCACTAGAGAAGACTCTACTTTGTGATGACCTTTGTTTATTCTTTTTTTCCACCTTGTCATGCATGGAGAATTTATTAGATTAATAGGTGCATCTCACACTGGGACTACTACATCCGTGCCCTCCGCTCATACCGGCCAGCAGCATAAGCATAAGCCTCAGAAGATACCAATAGGTGGTAGGGTTCAGACTGCCTTAAGTCCAGTAAGTCCTACCTAGTTGTTTCCGTAAGCTCTACATATAGTTGTTTTTCATTTTAGTCCAACTATTATGGCAGCCCAGTTCAACTACTAGCCTTAGAGTGTAAGTCCCATAGCAATAAGCCTGACATGCTTGGCTTTGTCAATGGCAGCCCTAAGAGACTCTCTTAGTCTTAAGCAGTAAGTTCTTTGCCTTCATAAGGACAAGCGGCTTCACACCTTCTTAGTTCCCGGTCTTTAGTGATAAACATGTCTCGTCTTAATAAGAGCATCCCGGCTTAGATAAACTTAATGAAATGGGACTATTACTATATCAGAAGATCCAGTTGATTGACCCGAAAGGCGAGATTCCTACCGACCTGATCAAAACTATTTGTTATTATATCAATTAATTGGGAATTTGACTATGTTAAATAAAATTCGTTCCAACTAAATTAGTTAGTTCTCGCGCAGCCTGCTTCCGTTCTTGTAGATCTTCTATAGTTGTTATTAGACCCGCCATAGCGTAAATTAGAATAAGGTTTTCTATAATAAGTTCAAGCAAAGTATTTAACCTCACAACAACTCTAATTTCATTCAACTTGGGAGATGGCAGTAACAACTTGAAAAAAATTGATTTCCACTCAAATTTAAATCATTTCTTTATTAGAGTTGCTCTTAAAATGGGAAATGTCTAGATGCGAGAGTCCCAGTGAGTATAGATACTATAAAAGAAGCTCACACGAACGACGCTTAAGCAGCTTCAGCAGCCAAAGGATCCTAAGATTTTATATTTGCTTTTAATTACAAGTTAAACTTCTCTATGCTCTGCTCGTAAAGAACTAGATCCCACAGGTACTAAGGTACTAGCTTAGTCCATAGAATATGTGTAGATATTTATTCTTGTTTACATGCATGGAACTTACTAATTGGTTGAGCCTCAATAAACTACATGCCACTAGGTAAACGTCCGGAAAGGGCCATGTTCAGTAAACATCACATCCACTTTTAGTGCCCCAACAAGAAGCGATTATCCGACCTGATAAAAACTAGTTATATTATATATATATAAAACATTAGCAATCAAAGGAAATTCAATTTATGTGGTACCGTTTCTGTTATACCGTGATTTTCCTCTCCTTTTAGTCGAGACCTCCTATTGACTAGCAGATGAAGGGCGGACCTCACTGAAAGCATACGGAATGGAAGACGACTCACACCGAATCGCTGTGTTATTACATAGAGAAAGAAAGAATGGAAGATCCGGCCAACAGCCCCCGCCTTGATGGAAGGGATGCTGGCTCTTCATATCGATCACTATCAGCGGGTATGGGTACCGATCCGGTTGTTCTAGCTATTTATTTCTCTGCTATTGGATATGGGACTGGGTTTATAATGAATGGAGCGGTAAGATATACCAGGCAAGATCGTGCTGATTCAACTGAAACTTGCCAGCCAGTTCTGTTGCTTTCTTCGTCATTAATTCCAGGTCGACTAGCACTGGATAGGGCTCAATGAATAGCTGCCCTCCTATCTAATAAAAGGAATCAAAGTAATCTGTTAGTAGTATATAAAAGTAATTGTATAGGTCAACGCAATAAACTAAGTCAACCACTTATATTATATAAGTTTAGTAAATAACTGGAATGAAAACTGCGGAGTCAACTGCTGCCTATTTCTCTTCTGGCTTGAAAACAGGACTAGTTATTTTACTGGACCTGGAACTGTAACTCAATTCGCTACCTTTACTTTAGCAACCTTAGCTGCGGTGCCTCTGCCACTGATAAACAAACTACTCCTTAGCCTTATTAGGATCCGGAACTGAAAGGTAGTAACTGGTTGGTCAATCAGTATCCTATGTAATACCACACTTTTACATTGCAGATTTATATCTTCCTATGCCAATTGCATGGGCTGGCTTGCTGAGCTGCCACCTTATTCATGCGTGTCTCATTTGTAGAATGCCAATAATTGCAGAAGGCTGGAGGAACTAAGGAGTGAAGAGTCAATCCGGGGGGGGAGGTGAATGTTAGGATGAACTAGATTGTTGGATAATTACATGGATGTTGGAGAAATAAATTGATAAAAAATGTGGTTTGTAAGTGAGTGTTCCGCGTCCAATTCCCATTCTTCTGTGTCCAATTCCCATTCCTCCGCCGCGTCCGATGAGCCTTCCCTTTAGTATGCCCATTTCTGTTCGATGAGCCCTGATAGGCAATTAATTTCCAACAGCTTTTTGTTTTTGTCTGGTCTAGCTATAAAAGCCTAAGTAAGGGCATTTGTACAAGAGCGGTCTAAAATGGCCTTTAGCCAAGGTTTTTTATTGCAGGTTTCTCCCTTTGTGGTACTGATGCTTATGGCTTTGCTCCTGCTGCCTTCTATGCCCTTACAACTGGTGGGTGCTAGGTCAACAGGCTCTGGATCTTATTCAGGCTCATCAACTCAATCAATCATTAAGGTTATCGGGAATATAATACTAATAAAAGATTACCACCCGAAAAAATGATTCCTCCCGGGCAGAAATCCTTCTGTTATAAAAGGTGCGGAGCCACTTCCCTTACAATAGGAGGGGAAGGATTTCTCAAGTAAGATGGATTAAAAACCGGATAGATGAGGACTATAAATCGCTAGATCAGCAGCTCCTCCAGAACGACGGGTAATACCACTTAGGGGCGGATAGACCGTCCGTGCCGCTACTCAATAATGAGTTGTTTCATGCAGAGCAATGTCTCTAGCTCAGGATTTGCCAGGACTATTCCAGTGGGTCCTCCTATGGTGGACGGAAAGATGGACCCTGCAGCGAGTAAAATAGGTGTTTTGTATCGTATCGAACCTCTCCACATGTATGTAGCCAACTAGATATTTTTATTCCGATGAGTACAGCTATGATCATGGTAGCTGCGGTAGAGTGAGCACGCGTAGAAACGAGCCCACAGTGGGTATACATATGATGAGCCCGAACAGGATATCCAGGAACACCAATACTTAGATGGCAGAAACCGTGCCTGGATACCCGAATACTGGCTGGTCTCCTTGTCCCGAAGAAGGAGATACAATATGACTAATTAGACCGAATCCAGGCGGAATGGAAATCTACACCTCTGTCTGACCGGAAAACCGAGAGATATGCTTGTCGAATATCGGGTGGGTCTCCCCCTCCCTCCAGCAGGATCGTCAATTTAGAGTTCTACCTCGCACCTACCTATCCCGCACATGAGTAAGAGGTAGTCATCGCGAAGTATAGTAAAGGTGCACGGGGTCTTACCGTCTAGCTGTGGGGGCCTCCCCCTCTTCACGGAGAATTCTAATTCACTGGGTGCAGATTCAGACACTTATCTGGTATGGATCAAAAGGACCGGAAGCGCGTCCTTCCCTATCAATGCCAATCTTGTTAAGCCCGGTCTATAGTGCATCCATCCGATGCATTCTTTACAATACAGTAGGCATTTCACCCGCTGAACACCGCTGTTATTCCCCTCACTCGATAAATAACTCAGGACTGACTGAAACGAAGGACTTATTTCGTCCATTTATTTCTTCCAGTCATTCTTTATATATGTAATAACACTAGAGTCTGTGTGCGTTGAAGGTTTAACTCGGTACCCCAGTAGTGTACTTGGACGGGTGACCGACCCGCCGTAGGGATGCTTTGGCGTTTTCGCTAACTGAGACACGTCGCGTTAACTGCGACTTTAACCATATCCGTTGTCAATTCGTTTGTAAATTCGTTGTTTATTTACGTAATTACGCAATCTTCGAATTTGAAAAATAATTTATTTCATTTAAAAGCCTGAGCATAGCAGTTTGAGGTACGTGTTGTGACTCGACCGTGATGGGATGGGATAGATACTTCCCTTTAGGAATAAGGTAATCTCTATGGGTTGAGGGCAGGTGACGAGAGGCACATTATATATGATGCTATTGCAATCCAATACTTGGTTGGTTCAACTTGAATATTGGAAAGACTCGGATGGAATGGATACGCCAGCCACCCTTCTTGACAATAGTTGCATCACGATCATCAGTGGCAATCATATGGGTATCAATATTTTCTCTATTATTTGATTGCATAATATAGTAATATACGCATTTTAGTAATTCAGAGCTGAAATTGAAGTAAAATTATTGAAAATATCTATAATATATTGATAAGATCCTATACCCCACCCTTATATTGCCTTTCTAAGTGATATAGCAACACATTATAGTAAAAGAAATGGATTCGGTTAAGCGAGCCGGGACACTCACATAGGGCACTAAGTAGCACAGGAGAGAAACAGACACTAGGTAAGTATTAGTTAGTTACCTTCGATGGAATGCTTTTACGAATTATTTAAGCCCATAGATATATAAACCTGGCGGGGTGTCGTGCTCAGCGGGTGGAATAAAAATTAACCACTGGCAGGCACGGAACGGACGATGGACCTAGTAAATTTCGGAACTATGATGAACAGACCCTGCCGCTCGAACAAAGAACCGAAAAAGGGCAGGGGGCTGGGATTATTGCTTAGATTTATGGCTTGCATCGCTTGCATTGCTCGCTTGGGATTGCTCGCTGGTCTGAATCTATTGCTAGCTGGTGGGCTTAGACGCCACCTTTATGTAGTTAATTTACCCCAGTTTGAAAGGGTGAGGCAGGGCAGTGAGAGTGTAGAGGCATAAAAGTGAAAAAGGTTAGAAAGCCTAGAGGGTGGTTAGCAAGTGAGGCGGCAAGGCAAGGTGCTTAACGGGTGCCGGGATCAACTACACTTTCTTGGGGCATGAAAACGCGCTTAGGTGCCACTTTAAACGCTTCTAAGGTTGGACCGGGCATCTTAACTCGATTTATTTCTAAGCAAAGGACTGCCTTTTCCCTCTCAAAGTCCCAGTTCAGCGCCTAAGGCATCAACACTATTTTCCCTTCTGTAAAACCATCGCAGTTCAACCGTTCGAAAGCTCCTCGCCCCGAGGTTTTTAACGCTCGACCGAATTGAATTTCGTCATTTCACGCAGGTAGCCTTCGGTCCATTGATAAGAAAAGCATAATTACATATATAATTAGATATCTCTAATAGATGGAATCGTCCGATGAAGCAGCAACTGGGGAAGAGATGGTTTCGATGGAACTAGAAAGCAAAATAGGAATCGATTTAAGATATTTGTCTATAGATAAGTTGCCGCCTCTAATGGAATCCTTCCTCTGATGAAGCAGTCAGTGAAGAAGGGGGGGGTTCCATTCCCCTTAGAAGGCCTGTTGTACCCAAACCGAACCCGATCAAATTATTAGCCCTGCTAGTCTTTCTTTCCCGAATGCATAAAATTGGACTACACATTAGGGCAAGACACCATTTCATCATCCCAATGGCATATCGTATCATAACGAACCAGGCCTCTCAAATTGAAGCAGATATTTACGAGGAGAATGAAGAGGAATTAATGAAGATGCCCGTCTCGTAACGGGCAGTTGCACGAGCTCACTTGTGCCGTCTCAGAATAACGGCAGGAATTACGGAAAGCGTGAAACCAGGTATATACAAATCTTTTCGCATTAATATGCGCGCGCAAGGAAGAATCGAATAAGTGTAAACCTGGAAAGAAATTACAATGCCAGGTCCTGTACCCTAACCCTAACTAGAAGTGATTAGAATTCAATACTGTCTTCGGTTCCTAGGCCAACCACGTCTTCCAGGCCCTCCTTGGGCGCTCATCAGCTAGTTGCACCAACTACAGTAGAACCAACTGCTCATAAGTATTAATAAACTGAATCCGTTAGGAATCGGGAATCATACAGCGAGATCCCATCCAAAGCCAAGGGGGTCGATCCAAGGTAAAATGAAGGTGTCTGCTTTACGTGAGCATAAGCTTGTCCCTCACACCCTCAATTGATAGATCGGGTGAATCAGCCCCATCCATCATTCATTCTCCATCCCGTCGTAATTATCAACCAGCAGCTCATTCATCGGGTTATCTCATCTATCCAAACGTGGTCTAACCAGTAAGCGAACAATCCGTCCGTGTCAAGTTATTGCCTTCAGTTCGCAAGAATCGATATCCGGGTATCAATCGAGAGAAGAGAAGATATCAGGTGGTATCCATCGAGATCGAAGGGAGGTGGGCCCCTTTAAATGGTAACATTGATCAGTGAACATCAATTAGTTGGAAACATGGGTAAATCAATAAAGTCAATCCAATAAAATCAATCAAGAAATCATAAAATAAAGAGATAACACGCCTGGTGAACGTATTAACACTATGCGGTATTAACGTCTGACATACGTTTTTAACATTTTGAAGATCATACGCAACAGGATCGCAAGAAGATAATATGCAGCAGAAGTGGATATACAAGTTGTTCAAAGCCTATAACTATACCTAAGGGAGGTTATGTAGAGCCAGTAAAGGAGGTAGTAGCTCCCATTCCCCTAACTCCTCCGTCCATCTCAACAAGTTCCCACCAGACGAGGTGCGTTAAGCTCTCGCCCGACCTAAGAAGGGCGAGGGAGAGCCGCGTTGTTCTCAGGCAAGATCAATTTAGACAGGGCGGGTGGCACCAGACGAGAGGGATAGGGTATAGTTCATAGCGAAGAAAATATAGTTTGATGATCCGATGAGGACCCTCATTTGCCTTATGAGAGTCTTTGATTAACGGTACCGTAGATCCCGACGATGCGGCATTGCTAGGACGGTGAAAGAACACTTGATCTACCATAATGACCTTTCCTTCATGGGGGAAACATAAGACACGAAAGACCGAAGAAACCACAGCTGTCATAGCGTACGTCCAACTTCGTCCCAACAACAAATTATAGTCTAGTGGTGCATCAACCACTTCGACTTCGACCGACACAGTTTTTCCCGCCAACTGGACAGGGAAGGAAGGGATAATCCCGTGCGGTCTAAAGGATCGTCCATCAAACGCAGTCAATAAGGTGGGAGACTTAAACAGCTCCGACGAGCCAATGGCTTGCCAACAAGACAACGACATTACGCAAGTCGAAGCACCTTCATCAACAACTGTGCTTGCCATAGTTCTATTGTTATAAACAAGCTTATTCTGGAAGGCTACATGATAAGGAAGGCGAGGCTTGACATCAGTCGTGTCAAACTTTATAGTAGAGCTTTTCGGATCAGGAGCCCCGATTGCAGAAAAGAGTTTTGTGCGATACACGCCTAGAGTACCTCTAAAGCCTACATTGCACAAGGTATTTTGCCCAAGTATTCAACGATGGAATAAGTCAGGGTGGCTCTTCATTAGGATTGTGCGAAGAGTGCTTTAACACACCTTTTGGTACACGCAGCATCGGGTCTGGAATATACTTCTTTCTTTATATGAAGAGGATTCGGGGTCAAAATATGAAGAGGATTCGGGGTCAAAATAGGGTCCTTACCTGACGACGGAGTTTCAGGAGTACGGCTCCTGGTCATAATATTCACTTCAGAATCCACCATATGGACGAATGCATTAGGAGTCTGAGTGCCCCCTGCCGCTTTTCTGGTGGTAGAACTGCCGCCATATTTTGTCCGCGGATTGGTCAGCACAGCCGTATACTGCTGGTTTATAAATTGATAAGCCTCTTATAGCGACATGGATTTGACTCGTTCGCCCAACGGGTTCGACCAGCTCTCGGGTTAATTATATCATATGGGTTGTACCAACCAGCTTCGTCAGGTTCATTCTCGCAGCCCGCCCGTCCTTCTCCCAGCAAGCATCCTCCGTCCGTGTTTGTAAAGCCATCAATCTATCCAGGAGCATCCGTCCTGCCCGCCATTTCGAGTATTGTCCCAGCCAGTAACGAACGAAGCAAGTAAGATCGGCTAATGCCATAATAAACTCAAAGCCAGCAAGCAGGGTCCCGCTCAACCTAAAAGCGGCTATCGATCCGATCCGTCAACATCAGGCCAGTAGCGCTTCAAATATATTATGGACAAGCAATAGTGATCAACATCCATCATACAGATAGAGGGAACGGAAATTATAATACCTCCCAACTTCAATTTGAAGTGAAGTTTCCTTAAATAATAATAGCATTTTACAACGTTTTACGCTTTTGCTGAGAAACCATGCTTGCTTTATTATACTTACTTTGGATTGCTGGCCGGGATTACTTATATGGATGGGATGGCTTTGTTAGCCACTGGTCAATTTGAAATTGAAAGGGTGGAAAAAAAAAGAGTTGAAACGCGGCGTTGCACTGGAAAAGCCTTGTTGAGGTCAAAGAAGTAAGTATATACCCTGATTGTCCCCTTATTCCCCCTCAACACAAGGACCCGGAGCCCCGAGGTACGAGGGCGAAAGACGAAGGCCAAAGGGAGAGGTTTCTATTTCTAAAGCAGGCCTCGCCATATGAATAGTTAGTGGGTTTAACCCTGTTTGGGAAGGTTTTTTATATCAACTGGGACAACCCAATGAGCTTCATTAAATGGGATTAGATTATATGCAACCCTTTATCTCCTAGCGTCCATCGAGCGACTAAACGTCCCTAAACCCTCCTCTTTTGGTTATTCTTCTATACGACCCTCAACTTTTCAAATTTGTAGATTCACTCGACCTTATATTACGTACGTAATATACCCCTATAATAAGTAAAGCTGGCACATTAGTAAATAAGTCAAATATATTTGACCTCCTGAAAGGGTTGGATATTTATTAAGAAATATAGTTCTATTTTCCGGGAAACACACTTGACTTCCTCACTGTAGATTTCAGGTAAGGCAGACTTGACCCTTCGTGGCTGGCTGGGATGGCTGGATGGAAAAGAGGGTGGGGGAAACCCCGTATGAAATAATGGGTATTTGGGGGATAACCCGTTAAATATAATAAGAGGATAAAAATATAACCCAGTGTCCTAAGCCTTACTTGTATTGAGCCGACCTAAAAGTGTGAGTTGCCTTAGCCTTAACTTGAACGGGGTGGCGCTCAGCCCTTATAACCCACCTAACCAAGCAATCCAAGCAAAGCGAAGTCGTGCTTACAAACTCTATGCATGCCTAGGCCCGTAATAAAGGAAGGGTCTTTATAATAAACCTTACCTGTTTCCCCATTCAAGCTGCATTCCCCGCATTCCAAAATTTGCATCCCCAGTGCGCTTTCCCCATTCCCATTTCACTAATATCCTTTCACTAATCCCTGACGGAACACAGTTTATATAGATACTCGGAGCTACAAAAGGCCTAATAATAAATGAGGATACTCCTTACAGAGACACAAGGGATACAACATAGCGCATACACACAGAATTTCATTTAATTGACAGAAAGAAGGGGTATTGGAGGGAATAGGTGCATGAGAGGAACGTGAGGCCCGGAATAGAAATGGACAGGGATAGGAAATAACGCCGGAGCTAGCTATAAATTAAAAAAAATATATATATAGTAGGATTAGATCGGATAGAAAAAGGGGGAAGTAAAAGCTAGGAGAATGGGATTTCCACTTGCTGGCTTTGAGTTCGTTACTTGCTTTGATAGTTAGTTACTGGACAGGCTGGGAAAAAGAATAGCCGGGCTTAAAAAAGAGGTGGGCTGCTGGTTGAATAAACCCCTGCTTGCTTTGACGCTATAGGACCGGGACGTCAGCTATTAATTGCAGGTCAAGTTACGACGGACGCTGGAGCTAGCTTTTCTATGCTTGCGCGGGTAGTCTTGTGTTTTTGTGAGGGTTCTGGTTCCGGTTTCCAATTTCCCTGGTTCTGCTTCTGAGGTGAGGCAAGATTAAAGATTATAGGTAGGGGAAAATAATATCATCTGGGGTATAGCCTACAATTTAGGAATGAGGGCGAGGAAGAAATGAACTTTTGAATAAGCAGTTTACGCTTCAGTAGCCATCGCCGAAGTGCGAAATAAAGTAATCAAAAGTAGCCTATCCACCAAGTGAAATTTGAGAGTGCCAAGGTAGCCTATCAAGGGCATGATCTATCAGACCTATCCAGGCGGGAAATTATTTAGTGAAAGGGTTACATATGAAATGGGTATATT
>Ga0233342_1000244_pt1 | contig 16745 bp, 8 predicted proteins | sample GEONDECOMP273_FD_180706 | JGI IMG/M metagenome (GOLD analysis project Ga0233342, IMG submission 180706) | Leaf litter microbial communities from Shasta-Trinity National Forest, California, United States - GEON-DECOMP-273 | ecosystem: Environmental > Terrestrial > Plant litter > Unclassified...
TGTTATCCATTCTAGATACACCGTTACCAGTTCGACATGCACAGGAAGTAGCAGATCCGGGTCTCTTTATATATATCCATGAGAGTCTCGACTTGTCTTCCTAGTCTTTGGGACGGACATTAGAGTGACCTGCTGTCTATAACAGATGCAACCAATATACGATCAGGACATTCAGGTTGTAGCGCTGTAGGACGTTTGCTTTGGCCCTAACTCTAACGGCTTTTTAAGCCCTGCAGGGCTGCGTATTACCTACGATGGATTTGTGTTGTTGGTTACTCTTTCTTCAGAAGTACTGGTTGTTGGTTACTTTACCTTGCTTTACTTGAAGTCCCTCCTGGAAGGAGGATAAAGTTGCTAGCGGAGCAGCCCACCCCAGATGTGGCTCTATGAATATAATCAATCTAGTCAGTTTATGGCAAAGCGAGCTACCACATTGTCTTTTAGCTGATACTATGATGATCCTGTGGACTCATGCATGCCATTAGGTAAATGTCTGGAAAGGGTATGGTATATATATATATAATAAAATCCAATTTCATTACCCGGAAAAGATTGTTTATCTCAACCATCAAAACGAAGATATGACTACTACTTTGCTCCCTTTATTATTGAAGGAGCGAACGAGCTTACTTTCAGAGCTTTTTCCCCGATCCTTGTGGCGCCATCCACATGGGGTGGGAGTATATACCAAGCTCATCTCCTCCTTTAACATGAGGTTACTTATAATAATCACTAGTATGATATCCATATGTTTACACTTATAAACATAGTATTACAAATGGCATACAAGAACACGAAGGGTACAGTATTAGTAATAAAAGCTGAACCAATCTCAATACTAGTATATATGGATAGTAATTGAATAGGAGTAATACAATTGATATCATTACAACAAAGAGCTAATCTAACCTAAGCTAAGCGAAAATACAAGATACTATTATTACATGCGATGCTGATAAGAAAGGTCTAAGCAGTACCCACTCCACTAAACAAAGCAATGAATTAAGCAAGTGGTCTAGTTTGAACATGCCTAGCTCTAAAGGTGATAAGCTTTGTAGGTAAGTTCAGTAAAGGTAAGGCGGGGGAGTTTCATGGGATAGTCCTACACTACTAAATTGCTATTCCAGGCTTCAGCGTAAGGGCGCTACTCCAGTTGTTGGGTGAAAGGCCCCTTTAAATGGTTCAGCCAGCCATACTTTGAAGACTCCTAAAGGCAAGTGTTATAAAGCATATCCTGACTGGTTACTCTGTCTGGGCATTTCCTCCCTCCAAGCAATCAGAGCATGTGATGAAGTAGATTCTGGAAGCACTGGAACCTTACTGGGTTTGTGGGAAGGAGTTTTCTGAAATAAAGCGACTAAGAAGAATAAGTCATCTACGGCATAAAGGTGTGTCCTAAAGAATATAAAAAAAGAAGGTCTCTCAAGCCCGCGAGATGACGTATCTAAATATTGAAAGTGGTAAGGTTCTGTGACAAGGTAAGTTGGGTCTAACAAATACTGATAAGAAAAGTTTAAGAAGAAAAGGTATCTCTCGCCCGGCCGGCATATGAAAATAAGATGAGGTGCGGTGCCAAAGAAGAACCAAAAGAGGAGGTATGGAATAAGCAATAAAGGTTAGGTGGGTTGCTAAAGAATAAAGTCGAGGGGCGGAAGCGTTCAAAAGCGCTCCCAACTACATTTTTTTATAAGGTGAACCCCATTTAAAAGGGTTCGGAGGCATCATCTTCCATCCGGGTCGATAAATAGCATTTGGCTTTAGCATAATAGCTGATTTCCTGCCAGTTGGTTCTAGTCAAACCAAAAAAGAATGCCCTAAAGAGACTAAGTAAGACAACCAGTCATGCCGATTGGTCTGGTCCAGTGGATCCGAAAACCCTTTGCCAACTGCGTTTTTACTAAAGAAAAGCTGGTGTTTCTTGGGGGTTGGAAGAACTATTTTTTCTGAGTTTCCGAACTCAAGTTTGTACTCGACGAATGATTAATTGTCCCTCTGGCTTGGGCGCCTGAATCCACAAGTAGCAGCATAGCTTCTAGCTGTAAGGTACGGCTCCGATAATTCCACGACTTAGCTGAGCTGTCCAACATTAAGTAATTCATTGTATATGTAATAAAAGAAGGTCTATTCTCTAAAGCCCGCCCGATCAGCCTGTTCCCTAATTTGTTATTTCGGGCTCCATATTCAGGCATCCAGATTGGTGCCTTTAAGGAGAGAAAAACCCTACTGGACTTACTGGGTGGGGGGCTTCGGTCAAAGCCTGCTTGCGCATATCCGAATTGACTTATTTGGGGCTGGCTATAAGTCTCTTTACTTGTCTATATGCGTACCTGCCTCTAGAGACTCTACTTTATACTGCCAGAGAATAAGTAAGTGCCCAATCTAACTTTATTGAGGCACGAAAACAACGCCATACGTACGCTTAGGTGCCACTTTCAACGCTTCGAGGGTTGGACCGGGCATCTGAACTAACGTCGTCCATCCAACGCTTTCTTCTCTGATGGATCATAATCCTCCCATTCCGTCCCACATCCCATCCGGTGCTCCTAAGGTATTAAAGCATGTCCTCCTCAAGCTTTCCAGCATGTGGCTAGGGCTGTGAAAGTCATTCTGGCAGATGGTCTGACCAAGGTAAGGTCTTCATGTACAGTTCCCTAAAGCTCTTCCCTTCCAGGTGTCAAGGTGGTAAAGTTCCTCTCTGGTGGTAGCCTAGGAGTTGGCATTCAAAGGTCTAAGGGTAAGGGTCTGAAGCATCCATGGCTCCTCCGGGTGCTTCTAAGGTCTAATGATGATCGTCGACTCACTTACACTGAAAACGTGCACTAGCTCCAGAGGTCTATTTGGTGCAGGTAAATCTAAAGGGAGTGTATATGCCCCTGCGTACATGTTTTATAACTGGCTAGCTTCCTTCATAACTAACAGAGTTAGGGCTAACTGCCTCAATGCTTCTAGGTTTAAGGTCTAAAGGTAAAGGGTAAGGTGGTTTCTGTCATAGCACATGCCATAAAATCCCAATCCCGGTTCTCCGGTTCTCTAGTGGTATCTCCCTAAGATTGCTACCTAAGGGGCAAGTGCGCGAAGATATCCTTGTCTGGGATAATATCCTATCAGTAGTTTTTACACCCACCATCCAACAAGGCTTTCTGATGACCCATAAGTGAGATATCCAGCAGTTGTTAAACAATAAAGGTAAACCCTCCCTCTTCCTTTTCGGGACCATAATCCTATCCCCGCGAGCATGCAACTGGGTTCCTTGGCTAATGACCGCTATTCAGCTGCTAATCCAGCGATAGTGAAAGCATGGGTAGAAAGATAAGAAGGTTAGTTACGACAGAAGGCATCCATCCTCCATCATTCCCTCGTCCGTCCTAGGGTTCTGATCTAAAGATTAAGGTTGGACAGTCAAATCCCGACCCGAGTGGTTCTAAAATAAAGTAAAAGTACAGAAAGTAAAAGTGTTATATTATATACGTAATAAGAGTGATTCCTATCAAGGTCTATTCTCTCCTGTTTTCGGGCCTGTTCACTTCGTGCCTGATTCTGGGCTCTGAAGCACCTACCAGATTGGGCCCAGGTCGGGTGATTAAGGTGGATCCGAAAAAGCTTCTGAAAAAGCGGTTTTATCTCTAATAAACAAGGGGTTGTGGGGAGGGGGTTTCTTCCATCGCGGTATCGAACATGCATTTTAATTAAGGCAAGTATATGAATGAAAGCCTTTCAGGTTAATCCTTCCAATCTACCCGGGGCTTGTAAGGTCTGAGATTCGTGCCTGTATAAAGTGAACTGGGAAGACCTGATGTTCTAGGGCCTCCTTCCTATATCTATGTCTAGCAGGTGAAGTGGAACGGAACTTCTATCTCGGCCAGTGCTGTGGGACTTTTCTCGTCGTCTGGCGGTGCGGACTTCTCTGCGGTGCGAACTTCTTTTTCTTATTTAGAAACTTATTTTGCTCCAACCTTTATATTAGGCTTTTGCCTACTCGATTAATGTTTGTACCATATATTGCCCCAACGAAGCACTTGGGTATGTGTCAACTCATCTTTTGAAAAGGGATCCATGAACTTCACTTTTTCGCATTCACCAGCGTTCGAAAACACTTACTTAAATAATGCTTACTTTGGTACCACTTACCTTGACTGTTACCCCCTACAACCCACTTGCCTTTACCATCCTTCTATTTACCAACCTTTAAAAGACTGGCTGCCTCAACTTAACCCACTTAGGAATTCCCTAACTTACAGCGAGCGTTAGATCGGATGGGATGGAAGGGCTTCACATAGAGCTGTTATACAATGGGCGGGTGGGCATAAAGCTTTGCAAAGGCTTCACTCGTAGGATCTCCTATTTAGTGTAATAAAAGTGCGATTGTCAGGGCTTGAATGGCCATTTTAAAGGCTCTGATTTAAGGCCCTGGACATAAAAACACTTTATGGCTGATAAGGTAATTGTGTATCTTTCTTAGGGTATCATACTATCTTTCAAAAGTATCCCGTGAGGTAAGGGCTTTAACTCAGGAAATAAGGTATCTCTATGTCCGGTAAGTCGGGAAATAAGGTATCTCCCTATGGTCGAGGACTGTATATACTCCCTTACGGGAGGTAAAAAGACCAGCAACACCCCATTGTTAGGGTATACTGGGACTCTAACTTCCTTCTTAGATCATTTTCTTTGGAAACCAGATTCTCCCCAGTATTGTTCCCTATTTTCCCATCTCCAAAAGTACCTTAAACCCCCAAAAATGTAACCCTTTAGGCCCAATCCTTTCTCAAAACCTGAGTAACTCGATGAGGTTACTAGCTCTAAGATTTTATTTGCCAGAGTAAAGCTTAAAGGGAATGCTTTGGCTAGGTAAAGCTATCTATGCTCCCGGATCAAAGGGTTAAAGTTAATAAGCATAATCAACTGCGTTGGAGGATATTAAACAACTAGCTCGGCTGCTTATGCTGGTGCTAGAGGTAGTGGTGGATAAGCTGCTGCTGGATCAACTGCTTAAGCAACAGAAAGGGCTGGCTCTCGAACCGATACGTAGTAGGAATCAACTACTCCTGCTTTTTACCCTGTTGCTCGTGCCTCATAAAGTAAAAACACTAGGTATGTACATCTTTCCCTATGCGGGTGGTGCTTTACCTGGAACTGCGTCTGAATCGACTGCTTCCTCTGCTACTAGCGATATCACTGCTACTGATGATACCTCCGCTACTTATGCTGCTGGGTAAACTGGTTAATATAGATCTGCTATCTCTAGCCCTGTAATCTGGCTATGCTCTCTTCGCGTCTGCTACTAGATATGCTTCTGGCTAAAGGTGAAAAGTTGAAAACTGAAGTCCCTTGGTGAAAGGCTTCTGGTGGATTTGTCAAAAGGGTTATGTCTGATGGCTTCTGACTCTCGCCCCTCGAAGAATACCCCGGTATAGCGCCTAATCCAGCTCCTCAAACTCCTCATTGATCGGTTGGCTGAAGACTCATCATCCTCCAGCTCCTTCTACCCTCATCAATCCGCTCAATAAATCACTTGGGTCCACACATGTCCCTACCTACCCTGCGAGGTTTCTATCTGTCTCAACTTGATCTCCCAAAGATGTAAGTAAGTTGTTCCTTAAGTATGATTCAAATTTATTGGACAGAACTCGAAAATATATCTATCCAATTGTAAATCCAAACCCTCTATTAAAGGTAGGGGTGAATGGAATATTTTGGTTCATTTTAGAAATCTCGATCTTGGCATCTTGTCCCGGACACCTCAGTAAGAAAATAGAGAGGAGGTATCGGCCCTTGAAGCTTTGCGTTGCTCGCACAGCGCGCTATAGAGCTGAACAAGCCTATCACTATAGATATCTAAAAAGACCTGGGTATGGGGTAAACTCAAGTTGGAGGAAGGAGTATCAATATAGTTAGTTTATCCGGTTTGATCCAAGCAGGCAGGGATTTTACCAATATGATCCATATGGGTTCAAGAACTCAATTTTTCTATGTTATCGTACAAGGGTTTATAACATTACTTATTCCGCCTTACCAAGTAAGTCATTCCTGAAGTATGGAATGAGATTCGTTTCAATTCGTTCCTATGGTCGTTCCTTAAGTCTGAAATGAGAACCTGGAACTGCGGAACTCACTACTCAATAAATGATTGGACAGAAACGCTCGCCCTACTTCTCAATAAAGTTATCGGGGACAGAAACGATCAAAAAATATCTCTATCAAAGTGAAATTTATGCATGCGTAAGGTTATTCCATAATATAATATAGATATAAAATGAAAATCTCCTATCCTATGAATCTCTTGAATGAGAGTATCTCTGCTAACATGCACCGGTGGGGATGGGTACGAAAGCTGCAATCAAGTAAGATATCTAAATAGTAAGTCTGGAATTATGGGGACGTGTTATTGGGAATGATGTAATGCCTCTCTTGTAAGATGTGGGCAGGTGCAGACTGGGGACTGCAGATTGAACTTAATGGGTGCATATTGAATGGGTCGGACTGGGTGTACTGAGCAGGTGGCTTAGGCGGGCTGTGCCTTGGGTTCCATGGAGTTGTAGGTTGGAGTAGGGGAGTTTCTGTGGATGTGGCTACATATTGGGACGTGATCAATGAATGATGGGTACGCTTTTCTCGGCAGATGTTAATGAAGTGGTAAATTTGAAAGTGATAAGGTGGCCTGATAGTTCTGTTGGTTAGAGACCGTCTCCGAAGCGTGGTACCTTGAACGGCAGGGTCTAGGCTCAAGGAAGTGGTACCATGTCTAGGCTTTGGGCTTTCTTTCTAGTAATTCTTCCTCTTGATTGCAGATCGCTTTAAGGGGATTATTCTTTGTGCGGTGAACGGCTTCATGCAGTGTGAGGTTAGGCTTTCAGTCAGACAGTTATTTGTACGCGGGTAGGGGGATAGTCATCAGTACACTTCAAAGCTTTACTCCTGCGCTGGTGCGTTATTTATAGCACTATCACTTACCCAATAAAGCATCGCATGCAGTTCCAATACTGCTTGATCTCTCTTTAAATCATTGATCCACCAACCTTACCCTTTCCTTACTACCTTTAACCTAGGAGTTGGAGATTAAGTGCTCGCGGCATCTCTTCCTGTTCTGTAATTAGTATCTGTTCCTAGAGAGAATGTTCTTACAAAGAGGTTTTTTACTTCAATTTTCCGAAGGATGTCCCCCACTTATGATGTTCCCATGTACGCATCAGGCCAAGCACCAATTAAATCTGTTGGTTGAATATAAATATGAAATGGTGTGATGATTTAGTTCGTGTGACGGGTAGGGTTGGATTATACCTTATGTTATACCTTCGCATACTGTCTTTCATGACCGGGCAGATCTGGTCATCCATGAATCTATAGGTTCATATTCTGAGGTGTTACTCACATAATAGCTGGGCCCATTTCATAGCCATAGGCCGATCGATCCTGGAATTTCGGATCATTGGTGGAACGCTGTTGCCACAGTTGGATTATAAGTCATCTCCCTATATACTTCGCTTTTATGCGCTTTGCTATTTGCAAAATCATAGACGAAGTAAGAACCCGGCCCAAGCTCGTGGTTCACCTGAGCAGGAGGAGCTGGAATCGTCCAATCAGTCGATCCGTTCCTATCAGCAAGCATACGGGACCACCTGTTTGCTCTTCTCAATTGAGGACCGTTATGCACTTCTGGGTGAAGCTCCTGTCAGTCGGTCATTAATGTCTAGGCGCATTATATTTAGAAAGGACGGATACAGTACTTAATGGGACCAACAAGGTGCTTAGGTTGTAACTCGCCACCACTATTGCGGCGTCACTCTACCTAATATCACCGCTAATAAAGAAATACTCTGATCAACAGCTGTGGCCTCTATATACCCTATATTATAGAAGATCAGTTTGTACCAAAAGGCAGGCTCCAAACCATCTACGCTGGACACCGTGTTGTGCAAATCATTATTTTGGTTGCTCCCATAGTTTTTTCGAACGGGAATAACTTAAAATATATTTACTTAATAATGCATCTAAAACTCCGATCAATCAGTTCGGGACGTTATTGCGAAAAAGCAAAAACCGGGTCCCTTTCCCTTGTCGAGGCAAAGGTAGAAGGATCTGTTCCAAGCATCCAATAGCTACCTTAGAAACACTTCACTAATAACCATCGGGGCATGCATTACACACACCAGTGGGCCCAATCGGTAACACCATCTGATCAGCGAAAATATGCGGACCATCGGAGCATGCATAAATTGGTCAGGAGGAAACGCATAGATAAAGGGAATACATAGCGGCGAAAGGAACACATATCAACGATCACGGTCGGTAGGAACAGATCAGTTGGTCGGGGCTACAGATCAGGTAGCATATGGAAGCACTTATAGATCTGCACCCATGAACCCCTATCAATATTGATCAACACTTGTCAATCAGCATCTATCACTCACTGAAACGAACGGACTAGCTACGAGAGCAACAGAACCACATGGTCGAGTCAATTATAAAACACCTTGTTTCCTTGCCCAATCGTAACACACCTAGGGTATTGTCGATCGAAACCACACTATGCAAGCAATCCCAATGCTGATCCATCCATTATGATCACTCATATACGTAAATACAACATGCTACAAAGCATGCTGCTACCATTGACAGGGCCAAGGCCAGGAGCGAAGACAGGACAGAATAGAGGAGGAACAGGACAGGGAGACAGGGAAGGGTAGGGACCGAGACAGGACAAATAGGAGTAGGAGAGGTGGGAATGTTCAGCGAGTTACAGTTGAACACAGGGCAGAATAGACCATGAAGGAAGAACAGCACCCGAAGGTGTGTGCAGTGACGAGAGGGAGAGTCCATATACAGGGGCGGATGCGCAAACCCCAGATGGAAATCAGCAACAATGGGTAAAGAAGGCAGGGAATCCACTTCCAAAGTTTTACTCTTTACAATATAAAGAAACTTACCAAGATGCTAGGAAGGAATTTGTTAACATTGAACATGTCACAAATGTATCAAGAAGAGAAGAAGAAGGGCAATCATCTAAGACTGCTCAATAAAAAGGGAATAATGTGGCCATAGAACCAGATTTGACTCCATCATTTCTGATAAGTTGCATAGAGATCTTGCAAGATGAAGGGGCCACACACATTTTCCTAGCTTCTCTGATCGAACCATCTAGAAATAGAAGCACATCATCCATGAACAGCAAATGTTAAATAAAAAGGTTCTACCTATTTTGACACCTTTCAAAGCCCCTGTTCATTTTGCCTCCTTGATTGATATACTAAAACCTTTATTATTTGTGAAACCCAGGAACTTCAGAACCAGCAAGTCAAGTTTCGGTAAGCTGCCGTCCCAAAAGGTACTGGATTCCCTCTCATCCCAGTAGATTGAGGAGTCGGAATAAAGTAGGGGTTTATGTACCACACAATATAAGGTCAAAAGCTCTATCTCATTGGAATGGGGTCCTCCTGTAGACAGATCTGTAATTGAAGTTGGTCCCACCATGACATCGCCCGATCTGCAGCATCCCATTCTCTTTGAACCGTAGTTTGGCCCTAGCTAAGGATCTTGCATAAGCTTGCATTACCCTAGCCTAGCTAACCTTGGATTACTAGGCTTGTACTAGCTAACCGAGTATAAGCTTGTTTTAAGCATGGATTATTTTCTGAATGAAATCGAATGATTGAATCAAGATATGAACGGAGCTATCATCAGATATAACTGGGTGGTAGTGCACCATAGAAGATAAGTAGCTACCATGAGATATAACTGGCAAAAAGAAGTAGCTATCATGAGAGATTAGAAGTAGCTACCATAAAAACCAATCCTACTCTCCCTAGCTTCTACCTACACCTACTTACATCGATAGCTATCAAACCAAGCAATAGCACTCACCCTAAAACTGCTACTTACACTACCCCTACCCACTGATCCGCACTAACTACACTATTTACACTTACCACTGATACACACTACCTCAACTAATTACTACCTTACCAAACTCACACAGCTGAAAAAGGCACTAACACCACTACACACTATATGAAGTACAGGCGAAAGCGGATGTATATAAATATAAAGGAGATTCACGAACTGAAGAGAGAGTGCTAGAGGGAGGGTTCAAGGGCCAATGGGTTGTGACAAAAAGGGAAAACGATGGGTAGTGGGCGAGAGGTTGTTCTAGTATCGTGGGGTTGTTCGAGTGTGTTCTATCAATGAATACGGGTCAAGCTGGGTGGCACTACTACGTTCTTACTCTGCCAATTACCTTATGCGAATATGCTACGAATCAATTCGCCACATACGGATAATAAATATGCGTATATAAGGAAGGAAGCACCCCAACCTTTCAGGGGCTCATTCTGATACAGGCGTTAGCGTAAGCGAGGAGGACTCCATCTGCGCGTTAGCGAGAGTTACCGGGACCTATAGTATAGATAGTATGGAGTTACCGGGACCGGAGAACACTGAGGAGGAAATAGGGTAAACGAAAGGAAAGGTAAGGTGCTACCGTTAAAGGAGATTATTGATGCAAGGGGGGCACCCACATTGCAGATAAGTGCTCTATTTTAGAATCTAAAATTTTACCTTACTTCTTATACTATTAACTACAGGAATCGCGCTTACTCACCCGGGTTTGCACATAGATAGTTATAGTTATTCATAAGATAGAACGAACCAGATTATTTATTCACACTGCCTCATCAACCCTTCTCTTTACCCAACTCGGGAACTACAGAGGATCGCCACCTATTCTAAGGCCATTGACGCACGCTGTAGTTCCACTTTCAACCTTATCAGGGGAACCCACCTAAGGCTCGAAAGTATCTTTCTAAGGCCATATTTGCACGCTTACGCGCCGACCCATTTAATGCGGGTTATACCTAACCCTCAGACCCATCCAGCTCATCGATCCTGCCATCCAGCCGAGTAAATTCATCCCCAAGTCCATTGATAAAATTTGGGATAACCTTACCTCAATTCCTCAATCCCTCACTAAAATTCGAATAAGTTTCAGAGAGAATAGATTTCCCTAAGCAAATACTAAGTTGCATAGTGATGAGACCAGGATCAAGAGCTTTCAGTCAGTTTTGCGTAATATCGTATACAAAGATCTATCCCATTCTAGCGGTAATTATGCTTGCCTTATTCCTGTAAAAGTATTTCACAAACAGAAAGTTAGGGTGAATAACGTTCGTTCCTCCTTACTATTTAGGGAAAAGAAAAGGTGCCGTTAGGCCGCTCGACCAGCCTCTTCACCCAATAAGTAACTTAGGGATAACCTAGTCCTACCCTCCTGAAGTTTAGCAATAAATTCCTCTCCCTAGACGGTCGAGCCTGCTTGCGCATCCTTGATGAGAGCTTCGCAGTGACAACCTCTTACGAATGCGTGGTAGCAGCCCTGAGCAGATATAACACGCGCAAAGAGGTTTAACTCTCAACTCTGGAATACCACTCTTTCATCTAAGGATGCCTAACCGCTTGCTTTTTTCTATATTCCGTATTCGGGCGGGACACTGACTGCAAGGTGGGTAGTTTATCTGGGGCAGAGGCTTCCAAAAGAGTAAGCAATGGGAGTGTGCAAAGGGTTTCTCTACCCGAACTAACTCGCTCAGGTAAGGCCCTTCCAGGCAGGTAAGTAAAGGATTTCGTTCCACAGCATTCATATCTCAGTTAGCAACATCTTCCACTTAAGCTAGGCCCTTTCAAGGTTCTTCCAGTCCAGTTTCATTAAGAGCCTTAGATATCACATCGATTGATTCCATCCCAGCTTTAATTTAAGAGCTGGACCCAACCGTAATATCACTTGCTTTCGACCTCTATACTCCATTCCATAGTGCTGCTCTATCTTCATTCTGTGACGCTGGCAGAGAGGCGTGAGACTTAAAGAGCCCTATACTTTTTTTCTGAACCTTTTCAATATGATGTTATGATGTTGGAGGAGACTTACCTATTCTTTCTATTGGTTTGGGGCGGGGCTTTGCCATTTCAAGGGATTTATCGCTCCCCCACCCCCCCACCATTTAAAAGGCAAAGAGGAAGAGGGAGAGTAAAAGGCTGAGCAAACCTCTATATTATAAAGGTTGCCGTGGAATGCAAGAAACTCCTGAGCTCCCGCCCTATCTCCTTTTTCAAATAAGAGGAGGGCGAGGTTTTTTATTAATAAAATCGCTATTTTTGGGGGGGACAATGAATAAATAAATCATAGGGGCGCTTAACCTGGATTTTATTATCACTGAAATATACCCTTTCAGATCGGTTCCCTATTGATTGCCAGGTGCCAATCCAAGTGTTTATGCACCACCTCAATGCCCCAAGAGTAGATCCACTCGATGTTGGTACTCCATGCTGGCTTGTACTCTCTCGATTGATGGTATCTTAATGATGCTACTTTATATATACTTGATTATGCTACTCGATGGCTAGTACTTGATGCCAAGTATTGATCCCCCGCACGGAGGTAGGTCCCGATTACCGCTACCGCTAGCCGATACCCGGGAGACAATAGAGAGACGAGAGCTGCTGATAGTCGATACCGGGGGATAAATAAGTGCATAGCTGATACACAGGAGCAATTATAACATTTATAAACACACATACTCAATTACCAATATCCACATACAGACACATAGCAAATTCTATTATTTACGTTAATATGCTTAGTTAGACCTCCGTATAAAATACAATGGCTAAAGTACACGCGCATCAGTTCCACTATGGAGAATATCATTAGTAATGCAAATCTCAAATCCTAAATTAAGTGAGGGTAACAAATAGAAGTTATACCAACCCTTCGCTATGTTCTTTTAGGGGCACAATTAATACATGGTGAAACCACTATTTCAAGCTAGGCGTAATGAACTAACCCAGTGAGGCTGGCATTCACATCACTACCATAGCAAGCACACCTGGAGTTACCAACACGGTACGGGGCGCGGTGCCGACGGAACAGATTAAACGGACGGAGTCTATATCTATTATAAGATAAATGCCAGGCACTACGTGAGTTTCCTATAGAAAAATGTGAATTAAAACCCCCGTCGATGGATTCTACGAACCCGCCCAAACCCACTCCGTGCCCTTGGGTACGCAGTTGACAAGGCTTTTTCGAATCCACCGGAACAACCCGACCGACCTGGGTGCCTGCACCCAACCCGATGCCTTCATATGGGAATCTTTTAACGAAGCTCCTTCTTCATAGATTTGTTTTATACTTCCCTTTAGGATTAGAGTTAATAGATCCTCCCTCATCTTTTGAGTCTTCTTTGCTATGCACCTAACCTCATCTTCGATCACCTTAACTACATGCTTTTATTGGTGCTTTTATGGAATACCAGTTGACCCTACTTGATTAATGGAAGTTGTTAGCTCAGTTGTTGATTGTGGTGGGATCCTTCGAGGAAGAACTGCCTTAGGAAATACTCCCTGCGTAGCTTAGATTGGAACTGCTTGGATTTAAGTCAATACTGCTTTCCCTCCTTCCTTATGGGATCTTACGCACTTGTTTGGGTGGGCGGCACTTAGAGTTGTATTCCCTTTTGAAGCCTGGTGTTATTCTATTTTTGTGCAATAGCTACCAAAAAAAGTCTTGGGTTGTTTTAATTAACTAGCCCTCTTGCTTTTATTTAATACGGAGCCAGCCAGCATACCCCGAAGATGATTCGAAGGGCTTGGGTGGCGCTTACTAAGAAAATAAAAAACTTCCCTTTACTTATGTGCATCCCACCCACATTTTTCCATCCCCAGGCAAGCGAGTAAGTTGAAGCGAGGTGTACCTGGTGGGCATAAGGTTTACTGTGGACTTAACACAGCTGTTAGGAACATGGTTCTTTCAGTGAACTATGGGTGTAGTGGTAACATGGTAACATAATAAATATCGTTCGGTTCATCATATAGTGCGGGGTGTGCACATACGCCACTAATAAAAAATAATAATAATAACTCTTATAAATGCATGGCCAGGATTGCTGGGGTAGATTGGATCGCTTGCTTTGGATTAATTACTCACTGGCTTGGGATCGCTAGTAAGGAAGGCCCGGCCGGACATTGTTTTAAGGCCCAATCATCCGTTCCAGCAAAGCTATAGCCCGTTTCCAAATCAATTATAGATTCTCCAGCCACAAATCGAGATTGAGTAGTGGTGACAGATCCCATTTTAAGAAGCACCACCCTTATAAGAGGTGGGAACAGTTTACTAAGCAGTAGAACCGGCCCAGCAGGAGGCAGTGGAATAAGTTGGGTGGGAAGCATTAGTCCACCCAGTGGAATCAAGGAGTAGGGGTTATCATAATTAGTCCATCCATCCAGTCGTCCCGTCTTGTTGTCCCGTCTCCCGTCCCGTTGCTCCCTAGTGTTGAAAGCCCCTATGATTTATTGACAGGTCTTTTCTCATCATTTGGTCCATCCAGGTGTCCTCCCTTTTTGTGAAGGGCTTATGTATTCAAGAAGGAAAAAGGTGTGGATGAAAAGAAGGCTTTCAAGTTTATAGCTGGTAATGCAATACGGAAGGCAAGCTATATTGATTATGATGAACAAATTGATGTGTGGCTATATAAGCGTAATGGTGGGTAATAACCTGATGATGGGGCTTGGGCTGTTAAGTGAAGTAAGTTGAAAGTTACCAGTTACGTCCCATTGAGTAAGGGTTAGAGCGGTCTCATTGATCTGTCCGTTCGTTGTTGACGCGGATGTATTGGAACATCTATCTCCTTCCTCTCTTCATGATGGGGGCAAGGCAATAGCCAACAACCCATACCTAGGAGGCGAGCACCCGTCTATGAGGAACACCTTTAATATACTTCTTCTGTCGAGTGATCCCGGCCAGCAGCTTAATAAACAAGCAAAATAGAAATAAAATATTTATTGGTGCACCTCGCACTATATATATATTTACTATATTTTTTGGTTGTCCATCCATCCTTCTTCCCGCCCACCCCAGCAATATTAGTTACGGTTATTGGGTCCAGAAGGCAAGGACTATGCCTGATTGTAAGCAATGCTTGGCAACGAAATACAGTAGTAATTATACCTATAGAAACGCTCTTAAAGTGTATAGTTTATAGATAATAAATCCAGTTTGAGTAGCCAATGATTTTTCCAGCTTTCAAGATAAGAGGTGGTCTGCCATATGGACAACACCTATAGTAGTTTTAGGGGATGTGGGTTGCTCCTCGGCTCAAACACGTGATTAGAATCCTTAAGGGCAAACAAGGGCAGGTCCTCTCTTGTCTCAGCTTTATACACTCCTCTTTTTAGATCTGGATTCTTCTTATCTATATGTGGTAAGTGAGTTCAATATAGAGGGTAGAGTTTGAGGACTAGGTTAAAGCTTCTTTATCATCTGTAGACAGCACCTTTCCTTAAGCAAATTGACTCCATATTTCTTTGCCCATACCCTATCACCTTTTGCAAGCTATTGAATCTGCCTCTTTCCAATTTATTTCCCGACTTTGCTCCGATGTCGGCGGAGATGCAGAGGTACAAATGCGAAGATTCAAATTGACACTTGTATGATACTTTAACCAGGCTTGTGCAGTCAACCTTCCATTGCTTTAAAAACTTATCCAACTGGTACTTATACTGGATCAATAAGGTAAGCTGGGGCTGGAATAGATGCTAAGCAAGGTGCTGGCTCTTAAACTAGAGGGGATGCTACTACTTTATCGGATGCTGGCTAAGATGCTACTGGTATAGCTTACTCTGCAACCTATGCCTATGTCTTTGCTACTGGTGCACACATCATAACACTAAAGTATACTGTTCGTCCGCCAAGTCTGATCGTCTTGGTTCCGAACTATATGTTTTATAAAGAGGGCTTGTAAAATCAAAAGTGATGAATGCGGAAAAACAGACTGTACTTCCGGCAAGAATAGGAATCTAATTAAGGCAAGCCCGCGCCCAAAATAACATATATAAAGGCCCGCGATAACACATTGGGCACCCTGTTGGACTTCGTGAGAGCTCACTTCATTCATCCCATATTGAAAAAGGCACCCAGGTTGGGTTGGTCCGTGAATGAATTCTAAAAAATATTGGATGAAAGATTTGTTTATAAATAAATGGCTCATTGTTTGGAAGGGGTCGTAGGCATATTTATCCACCGAGGTGCGGAGCAATCGCATTTTCTCATAGTCAAATCGATTCATTAGAATTTCCTCCGGCTTGGTGGGACTTGGGTGCCCTCATCCAAAAGTCAAAGGGGCGAAAATAATTAAAACCTTCTGAGATGCATTTTTATTATATAAACTCCTTGTTTCAGGGGTCAGAGCTTCCACGGGAGATGAAAGCTCCTTAACAATTGCTGTTTTTGTTAAAAACTTAAATACTTCATTTCTGAGTTAACTATACTATCCAGTGAGATACGTACGTGCCCAAGGGGGAACTTGGAATAATGCCATCTTAATTAGTAAATAGAATATATTATATAAAGCGTTATACAGGTTGTGATTAAATGGCTGGGATTCAGCCAGAAAAGGTTGGTGAAGAGCATTCATCAATATTGCTTCCTTGCCATGGAAGGTAAGGATCAAGGCATAAGGTCAGGTAAAGTCACGTCCAGTCAAGCCAAGCCAGATTGATCACGTCATGTCAGGACAGAAGCTCCCAACCAAATAGATAGATAGGTAGTAAAAGCTCCAGATCATAGCCGAGGAAATGTTCAAGGATCGCTAGCGCTTGTCTAGATATATTTGTGGGTGGGCTCACCAATAGCGCTTGTTGTGGATGGATCAAATAATAGATTGCTATCGCTTGCCGGTATATTATTGAGTGGGTGGGGGACATCG
>Ga0233342_1000245_pt1 | contig 16710 bp, 12 predicted proteins | sample GEONDECOMP273_FD_180706 | JGI IMG/M metagenome (GOLD analysis project Ga0233342, IMG submission 180706) | Leaf litter microbial communities from Shasta-Trinity National Forest, California, United States - GEON-DECOMP-273 | ecosystem: Environmental > Terrestrial > Plant litter > Unclassified...
TTTGAGCAATAAATACTGCTCAATGGATTAAAAACCACCTAGCATATTTGGATCGGAAAAGGAAACAAGTTCGCTTGCAACTAATTGAAAAAAAACAAACTTCTCATTCGGGGGGGGGCAAGGTACGAGCCCGCTCGACCGAGGTAGGAGGGAGAGAGGTTTTTTTAATAAAAAATTTGATTTTGGGGAGTCCGAGGAATTCTTTATCATTCGGACACTTAAACTGGAGTTTTTTCGCTATAAGCTATACTCCTTTTATAGCGTCTCTCTTATAACCGGGATTTCGCCAAGCATTTATGCCAAGCGTCGTAGTACTTGCCTTCTGAACCCTATAACCACCCCCCTTACGCTTGCAGTTCACACATTAAGCCTTCTTTTACCAATACTAGATTAAGCCTTCTGGGACCAATACTGATGCACCCATCCAAATTAAGGACCCAATACCCATAGCTCCGGAGGGTGGGAACAGGCTACGGCAAACAAATACGGCAACTACGGATACAACAACAATGGAAACAACACCAACAGCGGATGATACGGATATGTATAAAGCACACGGCAACAGATACAGCGGATTAGCAACTACGGACGGACAACTAACTGCCAACAAATAATAGAGTTTTGTTAAGTGCACCCAGAGAAATGAGATAAGGCTTATCTGCTTGTTTCAGCTGCTGGCCAGGAGATGCCAAAAAAGTTTTGTATGTAAAGGTGGAACGAATGAGGTATACCTTTGTTGCTGGACGGTTGAAGTAAACATAGGTGTTGTATTCAAAGTGGGCTGTCGGGTGCTTGCCTCCTTTATTGTGGCGTGGTTGAGCAACTTTCTGTGGTGCTGGTGTCTGCGAAGGTGTGCTGCTTGCCCGCTTAACGCTTGCCTCCTTGGTGTGGGTGATCGCTATCGCTTGACTCCTTGAATGAATGAATATAGTTCCCCTGGACCCCTATGAACCGGATAGAAGCTTCGAAACTTGAGCGCGTAAAATGATGATTGATTCTTACTCCTTTCCCCCATTAGGTCGCTTGGGTGGAGCAATACCACTCAATGTATTATACAACACCTGGCATACCTGGATAGGCACAGGCAACATTTTAAATTCCAACAGATTCCAAAAAAATCCTCATTCATGGGGCTCCGCCCTCTCGTCCGAGGTACGAGGGCGAAGGTTTATTTTTAAGAAAAATTAGGCTTTGGTGTGTCCGGGGCAAATCCCCTATTGGGCCATCAAACTGGATTTTCTGCACTATAAAACATAACCTTATATAGTGTTTATATAAAATAACCTATATTTTTACCACCAGCATTTATGCCCATCAGCCGCCATAGTCTTCGCCTTCTGGACTCAAGAACCAGAGGCTCACATTGATGGGGGTAGGCAGGAATAATAATAAGGAGAAGGAGGAACAATCAAAAAAAAATTTTGTGAGGTGGGTCGCCAATTAGGAAGGAGTCTTTTTGGTTTTTTTTATAATGAGTTATCGTTTTTCCCCCAAAAGTGGGGCAGTCTTGGTTTTACCTACAGAATGGGCATTTTGGCGGACGAACAGCCAACGAACGTATAGTTTTGTGAGGTGACCAAGGAAGGGATAAAAGGGTGTTTTTACACTTGTTTCTTAAGCTGCGGGATCACTCAACAGAGGAAGTGGTGTCTGCAAAGGTGGGCCTACTAAAGGGTTACCACTTGCCTTCTTTTTGCTGGTGCTCGCTATCGCTTCCATATATTGAGGTGAGGGAGAGCCTTGGTAAATCGCCCCATGACTTACCTTAACGGAACAGAGTTTCTCGTCTGCTGACCCTTACCTTAATGGAACAGAGTTTATTCTCTTCTAGCCTTCTTGCACTTACCGTTACGGAACATTGTTCCTACGCACTTGTTCTGATTCCAAAGGCACAGGCTTAGATGGGGCGGGTGAGATACGAATTGAATAATCACACAGCGTATATAAGAGACATGGATAGAATAAACAGAGATCAGGACGGGTCGTGTGGAGATAAAAAAGAAACAGAGCGTGAAATCAAGGACCATAGCACGAGAGAGGAAGGAACAGAATCACGATAGAAGACTGGATGGATGGGACGACACCAGAGGCAGAAGGAAAACACTAGAGAGCAGGAGCATAACATGAAGTTATAAAAAGAGCCCGGATGATAGATAAACTTACAGATCTCACTACACACAAAAACACAACAACAGAGCTATAGCACACAAAGAACATAGCAGCAAGAAGAGGATATAAATATACATGATTAAAAAAAAAAAAGAGCCAGGCACAATTAGCATTATTACCCTTCGATAGACAAGTACACTCCCAGCCCCATTAATCCACATAGATCAGGTTAGAGCAGCTAGAATTTTCTCTTCCAATAGAATACCAGAAAACATATCTGTTTTTAAAGCGGAATTATAAATAATCCCTCTAAGGTTATACTTCCTTTTCCAAGAATGTTTACACCATCATAATAAGTCATTGGAAACTCATCATAAGGAAAAAGGACCGCAACTGTAATGCATGTATGTGCCATCAATAAGTAACATAGATACTAAACAAGCAACATAAGCACTGGACAAATAAAATAACATAGGACTTCTAAAAGTTAATTAATAATAAGCTATCAATATAAATATACCCTCTAATCATCAAGGAAAGTCCATAACATAGCGTATAACATATATGTTATACATAAAGTCTAGCATCAACGATCATTTTTCTATATAGGTTCCCAAACCGACCAGAAGCCATCAGTTATAAAGCATTACAGGACACATAGAATGTCCCAGAATCCATGTAGATTTCTTAGAGATGGATTGAACATAACATATTTATTTTATTTCACTGAATATCTGTGTAAAACGTAAATATGCAAGTATCCATAATGTCTTAATGAGGACATCCCGGCTTAGAGCAACTTCCGGATGCGGATGGCGAACTGCGGCTGTCAGAGGGAAGGGGTAGGAGGGCAAGGCATAAAAGGGTAAGGCAAGGTTATTTATAGGGTAAGGCTTACAAGGAATCATAAGGCAGGGGGGGAATGGTAGGCTTTAAAGGTTTTAAAAGAGGGTAAGGCATGCAAGGTTCGATTATCAGGCAAGGGTAAGTAAGCCAAGGGTGGGGCAAGGGTAGGATTGATAGGATCGTTCATAGGCAGCACCCCATAGCAAGTTTCAATGGACCTTCACAATAGGCTTTCCATTCGAAATAGGACCACACTACAGATGTAAGATTTATCAGAACGGAAGAGGGGAAGCAGGACAGGACAGGTTTCGGATAGGAGGGAGTGGGTCCAGTGTTCCTTTCTTCGGGAACAGATAGGAGCCCAGTGCGCCTGCTTTATTCCGGAAAAGATAGTTGCCCGGTTCCTGCTGTAGAATGAATAATGCTAGCTTGATCGTGGGGTGACTGAGTGCGGACCAGACAGATTCTCTTTCCTGAGTGGGATCTAGAACCTCCCAAACCCCATAAGTCTTTAGGTTACCGCCCACACTCAATGCCCTATAGTTTACTCCCGCTTCCTAAACTGCGGAACCTTGAAAGGAACCTACTAACCTCACCCACCCCGCTAAGTGATCTTCGGGAAAGACAGGCAGGTAGGATTCTTCCCGTCGTGCTCTATCCCATCATTTTACCTATTCATATATATATATATGTATTTATAAGAAGGATGGTCATGGTCCACTCGCACAGTCGTTTTCAACTCGTCAGTCGGGTATCTAGCGGCACAGGGCTTTCAATAGCCTATTTAAAGACCCAGCTTAACTAGTTACAACTTATATCATATGGTCTCTGGGCGGGCACAAACAGATAGAAGAGTTATAGACAGGCATTGAAGCTCAGCAGGCACGGACATTTCTTGTTATGTTGATAGGACGGGATACCCACCGGATATTGAATTATGGCAGGAGATCCTTTTTAACCTACACAGAAAGATGGCAGATAGGTAAGGTAGGTGGATCTAGTTAGTTTCGGGCCTAGTTAGTTTATGGCTAGGGCGTTTAGAATACCCTACTCTCCATCCGGGCAAAGCTCTTTCGGCGGGCTGGCTTGCTGGTACCGCTCTTGCTATAATAGCTAGCTGGGATCGATGGCTTTGGATTGCTGGCTAGTGGGGTAACCTTTTACAGGCTTGCATTCTAGCTTTCAGGCTGGCTTGATAGAACGAAAAGGCTAGCTTAAGCTCAATCAAGCTTCGATTAATGTTGACTTATTTAGGGAGGAGAGGGGAGGAGATCGAGAGCAGAACAGATCCATCAAGTTTACCTATATATCTTTTAATTTAATTGGGAGAGCAACTCACTCAATATTATCTATTTCCAGGCGGCTAGGTAGGCTATTACACACTTTATTGCTCGAGTCGAGCAGGTCATTTATGCGCTCAGCCGGAAACTACACTTACTTACACTTATCACTTATATGTATGTATCTAATTACACACAATCGGGTGGCTGGAAGAAGGATTTAACGTAAATGGAAATCATGGGTGCTGGCAAGGAACTGGATTCTGTTCGGAACTCACATCTGGCTTGCTTGCCCTGTTCTTACCGACATGCTATATTCCACAACGTTATGATTTATATATGAGATTTTATATATGATTTGTCCACTTGGAAGGTTTGGTCTATTTATAGGCGCCCAGTTAATGGCCTATCAGAAGATCCAGCTTACCTAGTTACTCCTTATATATCAAAGCCGGGTGGGCACGTACCTCTATAGAGAGAGTTATAGGCGGAAATAAATTCAGATATTTCATTATGCCGGGAAATACCTTTTATTTATTAGATGGAGATGGCTGAGTCGAAAGTTACCTCCGGGAGGGGGCACGGCTATTTTCGGCTGGCAGACTGGCAGGCTAGCAGGCAGGCTAACCCAGTACCATCGTGCTCAACCATGTTACAATTTCTATCTACGTTTAATAATATTAGCAACTCGTCATCAGGTAGGGCCCATTTTTACAGCGAAGGGATTTCACTAGCCTATCAGAATCTACTGCTTACCTATAAACTACCTCTATCTATTTGTAGCTAGGCGGGCACGGACATCTAGAGAGAGAAGTTATAGACGGGAATCCCCCCCAGATATTGAATTTATGGCGGCGGGCTTATTGAGCTTGCTGCAGAGATCGTGTGGCGAGACAATGGCTAGATTTGTTGCTAGAGAGAGGGCTCGCGCGTGAGGCAAGGAAACACCTAGATTTTGTAAAGAACTATGTAAACCCCCAGGCGGGGCAGAGTGGACGGAATGAAGAAAACTAGGAAACGCACCATGGGATGCCGTGCTTTTATTTAGACATCGATCTTATATACGTTGCTACTACACTAAGTCTATTTGCTTTTTTTATTTAGAGATCCGCTCAACTGAATCTTTTCTTTTTGCTTTTCTTTTCACAAACTAAACCATTCAAAGTTGCCAGCAGACCAGACAGAGGGTTACCGTCACAACATATTCAAAGGAAAAATACCCATCACGGTATACCCCAAAGTAAGTTCCCCATCATCACAGAATACCCGAGAGAGAGAGTTAGTGAGGTATCCCATACCCGGGAAAGGGACTATGCGCTGTTAACAACGGCTATGTTAGCTTTAATTGCTTCTGCGAATTGCTTCGATCGCAGTGAGTTGTGAATGGCGACTATGTGCAGTGGGTGAACGGGCTTCACTGAATGGTTTCTGTGAACGGCTTCGTGCATGCAGTTTATGGATGGGTCTTCTGGTCAGTTTGTGAACGGATGGCTTCTTTTAATGGTGGCCTCTATGTGTGCTTTCATCGATACTGATACTCTCTTCTATACCGAGATCTCCTCAATACTCGAACTCTAACGATCTATATCTCAATACTTGAACGAAACGAACGAAACGAACCCTCGATCTCTACCTCTACCGCTACAGAATCGTGGAAATGTTATTATCTCAAATTGATTGATGATGCGTTACGTTACATACGATGCGCCATAAAATGAAAGTGGCCCCACTAAAAGTTTGATTCCTAAGCCTATATTACTGATCTTGTGCCGATTGTGTACCTAAGGGTGGGGTGATCATGTTGGAAGGGTAGTCTCTTTGAGGGTTCATTTGATCCTTTTTGCCCATGTATATATTGCTTTTGGTTCCTTTGAGTTTTGTGTTATGCATCATTATTTTTGTTTAATTTGAAATCTTTGGGCTTTTATGAATAATCTAATATATAAAGAAGCATGTTCATGAAGTTTCTCTACTAAGCCGGGATGCCATAATTAAGACATTGTACATGTTTGTCACTTACGAACATATCGATTTAGCCATGCTATCGCCATAAAAACAAGATTGATTTCTTTTTGGGAACCGTTCTTTTAATTGCCTCTATGTTTGCTGTATAATGCCACGTGCCCCATGTTCCCACCCACCGGAAGAGAGAAACATAAATTATTCCTTGTATTAGTCCCTGACCTTAGTCGGAATATCCTTAATTTTAGTCGGTCCGGAAACGTAATAAATAAATACATCCGCTAAGTTAAATTAAATACAGATGTTATGTGAAATCCATATCTAAGAAATCTCTACATCTCATCTCCAGAAATCCATATATCTCTATACAATATGGAACTAGCTCTATACCAATCTTTAGACCAAGATAGATCAAGATATACGAGTGGAAGCGGAAGCGGATGCTGAAGCGGAATAAAGCGGAGCGGAGCGGAATGGAATTGGTTGCTTTTGTGAGCGGCTCGTGCATGGGAACATACATGGTGGCTATGTTAGGCGATACCTTAGCAGTAAGTACAAGCACTTTCTACTGCCTTAAGCCTGAGTCCTTCCGTTTAGGTTCCATAGCCAACCAAGTAAAACAAGTGAAACAGAAGCCTGTAACCTCTCAACAGAAGCCATTCATTCACCTTCACCAGGGGCCTATAAACAACCTTCCTTTCACCGGGCGGGAGCCTCGAACCTCTAAGAAAGAAGATGCCTTTCACCATTCAACCTAACCTGTAACCTTCTGCCTTTTGCCTTTCAACAGAAGCCTTTCATATTTATTATTTGAATTAATAGGGGACTATAAAGCTGAGCGTAAGTGAAAGCTTGCCCTGAGCGTAAGCGAATAAGCTTCTTGTTGTCTCCTTTGAAAGAAATAGGCTTACACTAATAAAAGTACAATCTATGAATTATTCTAATGTGTCCCATTATTCTAAAGAAAAAGCAAAGTAAGACTGAACTTCAGGTAATAAGGTAAGTAGTACTAGCCTTAAGGTTTTCCATATGGTATAGACTTCCCATAGTGTTCGGTCGGGGCAGGCACAAAGTTAGTTGGTTGGACAATCAAAATCATTGCCTCAAGGCAGTCTGCCGATAGTCAGTAAGAAGTAAGTCAGTAAGTGCTCAGGAGGTCATTGCTGCTAGCCGGTCAGCCAATAGTAGCCAGCGTATAATCCACATTGTCAGAGGGTCCTTGCCATACAGCTGCCAGTCATAGCGGGGCTGGGTCAGCAGAGGAGGAGGCTGCCCGGGCTGATAGCCGGTAATTTATGATACTCGCATATATTGTTCCATATCCTGTTAAATCCATAAACGAGAGATCAACCATATATTGGTGTGGAGATCAGGAAAACCTTCTATAAATATCTTCTCAATACAATTACGAGAGGAACGAAGTTGAAATCTCTAGATCAATAAATAAATACTATATGAATGATGTTTAAATCTCTACGTTTAACTTCTCCATTGTAACATCCATTGTAACATCCATTGTAACAAAAAAGAAATACTTACATATACGGAACGCAGTTTCCTACCTCGATACCTCGACTGGATGCAATGACGAAGCGTTACATACGTTGATATATACATTTCGAGGATCATATGCAAAGAGTACTCAGGGAGGTAGAGCCATTAGGGTCAGGGATAGGGGATAGATAGAGACATTCACGCAGGTAAGGTAGTGCCCATTCACACAGGTAAGGTAGTGCCCATTCACGCAGGTAAGGGAGGACCATTCAGGGAGGTGCTGTAGTGCCCAACGGGAGGTGCACCCATTCCCCCAACTCCAACATTGCAGCCAAGTTCCCACCCAACAGATGAGAGAAGTCCCCCATCATACCTTAGTGAGATCACCATCATAGGATAACCGAGAGAGAAGTTCCCCATCGTTCCCACCAGATGAAATTGATTGAGACAAGTTGTTATCTTATGAGCATATCGATTGAGTTCAACGGATTGGATGGATTGAGAACTGAATCTCGGCCTTCAAGCAATGACTATTGGCTATTTGTGGCTATGTCTTACTGTCGTATGACCCTATTTCTTGTGAATTAACGTATGTAATCATCGTCATTATTCCTTCCATCTATCCCAGGTAAGCATTCCCCAGGTTCCGTATCGGTATAGGTCTAGGATCAAGGTCTATGTCTGAAAGTATCCAGCCGAGTCAGGTAGGAACCCGGTGTTCTGTAGGGGGTAAGGGTCTAGGGGTAAGGGTCTAGAGGTTCGTTATAGGGTATAGAGATATGGCTGCTGCTATGGGCTATGATTGGCAATGCGTATATGGGTGGACTACCGGAATCGCCACCTGGACCTGGCATCAAGTAGCAGCATTGACTGGATCGACAGCTGGATCGCGCCTATCAGCATCGCCACCTGGCAGTGAGTGCATCGATTTTTGGATCAACTATTGGATCAACAAAGACTCTAGGATATGCACTTTTCATAATTGAAATTACCATTTGGGTGATCAACTGATAAATGGGCGGCGGGATAGCCACCACTAGATGCCACCTTCATTCCTTTTCTGCCGAGCTTGCTCTTATTAAGTAATAAAAACGTATATAAACTCACTGGTTGGGAAATTCACTTTGAACCAGTTATGCCGCTACCTGCACCTGCCTTATCCTTCTGACTTATCCTATCCTTCAATTGAGACCGGTTAAACTGGTGCTGATTGGAATGATCCTGGGAATGCTGGGAATTATTCTGCTGCTGGAAATTATACTGGAACTGGTTATGATGCTTCAATTGCTCGTTCAACTGATTATGGAGATGTTGGTTCTACTGGTGTTGCTGCTCCTGGGAATGCCAGTTAAACTGGTTATACCGCTGGGAATGCGAGTTAAACTGTTGATTGAAATAATTCCATTTCAAATTACCTTGGGAATTATGTTCCTGAAACTGCTTATTTAAATGACTGAAAAAGAAAGGCAGGGTGGGTGGTTTACCTAGGTATGGTACCAGCAGAACTAATTTAAGATTCAACAGGAGCAGTTTAAGCAGCAAGCATAATTCCCGAGATGCTTAGAAGCAGCAGAACCAAGCCAAGCAGGATAATTCCCAGTTCAGATTGGAGGCGAGATTGGGCTATGTATCCATGATAACATATAGATATATATATAATAATATATAGATTATCATCGACCCTAAGACAGCCTTAACCAAATACATGTCTGTTGGTCAAGTGCTACGATCGGATTGAACAAGGGAGCACCCGAATCTAAGTAGAAGTAGAAGCCGTTTACAAATCTAAAGTTAAGAAGGGCCTACTAGCTTGAAGCTTAAGTTAGGGCCTAAGTCTACTCTAAAAGGGTAAGTCGGAGCCAAAACCAATATAAAAGCTGCTGTTAATGCTAAAGCTTACTATGCTTAGGCCTAATTAAATCAATATCGCGACTAGTCGTGCCAATTCATGATAGTCCAAGTCTACACCCTTATTTCCGGTTGAAAAAGAAATATTGGCCAAGACAAGAAGATTTAACTCTTGAGAAGCATAACCTATATTCAAAGACAGGAGAGCTCTGAGATCAAGGCAATGAATCTATCCATTCTGAGTTAACGGTAATAACTAATAGATATGACTCAAATGAAAGCGCATCGCATGAATTCTTAATTCCCCCAGCTGTTGGCCTTTTCTTTAATTGTGGAAGTCTGACAATGCCCGCACATTTGAAAAGATATTGGATCCACCTTTACCGCTCCTCTGATCAGTTTAACAAAAGAGTTGCCCAATCATATATATGGCATTGGCTAACGTTACCCTTGGAATAACTACTCATATTGCGCGTGATAAACAGATAATAAATAGGGAGTTGCTCGGTCAAACAGATAGGAAAATAAGACGCATGCATCCACGAATTAGTTGATGGTACATTAGCTCCCACCTAAGTAAGTAAGTCCAGTTCATATTCTCACGCTGTCTTAGGCCCATGCTGCCTCTAATGGTGGCTCAAGTGGAACTCCTACCCCTAACTCTGTCAACTTCAATTTAAATGCTTTAAACAGCTGAGTGGGAAATCAAAGTATTAACTTTATCTCCGATCCTGGATACCACCTTGCTAACCGGAAGTAGTGTCTCTCCCTACCTAAATCAAGATCGCAGGTGGAAGACAACAGCATCTTATACCTAATTTATACCCTTAATATCCCCGCTAGACATGATAAAGGTTCTATTTTTTTATTTTACACAGGCGGGACTGACCCACTCAAATGATGTCAATTGTCTCCAAAAGGGGGTTCTTAGTCTTAGTCAATTGAAAGTGATTTATCATCATCTGACTGACTCGAGTATGACTTTTATGATTGATTTACGTTTGAAGATCGAGATTTAGAGACGTCAAGGCAGCCTCAATATATAAGTCAGAAGATTGAAACACAAGATTGATCACTACCCATGGAATTGGAACATATTTTAACTAAGCTGGTGGGCTGTGCTCAGGGAACGAGGCTACCTGGCTGGCCTGAAATGCACAACCTTGCCTGGACACCCGAACTACACACCTTAAAACCACACTAATCCCATCCCAGATTATGCTTCCGCTCGAATAAAAAAAAGCAATTTATTTTTTGCTTTACTTACGATATTTTGCTTTGCTCAACTACCAATGAAACATATGAGCGCATGGAGACAACCCTACCTGGTCACCCAAACAGCGCACCTTTATCCCCCCCCTCGATGCCACGGAATGGGACACATTGACTCACCACGGCAGGCAACATATGGAGCACCTACCTGTTGATAAAAACTCATATAATACAGCAAGGCACACCTGGAGTTACCAACAGCCAGCCCACAGTGAACCTTAAGAGCCCATTTGGATAAATAATAATTTAGGTTTTCCCAGGATCCGAGAATTGGTCACTGGGGACAATAACTCCATTTTTTCTGTAGCCAACTTGATTAATTATGGAATTTATCTAAAGAGGAAGGTTCCCACACTCTGGCAGGGTAGCTTTTTACTATAGGCCACCTTTTTGTACTGAATTTACCACTTTTACAAGGAGCGAGTTTACTTAAGTATCTCGCCCTAAACGGGCGAGGTACGAGCACTTGCCCAACCTAAGAAGGGCAAGGCACTGACCCTTAGCGAAGAAGGGGCTTATCCATCCCAAGCCGATCCCAGCAATCCTAGCGAGGCCATCCCATCCAGCCCGTCTCCTTATTTTATCGGGTAGCTAGTAATAAGGAAGGCAACAGATATGATATCCATTAGCCATTCGGGAATATTGATTAGACCCAGACGGTAAGGTCTTCAGGGTTAAGGCTAATTTGTTTGGATGGCTCGTATTGGGAATTAACTGTTAAATCTTGTTTTCTTTATTTGGGTAGTTTGGGAGTTTTCATTTATTATATGTCCCTTCCTATTGGGACGTTATATGGAATATTGGGACGATTTATTACCGAGAATGCACAGATGACACACACCTTGGCATGGAGTACTACTGATACCGAGACACCTGGCATAGCCACAAACCTCCTCCCTGGATCTACTATACTCTCGGCCGGAAATCGGACCGAATCAAACCGAGGTTTTGCTAAATGGAAAATATTGAATGATAAAGTTTTTCTAATCTGATCCAACAAGACTTTGTGCCTGCCCACCAATGGTAGTGCTTAAGATGCGCCATAAGTGGATCCACTTGAATAAAAGGCCCCATAAGGTATAGTTTTGGTAACTTGCATTATTGATTATATTATCCAAGGTAATAGCTATTACCACCGACTTACAAAGATCGGCTATTGATAAATGACCAGCTGGCGATGACCACTAGAGATGAGATGACCGGCAAGTCTCAGCAGCTCTTTTTGGATGCCCCTGTGCTTCCTCACCCGGCCCCCGTATCGTACCGAGTTGGATGTGGATGTTTTGAAGGAAGCCAGCCCATATACGTAAATTTATTAATTGTAAGGTAAAAAGTTTTTTGTTCTTTTATAGCCACAAGCAGCTCAAGAAGCCCGCAATCAATAGCAAGAGCCGCCAGCCAGGGATGTAAGAGCCAGCGATCCCGATCAATCAAAAGTAAGTATAAAAAGTAAGCATTGTAGCAGAAATAGGTGTAAACAAACGTATAAAGATACAATATTGATAGGTCAAACCCATTCCCTCGTACCTCGGGGAAAGTAACCTATCGGGTCGTTACTTTTTTTTTATCTATTTGGATCGAACCCTTCCCTTATGTGCAACCTAAACGGAATTTCTGTAATAGTGAAACTACTCCCCTTTTAACATCTATAGTTAGTGAGTTCGTGGGCTGAGAAGCTGCTAAGGGGCCTAATAAATAGGGCAGCTGCCACTCTATCTATTCCTGAGGTAAGTAAATAAGGTGGTACGGTAGCGATCACTTAAACTAAGCAGGACCATCCCCTCATCCGGGTGAAAGTTGTTAAATGCAATTATTACAATATAATAAATGCACTTTAAACTGTAAGTCGGGTTCTCATCCATATTTATAAAAAAAGGTTCAAGATGGCATTTCCAGAGATAAAATGTGTAAATATCCACGATTTTTTGTTCACCCACCTAGGTCTCTAACTGCTTTCTCTGCCTCATCTTCTTTTTTTCTTTCCTGCTTCGACCCACTTCTTTCCCTTCCAACCAACCAACCTTACCCCCCCTATATTATATTTACTTATGGATGCCCTAACCTATTGATTCAGCCAGGAAGGAAGGGGGTACACAGCACTATAATATTGAAACTTTTTCCTATATTACCTTATGAATTCTTCTGGGGGCAAAACATATTATCTATATGGTTTGTCTGAGCGAGCCTTGCTGATACTATGAATAAATTATAACTGCATTCCAGGGAAGGGATCAACTTACCTTCCTTTCTGGTAATGTAGTGCCTGCTGCTACTAAATTACCACCTGCTTATTTATCAAACTTCCTGCTTGCCAATCTCTTGCCTTTAGCGATCTTGCTATCCCTGGTTATGAAGATAATTTGCCACGGGTTGGCTTGCTTTCCTATTTCCCCCTTCGTTACACAGTGAACCCGGAGCGAGCCCACAGTTCACCTAAAGAGCACAGTTCACATTGAAATAAACCTGAATGGCACACCGATGATTGATTGATCGATGAACACCCGCCAACCGATGAATAAAAAACACCTGCCGAGATAGAATGAATAAACTTACCCTGCCTGCCGAGACATCGATCGCACCGCAGCACGGGCCAAACAATTCAAATCTTCCCCGCCGACCTGATACCTTCCCCTTTACTGCTGCCTTCCGACGAATAACTTGACGGCTGGCTTCAACGCTCGACAAAAACAAAACATTCCTCCTAAAAGACAATTGGAGCGCGCTTCCGCCCAAGATCTGGGGTCTGGGTTGCATTGCATCAACTCACTGGCTGGGAATGATGAACGGCGCTTCAACCTTGCTTTAACTTTCCATTTTATTTGTTTAAAGGAAGGTCGGAGGCAAAAATAATAGCCATAAAAGGGCTTCGTCCGTTATAAGAGCAAAATGATGAAAAGGTTATTCATAAAAAATAGAAAGTAAAAAAGAGCGTATCGGAGCCTGAACGCACAAAAGAAAGGGTATGCCGCCAAGCAAGAAGGGTCCGTAAGCATTAAACTTTTTGGATTGTCCAAGTATTCTATATTCTGTCTTCTATGAACATGGGAATGGCTATGTTCAAACAGTAAGGATGAGGGATCAATCATAGCAATAATAAAGAAGGTTCTAAATAAAAGTCCTCGTCGCATATTAAACTAAACAAAAGGTTCGGTGAGAAGGTGGGGGATAAGTGGCAACAGTCCTAGAGACCTTACACAACTTACTGATCCCACACCTATTCTTCAGCCAGGAATATTTTGTGGAATATGCCTCGATTGCTTTTAGGTCTGGTTAGCTCGCCTAGCTATGATATCGCGCATATCTACGTTTACCTTTTCCATATACAGCAGGTGGCCGGGGGCAGGTGCAACCCCCATATTCTCCTAGTAGCTCCTTCCCACAATTCATCTGTTTATAACATGGGGCTAGGTAATAAGTGCATGCTGTGAATAACGGCTTTCTTTGTTGAATGGATTATGTGAACAACAGATGCATTTGTGCTGTTAGTGCGACAAATGTGAATGGAAACAGTCGTTAGCGCCTTGATCCTTGTGAAACCACCCGGGAGCTAGGGGCATGAACAGCTTCTTCTGCAGTGGGTTACATGGTATGTTAACACCTACCTGTATAAATAGAATAATATTGATTCCTTGTAGTGGTGTAAAATACTCGTAGTTCCCGTAAGCTCTACTACTACACTTGCCTTTAGTCCAACAACTAATTGCCTTAGAGTAAGTCCCATGGCAGCAGCCTTAATAGAGACTATCTTCCATGCATTAAGTGAATTTTCTTAAAGTAAGAAGTCTCCCATGAATGTATAACGCCATACTCACCTTTCTTTCTTACATTACAACCCACCAGACAATATAGATTTGTCAATGGCCTCAGCGGCAGGTTAAGTTGTTGGGGCAGGCACAACAACAAAGAAGTTGAAATATTACAACTTTTTCTAATTCAATCTTTAGATCAAGAAATAAATAAATTGATATACTATATTGCATCTATATAACTTCTCCATGCATTACATAGTTTCTTAAATAAGAATATCCATACTTATTGCTTAGTGGGATTTCTCTTCGTACCGTACCTCATATTCTTTGGATTCAGCCAGGCCCAAGGCGCGTAGCGACGGAATGGATAAGATGGATGGCAGGAAGAACCTGAAATGCATGAACTCAGCTATTCGGCTTAAGAAAAATGAGAGTTTTAGCGCTTCGCTCCTTTTGTTTCTTTTTCTTGAGCGACGAGCACCCTACCGAAATATTTAGGATTTTCTTCTTTAAGTTACTTATTGGGTGGGGGGCCACGTCCCTCCTTATCGGGAATAAATCTATCTGTTTTATGCCCTCCGGTGACCACCTAAAAACACTCGGGATGGGGAATATACTTCTATAATAAGCATCTGTTGAAAGTAAATATATCTTCTCTATCTGCTTATATCGGGTTCAACATGTTGATATGATGTTTGTCCTCCTGGTACTTCTTGTCAATGCGGTATGGCTTAATTGGGAATGCGGTAATGCGGTTGGGGTAATGGGGTAATGCGGATTGGGTAATCTGGGCCTTGGGTGAGTGCCCTAGACAGGTGTATTAGGTGGGAAGGCTAATAAGTGAATGATGGGCTTTTCTCGTAAGATGTTAAATATATTGAGTTTTCATTATATACGCTATTTTGCAAAGTGGGCTAGATATCTTTCTTTGTTTTTTTATTCTTTCGGGGACATCAGAGCGGGCTTTTATTTTCTCTTTTCCTTCCGGTGGAAACATGGAGGAATATGAATTTTCTATCGCAATTGATTACTTAGAAAAAGGACGTATATATAGCTATCATATGAAGGATAAATGCCAACGGGTGCCCACTTACAGGACTCTAATGCTGGTAACGCATGGATCCTACCACGGACTCATGCTGTATTTTTTTATTAGTACTGCCCTAGCTAGTAATACCGTTGTACCATACCGTACCATACCGTACCGTGTCCCGTATATTTATGACTCTCACTATTGTAGCCTAGCCGTCCCTATGATTGGTAGTAATACCTCATCAGCATCAGCATTAGATTTCAGAGGGAAACTGCTGAAATGCCATTTTAGTAAATAAGAAACTTGCACTTTATGGGATCCCCAATGTGGTGGGAATTCCTCGGAACCATCAAAAAGCTGTTGTGACTATGGCAAAATGGACAATATGGACCAACCCCCGGCTAAACTAACATGAGAGGACATGGATTCTATGTCCAGTAGGTGTGTACTTAGAAGAGGAGGAGATGCTACATTGTGGTGCTACTTAGGTATGCGTGGGTATCAGATCAGCAGCTAGCTCTATCATGACTATCGCCAAAGTAATACTGGCTATCAGATATAAACCGCAGGAAAGGTTCTATTTTATTAACAAGAATATCATTTATCTATCCCCGGTGAGTATGGATTATTCATAGGATCTCCATGCTGTTAACGCCTGATGGATGGATCTCCGGAATCATGCTGGACGTTACCGAACTAACTAACCTAACTCACGAACTTATCTGGCTGGGCAGGGAACCTAATAGCGGCATGCTGGTTAAGGCTTGCTCTCGTTCCCACTCTCGTTCCTCAGAGTACGTTCGCCATCAAGGGAGAAGGTAAGGTCTTCACGTTAGAGCGATGGAAATATATCTATACCGCTCTGATTGATGCTTCGATGCTCCATAAGTAAAAAACTGCGTCAAATGGCTATTCTCTTTCCCTCCTAACATCGCCGACAAACCCAATACGATATTTGAAATTCCCCTAGTAACATCGCCGCCTTGCATAATTACATATATAAAGAATGAGCAGCTCTTAGCTTCTTATCTATTCCCACCCAACCGGAGCTAAACGCACCCTCTCCTTTTAGTCGAGACCTCCTTCCTAAGGAGCGAAGCCGCTTGTCCTTCATAGG
>Ga0233342_1000247_pt1 | contig 16640 bp, 10 predicted proteins | sample GEONDECOMP273_FD_180706 | JGI IMG/M metagenome (GOLD analysis project Ga0233342, IMG submission 180706) | Leaf litter microbial communities from Shasta-Trinity National Forest, California, United States - GEON-DECOMP-273 | ecosystem: Environmental > Terrestrial > Plant litter > Unclassified...
CAATTGTCCTATGCTCCTCAAATGCTTAATCAATTGTTTTATAAAGGGGACTAACAATCAAGTCGTATTAGGTCGGTCAACGATAATGAATGGTTACAAAATAAAATAAAATTGAATTAATCAGGGACATTACCGCGAGCCGGGAATACTTCAGTACTACGCTCACCCCCTGGAAATCAGCTTACGGGGATTTGCTCAACCTTCGTTTGACCTTAGAACGGTTTCACCTCGAATGGACCCCGGTATACACGAGATCAGCTATCAGTTAAATATGCATTAGACTTACACATTTACTTTAAACTGCCTTCCCCTACCGCCGCCTTCCCTTACTGCCGTTTCGACTGCTTTATGCTCTTATTCAACCCATTCATTTGAATATAGCTTCCCCTACCTACCCCTTGAGGGGTTGGATGAAGCGCGCCGGGTTAGGAATCATAAGAACGATAAGACCGCCTTGAACATGGTACCTTATTTGTTACCCTAGTGGGTGATTTATTACCCTGCTTCAATTGGACATACGCTTCTTGCCCCTGCGCGCACGCAACAAACAAAAGTTTTATTTCGAAACATAAGTGGGGGATAATAAAGAAAGAAATTCATATGCTAATATAGAATGCCTGGTTACCACTATAGGGAAGTGGACACGCTTTTTACTAAGCTACAACGTTCGAAGCAGGCGCCAAGTTGCCTTTATAATTCAGATTACGCAAGACATTATAATTTGACATCCTTCTTTATATAAATCTTATTTTAAGGGGAAAAATGCAAATACTTTTCGCGGGTACTAAAATGCACTTTTTTTACTCAATATTGGCATCAACTTCAATTTATCTATATTTTGCAGGATGCTTTTTATGCCTGGGAATACTCAACTTTGTAGATTTCAATATTGGGATGCCATAAAGAATTATGCATGGCTGGCTGGATATATAAATTTAGCAATGGATCAATCGAGGCAGGAAACATATTAAATTATATTAATCAATTAAAACTCTCGCATTTAGCATTTTTTTATTGAAATCTCCTCTCTTTTTAGGGTGACCCGGCATTTGGTGGGTGGTGGTCATTGTGGGTAATTAAAGAAATTTAGTCTTCTTTTTTTTACTTTTCAGGAGCGTAGACGCTTGTCCTCCCAGGGCAAGGAATTATGAACTAGATTAGCGCCAAATTTATTCGATTGCTTTCACGCTTGCTGCTGAGAAAGCAGAGCAACAACCAAGCAAGGAGGGAAGGTCATTTCCACCATTAGTACAGTTCTAGCCAAGAAACAATCATTTTCACAGGAGGTACTCGTTTGTACATAGCCAATCATAAACAAATACTCCGTTTCATAACAGATTAAATGTCAGAGCCGGTAAGTTTTATTTACCCATACAGAGTGCCATAATTAGAAAACCTATACCTCAATCACATAGCCCTTAGACAGCCGGTCGTCTCATTGTTTTCCTTGAATACTCAGCCGGCATTATTATTGACTTGGCTAATCAACTTGGATGGATGCTGCGCCTTCAATTGGGATAATTTACCGAGCTTGGCTTGTAACGGTTCGGAAGGGAATAATATCATTATTTACAATGCACCTAAGAATACTCGACAGACACACGGTTCATTCGCGCAAGTATAGTAGTGGATTCACGCGGGTCAGGGAAACAAGTAGTCAGTCAATCAGTCGGGGGGGTTCCGGTTGAGCCATTCATACAGGTCAGGGAGAGCCAGTCAGGCAGGTCAGGTAGTGGAAAGCCAGGGAAGGGAGGTGAGGCAAACAGAAAATGGATAAATCAATTGCATTCTGGCTGGCATTCTGAATCGCGGCTCAATCAATGCATGGTTGGTAAGGGGGTATTTGCTAGTTCTATGTTCACTTAATCCCCCTGAAGGTAGGATGGCCTTATAAGCCGCCTGTTGAAACGCATTCGGAAGAGTTCATTAGATATAGGCCCCGCCTGCCCAGTCATAATTAGAAAGCTGATCGTACTGATCTAATGATGCCAATACCTAGTTCCTACGCCCGCCGCCATGGATGCAGGTTTAGAGGTTCCTCTCTTCGAGCGAGAAATAAAGCCTAATCGTGAGATACCGCAGTCGTGGTTTTAAGGTGTCCAAACACATATATGTAGATAGCTATTCATCAGCAGGCAGTGTGCTCTACAGTTTTCGATCCCGTACCATGCGGACTTGGCGTACGTGGGATGCCTTATCTTGGTTTGATAAATAGCTAAAGGCTTATTGATTACTTCTGTTGTAATTGGTAAGGCTGGTGATGAAGGCTACTTTATGGTGAAAGGCTTCTGTGAAAGGAGCTTGATCGCTGATCCAAATGTGTACCTTCAAGGGTTTTAATAAATCTAAGAATCTAAGAGTTTAAAATATTGAGATAAAGAGGAATTGAATGTTATAAATAAGAAAGGGAGTGACCTCAAGGCAATATATACATTAGGTTAGTCATTGGAGGATCCAAGTCATACGGAACCATCGTACTTTTAATGTTGACTCATTGTTGTTGGTTTGGTAAGAGGGTGCCATAGGTTTTTAGGCCCAAAAGAGTATCTATTATGCATGTCATGGATTAACAGATGAATAACCCCCAAGTAAACTCGTGATACGCTTCCTACCAAGAGATCAAGTAGGTTTAAAGAGGAGAGCCGTTAAATCAGTAAATTATCTATCCATTTCTTTTATATTGGTGCGCGATTCGGGTTAAAGGTGCGCAGTTCTGTGGTCAGGCAGAGTGATGGCCCAGCCAGGGGTTTGCTTGCTGTGGTGGTATGGAGGTGCTGTGATAGTGGCCAGGGATGCCCCCATGCATTCCGATGTTGTTAAGTTCGATCGTTGGTCGGGTTTTTCGAGCGAAGCGTTCTTCCAAGGTCTTCGTCGGAAGTAAGGCAGCAAGCAATATAAGCCGCCATTAAATAAACAGCAAACCGCCCCGCTGACAACAGGTTTGCTAAGCGGTCCCAAGACCCTCTATGTGTTGGCCAAGAGGGAGGAAGTAAAGCAATACTATCTTATTATCTCTAGAGAGTAAGATTGAAAAGCTTTTATCCGTTATTATATATAATATAAATAGAGTAAGCGTAAGCGAATAAGCTTATTGTTTAAAAAGATATAAAAAAAAGTGTTTACATTCTTTCTTTTAAAAATAGAGTGAAAGTCTCCATTCGAAAAAGAAATATAATAAGTTTATAAATGAGCAGCATAACCGGCTCTGTAGGAACAATGATCTGCTAGTGTTCCCATTCCCAGGGTAGGTAGGTCTGGAAACGATTTCACTTACTTTTCTTATTTTTAACCAGGGCTGTCGAAGTCAAATCGCTCAGTCACGGAGTTCGGCCTCTGGAGGAGATCATGGTAAAGTGAGCAAGCCATCGCCCTTATGACTCCCGTCCTATACTGGCCCTAACTGGAAACGCTCTCATCTGCCAGGTCAAATGGATAAGTTGCCTTGTTGTTTATTTATTTTGAGGATGGATGAAGCAATAGTAGTACCCACATGGGGCAATCAATCGGTGGTTGGGTTGCGTATGATCTAAGCGGGCTCTCCTTCCTCTCCTAATGGGGCAATGGATAAACCCTAATGGTAAGGCAAAAGCAAGGCAATGTCCTAAACCAGTTATGGTCCTGGCTCTGTTGGTCCTTCCCCGCCCTGCCTGGATAAGCCCGGTACCGTCCCTTTCCGGAGATTGTCTATCTTATTATAAATAGAATTGAAAATGAACTACTAAGAATAACTATACTATAGCTGAGCTAGGAACAACTATATCTAGATTGAGCTTAGCGTAAGCGGCAGGCGATACTTGCCTGGAGATATTTTGATTGATTGATAGCCTACATCTTCCGATAGAGGTTGTCCGGAAGACGAATCTTTATCACATAATCGCGGGCCGAGATAGAAGGCCCCTATCGATCCAGCATACGTGAGATAGAAGTTCCCCTTATTGTCCCGTAGCTTATTCCCGTCCTGTGCGCTATGCTTGTTCACACTATCCTGCACTATGCGCTATGCGCCTTTATCCGTCCCGAAGTTTCGTTCCGGTTCCTCTGCGATATGCGCCACCATGTTCCCACTATGCCCAGCTCTATGCTCATCAATAGTTGAGCCGTTGGTTTATTAGCTAGTTAATTGGTCGTAGTTAATTAGATTAGTTAATTTTATATTAGGGAGGGGGAAACATATTAGATTTGTATCGTGTGAATATGGGTGAACATTATCTATCTCATTCGTCGGATCATAGAAAAGCATAGAAAATACAATGCTAAAGTACACGCACGCTGCGCATGATGGTTTAAATATTATATCATAAATAATGAGTATATTAACCACTGGACAAGAGGAAGAAAGAGAAGGCCCTATCGAGTAACCACACCTGAAATAAGGAGGTAACCACCCCGCCACACACCCCCATTTATTATTAGTTCATTCCTTGCCTATTCCCATTTATTCCAGACGGCCCTATCTCTTATCCCAAGTGGCTCTCTCTGGTGGTCCTATCCTCTTTTTCCCCCAGTGATGGTTCTATCTTCTTTCTTGGTGAGAGCGGGTAGGCGATAGTAAGTGGGTTCCTTCCTTTTAAGGCAAATATCACAAGGCGGGCGGGCAAATAAGTCGTGTCCGTCCTGCCGCATCTGTGCAACGTCCCCCTATCTATCCATATTAAAGGGCAGCAATTCACTCGGTGACTTTCGCGGTCGCCCTCACTAAACCAACACCGAATCGCCGTGTTATTACATATATAAAGAATGAAGGGAAGACGCCCATAGTTTTCTTCCAGTTTTCTTTCATACCGAATCTAGCATAATGACATATATAAATAATGACTGGAAGTGAATCAAAAGTAACTTAAAAACAGGTACGGAGCCTAGTAAGGGAAAGGAAAAAAAAGAACTAAGATTGGTCGTGTGAAACATCCCAGACACTATATGTGCGTTATTCGGTTACCCTCGGGGCCCTGGACATAGCCGGGAGGGTGATTCTTAAAAGTTCCTACTTTTTAGGGTAATATCTATAGGCAAAATGGGGAGGCTGTGTAAATTACGTCGGGGGTGGGAATTGAACACCTTGGCTTCTCACTATGCCTGATCACTAGGGCTTCTATATGAGTTCTAATTAGTTGATGCTGTTGATCCACTCACCACTAAGCCGGGTGCTGATGCCAGAGCTGCATTGACCCAATGAATGGGAGAATCCGCTTTATTACTACTCTGGGTGGTACCTACTAGTAGTTCATTCTATGATCTCCCATGGATAAGTGGTCACATTGCCATGAACCAGACCTACTACCAAAATACGTTAATATGAGATATTGGCATCGAGACGTTGATCCTAAAATGCTACTATAATCTAGTTATACTAGCTCTACTGTGATAAACAGGTTTAAAGCGCATGGATACACGTCCTGGCCATGAATAAGGTGGACACCCTCCTATGATATCGCCGTGGCTCCAGTGTTGCCATAGCGCCGCCATGGAGCAAAGGCATGCGAATGTGTCCTACTGTCTGTGTCCAACAAACAAACATAACTTGCTTGCTGCTTGCTTGGGGGTGCTCTGCCTATTTTACCTTATTACTCTGGAGGCTCTTTTATCCTAGACCTAGAGTTTATGCCATACGGGAAGAAGGCATAAATAGAGGATGTCGCCATATCTACGTCATGGATACGTCCTGACTAAGAATAACAACTATAGTTTCTCTCTCCGAGCTACAATCATCCGAAAAATCATATCTAATCTACTCTATAAAGCAATAACCATGGAGCGAAATTCACTGGGTAAGCTCTACGTTTCCACTTAGAATAAAATCTTTACGCGGCTTCCCACCCAGCAGATCTCAACCTACTACTACCAAAACTAGTTAATATAGTATATAGGCATAGAGAACAAGTTATCATATCAAAGGTCCTTTTTTCCGTCCATATAAAAAAACAAAATACCCCACTCTAGGAGGTAGGAACCCTCCCGGTGGTTCCGTAGTGTAAGTCATGCATCTAAATATGATGATGTTGCCATGGATAACTTTGCAAGTATAAAATATGTTATTGTTTCTATATGCAATGCGCGCGTAGTGCGTGTATGCATGTATGTCGATAGATACGTTAGGTCATGAAGCAGACCTCTGTAATCATAAAAAATAATACATTATTATATTGCCATGTTGATTCTACTGGCTTCCTCTTCCTCTGGGTGTTTTCTGGTGTATTATAAAGACGAACCATTGGGAAAGACTCACTTGGAACTCCACCCAGAAGATCTCATATCCATCTATACTAGCATTGCCGAAACTATTTGTTTACGATGATCAAACTTCCACCCATGCAAGTATGCTAAAAATGCAGTTAAACCCTCAAATCTACTTTCAAACCAATCTTATCTTCTATCTGCGATCTTTAGAATCTCTATATCATCCTATAAGGGTTGCTCCCTCATGATAAGGTTTATTGGCAATAGAACCCATTTGTTGGCTCTATTTGGTAGGCCAAGGTCCACTTAAGTATCCAAAAAGGGTCGGGTTTAGTATAGTGCAATAATTTTGAAAATCCCTGTGAGGGGAAGGTCTCACCTGAAGCATGTGCCCATACTAAAATAGGACATAGGTAGCAGGTTTAGTATTTTACCATTCTGTCTTAACATTCATTCATTACAAAATGTACACTACTGACCCAAAACTCTTTCACATACATAGCATATTCGGGTTCATAACATAAAACATATCAATCATCTATTTAAAAGATATAAGAAACAATTGAAAAATAGGGGTGCTTTCATGTTATGTGGGGTGCTAAACCCTAGCCCCTTAATTGTATCTTAGACCTTTTGGTTGATGACATTGAAAGAGCTTTTATAGGTGGTTGCTTGACCTTGGACTTTGTGCTAGAAGTGGCACACTTCTTTAGGAGGAGGTTATCTTATGTGGCATTGGTATATTCTATATGGCGCGCGTATTGTAAAGATGGTGGCTTGCATGGGAGGTGGACCTACCTTCGAGGATGAGCACTAAGCGCTAGGAGGAAGGACGCTTGGCCCTGGGAGCATTGGGACTGTTACCCCTCATATAACATGAGGTTTTCCCAGGTTGAAGACCCTGCCCAAGCAGGTTGCGTTTGGAGGATTTTTGGTTTGGAGCCAATCAGTGCGCAAGGGAATGGATTCATTGATGGATGGATTTGGGTAGAATGAATGGATTAGTGCTTGGTTGGGTAGGTGGGTGAAGGTCCGGAGATGAATAGAGGGGAGGTTGGCTGGTTGGATATAAAGAATAATTATAAGCTTCCCGATGATTGGATAGAGAGAGACTGGCTACGAGGCGGAAATATATTGGATAGATAGAAGGTAAGCCTTAGAACGCAGAACACCTCATTGGCAAGGCAAGTCATCTAATTGTCATACTTCTTATTGATATAATTGTAATACTTTTTCTTTTACTTTAGGATGATGAAGGTGCCCAGGCCCAAGGCGCAGGAAATTAGTAAATGAATTGAGCGAGTTCCCTAAATAAAAATGCAAATTATAAACCCCATATGGATCATATGCCTACGATCCCTTCCAAACAAGGATCTTTAGATACCGATCGGACGCTAGGATATTTAGCAACGGAGTCGCTCGAGGATACGAGCCACTCTCCTAAAATGGTGGAGGGAGAGGCATTGATTGAGTGAACTGATCGAGTCACTTTTTATTAAATATTTATATAAAAAAAAGCGTAGCCACATATTATTATAAACAGCGTTCCCGCAAACAACTGCCACATCTTCCAAAATAGGTGTTACCACATCTTTTGAGAATAGCGTTCCCAACTGCTGCAGGAAACTTATTCCAAGAGAGGTGCTCCCACCGGCAACAGAAAACTTATTACCAAACCAAATAGTAGGCGGTGCCCACAGACAGACGGACTAGCCTGCACACCTTACCAGCAGACCTTGCTATAGCTGACAGACCTACAACTCCATGCACAGCCCTACATATTGTTCCATCCTAGCCCCAGTTGTTATAGAGTCCTTCTTTCAACAGTGTATCTATTTATCCCCTGGTCTCGTCGATCGGCAGCTCACAATGTGTTCCCTCGGCAAGTGTTAGTGCTCCTTCGTTGTTCATGGGGGCCCCTTGAGCAGGTCAGTTTGATGCGGCACCTTCTATCCTTCCTTACTTTTGATGCGGTACCTTTTCCTTCCTTTTCCCGGTGCGGTAGTTCCTGCCGGGTGGGATCACTTGAAAGAAGTGTCCCATGTAAAGGTGGATCGAGAGAGGAGCGTTAAGCAGTTCTACCCCAAGGGATAGGAGCGAGGTTTTCGACATGCTTATTTACGATTATACAAGTGGTGGGTGAGTTAATGAGTGAGTGAGATATAAATGAAATTCGCCCAGGAAACGTTGATTAGAGAGGATCCGCATTATCAACTGACGATGAGAGAACAACAAAACCTGGAATTAAGGCCCAGTTATACCCTTCCCGCATTCAGGTACGTACGCTTTTATAATTACGTCTATAAATAATGCTTAAATATATTATCGTATTTTAATCTTTATAAATGACCCGAATCAGCAAAGCCAACAAGTTCGGGGAGAACTTATCTGAAAAAAACCCCTCTCCCTTATGGTCGAGCGGCTCCGCCCCTTATTTCATGGTTTCAGTATATAACGCTATTTTTGGTAGTACAAGGAATCCTATCATTGACAACTCAAACAGGATTTTATTACGTATGAACTATACACTTTTTGAGCAGTTCTCTATGATGACCTTATTTCGTTGCCAAGATTGCTGCCTGTTAGCGTGCATAGTCCTTGCCTTCAGGACCCAATACCCCATGATATCCTTTCAGTTACCAATCCTGCATTACGGTATTTATGATTCTTTATGTTATTCCATAAACTATGCTTTCAGTACCCAAACCAGTATGCTTTATGTAACCTGATCCTCCTGCCCACACATTACCGCTTAATTTGTTCGTTATGACATTCATTGCTAACGATGCTTTGCATAATTTCATATATAATACACGAGCTATAAAAGAGTGCTCGCAGAGCGACTTTTTAGAAGAAAGAAAGAGTTTTTGTTGTTTGTGTAGAGAGTTTTTTTAGATAGTTACTTACTTATACCTCGGGTATGCCCGGCTTAGCTATGCCTACTGGCTCTGACTGCTGACTATGACTAGCAATGGTTATTATCTATGGCGACTATTACTATGACCAAAAAATGACTACTGGGCAGCTATGATTTGCAATTGGCATTGTCTCTGGCGCCTTTAGGCAATGATCGGCGATCTATGGCAATTACCTCCCCTCTATTTCATCAATTGGCTTCTATCCAAGAAGAGACCTATCTCCTTTGGTTGGTTAATCCCGTCTATTTATTGGTGGATCACCTCGCCAAAGATTATTTGCTTTTTTCGTCCGGTGTGCCATGCCCCCAAAAACAGACGACGAATCAGCCAGCTGACCGCCTGCCATTCATTCATTTATTATTTATCCAGTTGTGATTCGATCAACCACAAGCACTCGGTCTAGCCAGCCTGTTTTTCATTTTTAATATACCATCTTCGGGTTCTTCTGGCCCAGCCGAAACCAACCATCTCTGAGGATCTGCTATTTCCGTCCGTTGTGCCACCCCCTATCTTTAATAGAATGTAGTCCTTTGTAACCAATATATCAAGATGTTATCTGCATTCCGTGGGACCACCTCTAAGAAAAGATGTGGGCAATCAATATCTCCCGAGCATCACCCACCTCCCTTCCCTTACTGCTACTACCCCACCTGAAGAGCGTGAATGCTAAACCATACTAACGTGAATGGCTCAACCTCCCTGATCTGACAAGCACTATGTGTGTGTCTGGCGCATGATCCTTATCATCAAGTGCATCGTAAGTAATATAACATTGTTGCAAACTGTTAATCCCCCATCCATCTATGACTTACATTGTCTCCCTCCTGTGATCAACTACGAGCAAAAACACCATCATCAAATAGCGGATAAAGTGGAATGATTCTTGAATCGAAAGGCATAAAAACGTGGCATTGAGTAGCAGCATTGAATACCACCAGCATTGCCTCCTGGATAGAAACCTGGGACTCAGGCTCGGCTAAACCCCTCCAATATATATATAGTTTTTAAAGCCCTAAAAAGGCGCGATTGTATAAATAAATAATTTGGTACAACTTTGCATACAACATCATCTGTACCCTATGGCGACTTATACCGCAGCAGGATCATCCTTGCCTTAATTTTAAGTGCATACAAAACCTATACACCTTCAGAAGAGCTAGACATGTTTTTCCCACTTTACTTTAGGAATACCTTAAGAGGTAAACTAGAAACCCCGGATGGCGTGGCATTAAACAAAAACCACCTAAACTTTATATCTTCAACCTAGGAGCATGGAGTGATGCCAAACCCCCATTCATTGGAGATGAAGCCAGGAATAATAGGGGGGCGCTATCCCTTTTATTTATGAGCACCCGCCTGGTTATAGACTTGACTTACTTACTATGCCTTGCCTTAGGAATCGGGAACACATCGATCTATATGCCTGCCCCCTATCACCTTAGAGATTTTATCTTGATGCGCTTTACCCTTACCACAAATTTCTTACTTGAGGATCAGTTAGGTTGTGGGAATAATTGGGTGGGCAACCCTCCGTCCTAGAGGTGTGGGAGTTATGTGCGCTGCTGTAATGGCGGCTTCTTTGCATGGCTTATACTGCAGTGAGTTGTTAATTGCTTATATGGTAAATGTTAAGCCGTGACCTATTAATTGTTTTCATATTATGCCAGGTAGTATCGTTTATTGGTTAATCGATGCACCTAACTATTAGAATAAATAAAAAATCATTTATGTGCCCAGATGACGTGGTGATGGGACCTTATCAGACCTATACAAATGATGGGTTGTGTGCCCCAGGCAAAATAAACTCTCGCTCCTTACCCCTTCATCTCCATAAGCAGAAGGAACAGCATTACCATAAGCAGTATTCCCAGCCGCACCAGTGAAACCGGACTCATTCCTGGCAGCAAATAAATATGGAGCGTATCGACTTCTTCCCTCAGCTGAAAAAGTGTAGGATAATTAGTGAGGAGAAGGAGGTAGTAAAATGGCCCAGCAGTCCCATCAGCACTAGTTGAACAAGCAGCGTTCCCATCAGCACCAATTTAATCAGCATTAGGACCAGCAGTTCCTGGATCATTTGAATAATCAGTTGAACAGGCATAATTCAAGGATGGATTATTTCCAAAAGTATAACCGAAAGAGCCCAAGGAGGACCAGTACAAGCAAGACAAGAATTCCTAGCCTCAGTTCCAGGATCATTACCAGGATTATTCCCATAAGCGCATAAAGATTCCCAGGAGCACCAGTTGAAAGGATCATTCTGATAGCATAAGTAGTTTAAACAGAATTTCCAGCATAAGTTCCCAGAGAGTTCTATCAGCACTAGTTTCATCATCATCCCCGCTGTTTAAGGAGCATTATTCCGAGCATTGGTCAAAGATAATTTGAATAATCAGCAGAAAGAGCAGCCGTATTAGCATTTGAATAAGCGGTTTAACCAGCCTTATCATTTCCAATCTCAGTTCCCGGGGCATCATTACCAGCTGCACCAGCCAAAGAATTCTAAGCATCTCCTTAATCAGTTGAACCAAGATCATTCCCAGCAGCAAAAGCGGCATAAAACTAGCGTCCTCAGTTTTACATGCTTCATATATACTTATAAAGCACACACTATGTGAACTAGCTTGCTCTATTATGATTGAAATCCTGGGTTCACTATGTAATCGCCCTTCCTTTCTTAGACATGAAGCAGCTTCAAACCGCAACCTCAATCTAGTGTATATGCATTCTCGGTACTCGCTGAGGCCACGCCAGGTGGCGATCCAAGTGTTGTTTATGCTGATAGGTTAAATCCAAGCCAGAAAGGCCAGCAGGGAAGAAGCCACAAGAAAAGAAGAATGATAAGAATAAGGATAAGCCAGCTAAGCAATAAAAATATGATACCACTAAGCTGTCAGCAATAGAAAAAGAAAAGGAGCGCCCTTGTAAGTCCAAGCAGGCAAAAGAAAATAATAATAATAAAAATAAGAATAAATCAAATAAAGGGAATAATAATTATAATCTAAGTGTTGGACTTTATCAACAATCATAAGCAGGTGGGTAGCTCAAGCACTCGGTATGGTGACCACTGTCTGGTATCTTAAATCCTCAGTAATAAAAAGGTAAAGTAGTGACTGGATAAGCATACGGGTTGTCCTCCTTCCTCACTGGGCTTTCTTTGGAATTACTTGCAATGATATCTTCATTCTGGCTGTAACGCTTATTTACAGGTGGTTCTGAGTTTAATGGTTTATTGAGGGACGTTTATTCATATAGTGGAAAAAGCATATGTAAGTTCTTTTAATGGGGCGGGGGTATTTTGGAACGACTTAATCTTCCTGCCCGTAATGATCTTTCCTGGCTGTAACAATTTCATGGGTTCTTTGACTGGCCGTAACGAATCAATCCCGTAATGAATCCCGCTCTCTTAGGTAATGTCCTTCTTTCCCTAAAGGTAAAAGGCGTTTAACGTTTCAATGTCTTCTTGGCTGTAACCATTGTGTTAAGATAGGCCGTTGGTATACACCCTTTCTTTAACAAAAAGCTTTTTATAGCCTCCCTACTGTGTTTAGCCTCCCCACAGGTTGTAAGTTTTTGTGTTCTCGGTTGGTCGTAAGGAATCCTGGCTGTAAGGCTTCAATGGTTTTCTTTTGGGTACATTCATTTCGTTCAATGGCTTTTAATCCCCCCCACTTTGGATACGCCTCTATTATTAACTATGTTCCGTACCGTGGACCATTGGGGTAGGCAGGCTCAAGCAGGTCTCGTCATGCAGGTGGGTAGCTCAAGCACTCGGTATGGTCCACTGGTGGTATCCTAACCTATCCTTCAAAGTGCTTATAACTTACTGTAAATATTCTCTGTTTTCTTTATTGGTGGACATTTACTATAACCCCAAAATAACTTTATAACCCGCCCTTACCTGTTTCGGAAGAAGCAGTCATTGGACTCTGGTTACACCCTTTGGAATAAACCCACATTGTTAAACATAAAGTAATCCAATATTTCGAACTATAGCACAAAGTCACAAATTATGAGAGTGTTTTCTTTTTCCCCATGAAACAATTTATTACGGATACGAGGTCTGATAACTCTTTCCTTTTCCACGGTTTTACGAGGTTCAGTTGAAAGAGTAGTATGCGTTGGGTAGGCCACTTATTTTTGCTTGTACAACTTCCGAGACTAGGTTCAGCTTCGAACGATACAATGGTTCACAATCTATAGGTTTCTGTGAGAATGTATTCCCGATGAGCAGCACGAGGTGGGCACCGGAGACTGATTGATTTATTTTGGTAGATGGAAAACATAGTTTATGGATGTATATCACCTAAAGCGGGGCACGGGCACAACCTAAGATATAGAGTTTTACTCAAGAGAATGAAAGGCAAAAACCAAGAAAGTTTATCTGTGTTGTTTTATTCAAGCGGGCTAAGGCTAGTTTCCAAGGAAGTCACAAGGGTGTGGGTTAGGAAGGTAGGAATAACCTTCTCAGGAAGAATTCAATTTTTTAATTCAATTTTATTTTCTTTTTGCAGCATATATAGTGCTTTGTCTATAAGTGTAATGTGTATCTGCGCCCTTGCCGACGCAATTGCCTCAGCGAAAGGGGGAGGGTGATGATCAGAACTGTGTTTCGTACCGGTAAGTTAAAGGGAGGGGTAATGGGGAATGTGGGAAACCGGGCCAGCAGCACACCTTTATATACAAAATAACCTCTGGCAAGTGATCTCGACAAACAGCTCCGACAAGCATATAAGCCTTTTCTCTTTTGATGCGCCTAACACGTATAAATAATCCGTCCGTGGAACCGCCTCACCTAAAAAACTATATGTTCGTTAGCTAACGAACGAGGTTTCTATCCGTCCTTCTTTATTCCGTTGTTGATTAGGCTGGTACTTATGATCCGGGTACTGCTGCTCCTGGGGATGCTGGGAATGCTTTATAATGCTGCCCTTTCTGCTTATGGGGATGCTGCTGGTTGTTTTGCTGCGGACTGACTAGCCTTGATTGAAGTGGGAATTTCGGTAACAAAAGCGTGCTTTACCTCTTGCTCGACCTTTATTGTGCCATTTATCTTCTAGATCTCTGGATGAATGTGGAGAACCATTATATATAATATTGTGTATCCTATTGCTAAAGCTATTACTACATACATATTATATATAAGAAAGAGCAGGCCCGGTACTTACTTACCTGCTTATCTGTTTGTGTTTTGGGTCCTCACCACAGGTTACTCATTATTGAAATCGGCGGCGTAAGCGCTAAAACCTCAAGGGGAAGGTTCTAAGCTAGCTTTATTACAGTTTCCAGGGTGAAAAAAGAAAAAATAAACATTATTTCAACTAGTTCTAATGAGAGCTGTAGTGCAATCCCCAAAATGATATTTCCATTAGTTATGAGCGGTATCGAAGGTGTCAGAGTAGTTCAATCTTAGTTGTTCTAATTAGTGCAAAAACATGTAGTTCAACCTATATAAGTAGCTCTGTTAGTGGCTATAGTGCAATAGTTTTGAAATAATGAGCAGTAGTTGTTAAGAAGCCGCCTGTGCACCGCTTAGGTCCATACCGGGTCAAGAAGTGCTTAGTTCAAATTCTACATAGTTTCGTGGAGTGGTATGATATGCGCATCGATACGTCCTTGCCTACTAATAAAATAGACTTACTTCTGATTAAACTTTATCCAATTGAAATAATAAATTAGATTTTATAATGGAACTTACTGCAGTAGTAGTACCTAACTAAAGCTAATAGTTCTAGTGACAGATAAACAAATCAATACGAAAATATATGATGTCGCATGTATACGTCCTTGCTATTGTCAGAAACATGTACAGTGGAAATGCCAGGTGGGAGGCAGGCACCCGGGTTTTGTAAAAAGCAAAAAAAAACCTACCTATACCCTTCCTTATCCGTCCGATAAAACAATAAGTGCTCTAACCGTCCAGCTTCATAAGAATCCCAGCTGCTTGCATGTATGTTTATTCTCCACTCCCAAATGTGTAATTTGAAGCGGCTTCGCGCCTCCCTTTTAATTGGCTTTCTCCCTCACACCCACTCGGTCCCCCGTCGATTGACCTGAGGTATGTTAGTATTGTCCAGAATGCATGAATCCCCGCTGTCTTGCTTTAATCTCCCCACCCAAATAACAGGGTGGTCCCCTGTTAAATTCGAAGCAAGCAATTGACCCAGATAAATGTATTTTCCCCGGTCAACACCCTTCCCCCGGTCAACACCCTTCCCATTGTGGGCTGCTGCAACATATATAAAGCATATGTGTATGTATCTCCTCTCCAAACTGAGGAGGATGTCAGGCCTAAAGCTAGTTGGAACTTCAATTATCTGTCTGTCTGCAATGGTCTAAAACATTCTGGGGATAGGGATGACCTGAACCTTCCTTCCCAGCTGGGGTTGTTAAAATAGGTAAGTCATAAAGGTGATACGGTGAAAGAAGGTCTTTCAAGCCCGCCCGAAATGATGACGTATGGCCCAATATCGAAAGTTGAGGCTTGTATAGAGGATTCCCATCTGAAAAGGCACCCGGTGGGGGGGTGGGTAAAAAGGATAGAGCAATAATAAATAAGATTATTCATAATAGTCCCGTCAGCTATAACACTCAATGTGAGGTGGGTTGCAAAAGAAGAAACTGAAGATTCCGGTGCGTAGCAAATAAAATTCCATTGGAGGAATATGCAATATGGGGTTAAATTGTCTGGACGAGCCTTGCCGATACAATTCATCAATTAGAACTGCGTAGACCTAGTCTGCCTTTCAGTTAATGCCTGCTTTACCAACCTTAAGACTTATATCATCTATGCCCCACACTTATTATAGCCTTGCACCGTACCATAGAGATAACTTTTGGTTAGACTACCTTCCATACAGCAGTTACAGTCAGGTCTGAAATAACACTTGCTTACAGATGCTGGTACCTGACTTACTATTCCGGCCGAGCCTTGCTCAGGATATGATTCTGTAATTATTACCAACCATATTGCTAGGAAGATCCCTACTTACTTACATTTCATGTTAATACCTACTGTTACCAACCACCTTTTTGATTTACCTTGAACGAATTGCTGCTGCATCACAACACTTTGTTATTGAACCGGCTGCTTCCTTAGGCACTTTGAAGACCAGACCAGTCTATTTACTTTATCAGCCTACCTCACCCTTACCTTTCTTACTACTTTCACCCTAGGCTAGGAGATGGAGTGATCTTTGATTAAGCCAGTCACACCTTATCGTACGGGAGGCACTATTCAATAACCCCTTGGTTTCACAACCTATTTACCCACCTTTAGAACTAGACCTTTTTGGAACTCTATCACTTGATTAATTTGGAAATACAGCTATACACCCCGAGATGGGAAGAATGGATGAAATGGCTGGATGGATTATGATGGATTGTCGAAGTAGCTGAGGACTTATTGTCTATGCTCCTGCGGGGATGGAGGGGTCCCGAGAGGATGGCTTTCCCTTCAGAGATCGTTCGTTGAACTACCGGATTGAATTCATTACAGCCAGAAAGAACTTCTTCAGCAGATATCGTTGAACAACTGCCGGATGGCTG
>Ga0233342_1000248_pt1 | contig 16604 bp, 4 predicted proteins | sample GEONDECOMP273_FD_180706 | JGI IMG/M metagenome (GOLD analysis project Ga0233342, IMG submission 180706) | Leaf litter microbial communities from Shasta-Trinity National Forest, California, United States - GEON-DECOMP-273 | ecosystem: Environmental > Terrestrial > Plant litter > Unclassified...
GGCGGCCCAACAGACGACTGCCCACTCACCTAGTTGGTCATATTCACACCCGCCCGGTGCAACCTACCTGCCTGCCTGCTGATCGTTCTCTCTCTTGCCGTCTATATATCCTGCCTTATCTTTCTCTACCTACTGATATCTTCTCACCTACTCGATTGACGACACCTGGAGAAACAGCCCACCAAGCCGAGTCCCTTCACTATAGATATATTTACATACGATTCCTACCCCTTACATCCACGCATACCACAATACGCCCGCATCACGCTTCTATACACTCCTCCATATTCATACATATAGTATCTATCTTGCCCTAGCTATACCTCCTCATACCTATGGCCTCTATCTTCTCTAATCTAATATATTTATCTACTTCTAGCTCTACTTTGATCTAGCTTGATACTCTATACATACAGTTCAATCCATACAAACCTATATCTCTACTACTCTATATCCCCAAAGCTCCAACTATATCCTCATACCTCTAGCCTCTCTATACTCTCATCTATCAATCTCTATCTCAACCTACAAAGGGCAGCAAGGCATACCTAAGCGTAAACGTGACTAACGAGATGCAAGGCTAAGTAATCTAGGCATGCATTACCCCTCCCTGGTCTCTACCACCCCTGTAAATCCCTTTCCGGTATCAACCCAAAAATAGCTAAACGAAGGGCCCCCTTCTGTGGAAGAAAAGGCAAAAAGGTAGATTTGTTCTGGTGCTTCCCCTCCATACTATGGAAATTCGTAAATCCGGATTAATGGATTGGGAAAAACCCAATTTAAACCCATTCATATTTGGATATCTCCCTCCCTCAATTTCCTCTCATGCTTATTATATATGAGATTATCCACTAATCTCTTGATTTCGTGATGATTCGGGGATCTATCTATGTTCTGATCTGCTGCCCTGACTTATATTGAATGGGAAATTCCCTAATGAAAGGTGGCGTATCAAGATATATGGTAAATTCAATAAATTCTGAGAGTGAAAACACTTATGGGGGTGGGAAATTAACTAATGAAAGGTGGCGTTGCTACCCCGCCGATTCATTCCTAGGTTGACCACCACCTCAGCGATCCCATCCATCCCATTTAGCCATCCCAGCTAGCAAGTCAGCCATCCAGCCCATCCAGCCAGCTATTCAAGCAAGAGCCGTACCAGCCAGCCCAAGAGCTAGCAAGCTTCGTACCAGCTTATTAAACCAGCCCACCAGCCCCATAAAGTTCTTCCTTCATCGTCAGTTCGCAAGAAGATATAGACGGGTATCAATTGAGATCAAAGTCAGGCAGTTAGCAAGATCGATACGCAAGAAAATCGATACGCATTCGATCAATCCAATCAGCGGGTCTCCCTCTGGTTCGTGGCTCTTGTTTCGGGAAGCCAAATCACTTGTATTGCGAAGCATCCTAATTGGGTGGTGTCTCGCCACACGGTATAGCCAGCGAGCCCTCGGGTTCGACCAGCTTCGTCGGGTTATTTCGTAAAGCCCTATCAGCCAGCAAGCACAAAAGCGCTCAACCTCCAATCAATCGAATCTCCATCCCGCCATCATAGGGAAACACCCCGAAATGCCCTAGTTAATGAAAAAGAAAATCCACTTTAAGTGCCTGATTAGAATATATTTTTATAAGTCCCCCGAAAGATGGAATTTAATAGACGAAACTGGCGAATGATGAGGTTTTCTAAACTCTTTTCCAAGCGAACATAGTGCCTGTGCTGAATCTGTAGGCCATGAATAAATCACTATCCGACATCACCCACCTCTCTTACTGGCACTACCTGATTAGCGTGACTGCAACTCTGTGTCTGTTACATGATCCTCAGGTGCATTGTAAGTAACGCATCATCCATCAAATTGAGTTCCCTGTGTTCCGTAGATGTAAGTGTCTTTCATGCAGGGGTATGACCTCTCTTATGTCGGGTATGTATTTAAACCTGGGGCCTTCTATCTCTCGTCTGTCGGTAAGGACTTTCAATCTCTCGTCGTCGTCTGGGGCATTCCGTGAACCCGGCCCACACCCTCTTTGGGGTTTAGAGTCTATATAAAAAAAGCAAGCAATCCTATCTACTTCCTCAAGTCGGGGGGTCAGTCATTCGTTTCACGAATCTATCTTTGTAGAGCTGGGGTTGTGAGAGAGACCTTTAGTACTACAGTAGTTTAAGCTCCGGGGGCCTTTCTCTAATCAATGCATCGTCTCCCTAAAGCGGATTATTCTTCCTTCCTAAAGTGGGTGATCGTTCTCAGTCCAGCACTAACTCAGGCAAGCCATGCATGCATTATATATTGTGGAATGAAAATAACATGAGTAATAGAAGCTCTAATAAAGGTAAGCTCCTGCGTCGGGTCGTGTCGAGTCTGTGTATGGGGGGTTACAGGGGACCACGCGAAAAACTAGGCATTATTAGTTTTCAGGCAAGGAACAAAGCAAGGCATATGGTAATACATATCAGGTAATTCCCTCCCGCAGGCATATATCGGTTGTTTTTATCAGATAAGTCCCCCAGGCATGTAGCGGTAAGAATTCTAAGGTAAGCCCCCCATTCTATATCGTCTCAGGCAAGCCACTAAAGTCGGATCGTTACCATTAATTAGGTAAGGCAAGTCTCATTAGACCAGTTGTTAGGCCAGTCTCATTAGGCCACTCATTAGGCCACTCGTTACCGGGTCTTGTCTCAGTCCCATGCTTCGGAGTCCACTCTACGAATCACGAAAAAAGAACTATACAAAGAACTATACAAATTATACTTTTTTACTCACGAATAACTCATCGGCAGCCCGCTGACTGCTACTATTATTAGATAACCCCTCCACCCGGCCTTCATTCGCTGTGCGAACAAGGAAAGGTATGGGCTATCAATTTATGGGGAGGGATAAAGAGACCCTTATGATTGCACTATAAGTGGTATATTGAAACTAATGAGGCTTGTAAGCCCATATAAATACCGGAAAAATTGTGGTAATTCACCTAACCTGTTCACATACCTTGGAATGGTATCAACTCTTTCCATAATAAATGAATAGGGTTAATATAGCTATGACCACCTGTATAAGCTGTATGGGTTATATTGGATACAGTAACTAAGCATGTAAGTTAGCTTTAAATACGGATACTACCAATATCATGATGGTCTAACTTAGGCAAATAACCATAGCTTTACTGATGGTAATGTAAGTACTAATCCCATAAGAGTGATAGGTTAATAGTATAGAGGTTACACATGTTCGTTTACATCTACGTTATTCCAGTAATAAAGCTAATATGTAAGCACCTGGTCTAGCATATACTGATATGATTACGATATCAAGCAAGCAGTACTGTGGTTTGGTATGATGTTACTATTATTGCATACGTATTGCTTTTATTAGACTAGTAGTGTTATATAAATTACAACATGCTTCTTCTTCTCATACTTTTACTTGATATGATAGGTGCTTGATTGATTAGGGAAACATAATACCTTCATGGGATAAGATGAGTATGAAGCCTTGTATCACATTGGGACCTTTGCTTCTATCTCTGATTAGCATAACTTGGAGCTTTAATCACGATAACCAATCAGTATACAAGCCGAGTGTTGAGTTACTAGCCTTGTTCCTATATATACAGTCCTTTGTTCCCCCTTTATGCCATAATCTATCCCATACGGTTGATACACGTCCTTATATAAGACAAACAAGCAGTAATAGATAGTAATCCATTGATCCAGTCAAAGAAGCAATCGTTATATATATTGCTATATTGATCTGGCACCTCCGCATCCCCGCATCTCCGCAGAGCTCGACCCGGACTCCAACTACGAACTGGTGCTGCATCTTGTTTGACTGCACAAGCCTGGTTAAAGCCATACAAGTGTCGATTTGTCACACGTATTAATTCCCCGATGCGGACAAGAGCTAAACGCACCTTACTTGTGACCTACCTTTTATTAACCTAACCCACTATTTGCCCCTGAGCTTGATCCATTAATTCCTGCTGCGATATGGCCCTCTCCTTTTATCTACATCTACTTTTTTATTTAGGAGTAGAGATAGACTGTAGTGCCCCAGGGTGTCTTATAGTTGCAACTAAGGCATTGCTCCTCGCAGCCGTTTGTTTCCCGGGCTTAAGGAGCAACCTGTCTCGGCCAAGCCCAACCAAGAGTAGAAGGGCTGTGTAGGTGTACAAGAGCGTAAATAAATAGACAAAGCGTTTTAAAGACCATACAATAATATAATGCCCGCGAGGGTGAAATAGCTTAGCACAAAAGGGTTAAAAAATCCTTGTGGGTGCATGATTCGAGGTTGTATAACTGCCCAAAGGTAGTTACCAGTTATCAGGCTATCTCCTCGTTGGATCCATGCCCGAGTGTATGCAGGAGTAGATATGAGTGGTCTGTGGGCACCAGTTCATGTCTCTCTGTTAGTACTCCACCCGTCTGTTCTATGAATGTTTCTTCAAGTTATGGGGCTTTATCAATTGACTCTTTTATTGACTCCGTTACTTCTGCCTTTGCTTATGGCTTTAAAACTAGCTCTTACAGAAGGTACCCTGCAGGCTCTTGAATTGGAATTCACTCTGCAAATGGTGGATCTTGATCTGGGACTAGGACTTAATTTGGATCATCATATATAACCGTATCCGCACCACCCTTGATACTTTTTACTATCTTACTTATACTGAAGCAACCACCTTTGCAGCTTAATAATCTGCATCTTTCGGGCAAGCTTTCCAATGAATTGCTATGAATCTTACTCTTTAACCGAAAGGAATGCTTCGTGAGGTGCTACATCACATTCCGCATCGTAGCAATGCGTTAGGGCCCGGGGGCTTTTATTTGGACTCTACTGTCTCTCCCACCTCTGCTCCCACTATAGCTTCTATCTCTGCGGGATTATGTACTGATCAAAGGGAACCCGGGGATTAAATATGTTACATGCCGCAGACAAGCTCCCCTGGAGAAAGGGAAGGTAAAGTGGAGTTAAGGAAGGTGGCATAGGCTCTTCGGGGTGAACTAATGGAATAGATAAGCCTGAATAGAGTGTACGTTAGGAAGTCTCCCTAATAGAGTAGCCTATTCTTACTGTATCATTGCAGGCAAGCAGTTAAGCTCTTTCTGTCTTCAAGATCTCTCCTGCCCTTAATCAGTTCTTATCAGTCTTCTACTTGTGAGTAAGGAACTGTCGTAAAGCTTGTTCCTTTGAGCTCGGGCATGCCGTTTTCTTGCTTTAGCGCATCCGTTGCTTGTTTTAGATCAAGCATTCCGGTAGCAGGTAATCGATTGGGGAATATAGGTGCACGAGCAGCTACAATAGCTTAAGCCGGATCAGCTTATGGTATTGGCATTATTAATTGGTAAGGTGCTTTCCTTAGAGCTCGTACTTAGTGAAGAGGAAAGAAGTCTCATATGAAAGAAAGCCAATAGGCAGGCGCAAAGAGGCTCGATTCCCTTCCTTTAGAATGAGTATATCCTCTTCCCCTTTAATACAAAAATACTGGTGACTCAGGAAGTATCTGCAAGCTCTTGTTTACCAAAAGATGCAAGCAAGATCAGTACAACATGCGCAAGGAATCCTAGACTGACTTCCCTAAGGTTCGTTTAGGAGACTAGCTTTCCTGAGTAAGATAGCTCATGAGTGAAGGTCTTTCTTCAAGCCAGTTCCAGATTTTAGGAGTGAAGGAGTGCATGAGTGAAGCCTACGGAGTGCGATATCGACTTGAATGAAACACTTTATTAAATAGAGTAAGGAATTAGTACGCAAGGGACGACTATCTTCAAGCTCCTGCCTTTGAGCTCGGACAGTTTGAGCCTTAGAAGGAAGCATAGGAGGATTTGCAATACTTTTCGAGAGGGATCTTTCCTTTGAGTTTCAGAGGAAAGAAGTCTCATATGCCAGAAAGCAAATAGGAGTGGCGCATAGGTCTGGGTATGAATAATCTTGTATGATTCCTTTAATAGAGTATCACAGTAAGAGTACTTATGTAATAGGAGCTTTCCGAAGGTGGATTGAAGTATAGGGGGTTCGGGGGGATAATATGAACCTATAACCTGCAAGTACTATATAGTGATGGGGTTCCCCCTGAAAGAGCTACGTTATTTTTCTAACTTACTGAATAACGTATAGTACTGGACATATAAATACTTTCCTTAATAGAGTAAGGAGTAGTTAAGTCTACCATTCCTGGTAGACGCAATCAGGCACGATTCCCGTCCTTCCTTTCAATATCTCTATCTTCTCTTCCCTTTAGCAGTCTATTCCATATTTCCTAGGGAGCAATAAAAGGCTGCCATTAGCTTAGCTCATCCGTTGCTTGCCCCCAATTAGTAAGTAACCCTTCGGTTACCGTGGTTGTTTTCTTCGCCATAATGTCAGTTCAATGAGGGTTCAGGAAATAGGATCTTATAAGTTCATAAGGGGATGATTGTGGAATGTGCTCTGCGCTCTCTTCTCGCTCAATGGAACCAGAGTTGGGATTTTTAACATTCGGCAAGAAAGGCAATGAACGAATATTTTTTGTTTCAGGAAGGCTTTTGGCTCGATCCCGAGGGTGATGCTTTTTAAGAGGTTGCAGGGCATTGGTCTATTTTAGACCCTATTAATTACTATCATGAGACTCCGAGTTTGCCATCGATAGACTTCGCACTTATTGCGATTCATCTAATTTTCTTCGGAGCACCATTGGGGTAAAATAGGGTTGTCTCCTTTCCTCGACCTTGTGTGGTTTTTATATTTATGAGGTTGAGTCCTTTCTAAGAGAGCATATCCCAAAGGGTGATGGATTTCTACTACATCATCTCCTGATTGCCTTCTTTTTGCCGATGATGTGATGTGTCTACTATATCATGTTCCGAGGCACTTTAGAGACAGATTGAAGCCTTGGCTATGTTCTGTGACCTTAGATACTTGAAAATGAACCTTGGCAAAACCATGGTCTTCATTTTTTTTTAGGAGCTCCTTGCCCGATGCGGACAAGCGACTTCGTACCTTAGTGGACTATCACTTTTTCTTCAGAGGCAATGAGATTTAGGTGGGCACCTCATATACATACTTGGGAATACAGCTCATGGGTTCGAGGTTCGGTTTGAGACAGGCTCGCCTAGGCTCAGTAAAGTTATGGATCTTTTTTGTGCTTGATCGACAGTGCTTTCAAATACATTTTCAGTACATTTCTGTGAGTTTAATTGCTGCTTATGCTGCAACGCATGATTCGTTGTAAGAGGACAGTCCCACTGGATATCATTCAGGTAGAGTTTGGTGCTCATCCTATGCATCTTAAGACTATTTTAAGATTGGTTTCCTTTTTCCACAGGGCACAATCTCTTGGTTACTCAGCGTTGAGAAGAAAGCAGTACCCTTGATCGGCACTTGCTCAGAGGAAATTGCTTCCGCTTCTCCAGGCCTATCCCCTGGATGGTTACGGTGCTGGTTCTCTATGGCATCTTTGCTCCTCCAATTTTTTGGCATTTCTATTGATCGCCTCCCCTCCTTAGAAAGCCGCTGTACCTTAGCCTTATCTTATCCTTCCGTCATTCACTCACTCCCACTGAGGTTATGAATCAACTTATATTTTATTTGTCTAGCTAGATATCACTTGGCATCACCCAAGCCAAGGAAACTAAGTGCTGGATATTGATTGCAAGGCGAGTAGGGGGAAGAGGAGGACGATAAGCCAACGGACCGGGGATTGATGAAGGACGGAAGGAGCGGCACATGGATCCATCTAGCTGATTTGTAGGAATAAAATTATTTGATAAGTGAACACTTCTTACTCGGTTACTGTTTCTTTCTCTATCTATTGGTCCTGCATATTGGTTGGTCGGAGTCGGTGTTGTTCTGCCTGCGATGATGTCTGGCTGGTTCTTCTGATTCATCTGAATGCCAAGGCTAAGCTGATCTCTACGCAAGCATCGGGTGGTGAAGGGCTTCTGGTAATCTCTATAATTGTAATCTCCCCTTCCTTAATAGAGAGATATATTCTCGGGAGCTCAGGTAGTGGCTATTGTACTGAATTGGCCTATCGCCCCATCCACTGAGAATGAATAAGGATGAAATATTGGAGATACAAGCCAGATCCGTGGGGAGATTATGGTGATATGACCAAAAAATTGCATATTCCGCTGACGAGATCCACAATTTGTAGCCCCTGGTCTTCCCTTGCGACTTTATGGCTTAAATATGATAAAAGGCGCAGTTGACACTGACTGAGGGAGACCGGGTGATATCACGATTTGTTACCTCTCTGACTTTCCCCCTGGATTTGGTACCCACGCTTCCCTTGCTATTTCATGGGTGAAATATGGGAAAAGGCGCAGCCGTGGCTGATAGGTAAATGGAGGGTGTGAATCGATAGTTAAATGGACCAGAAACCGCTGCCTTCGGTGACCAGTTGGTTCCCCCTACTTGCACTATAAAGAGTGGTTGGAGCAGACCAGGAGTGGAAGATACCACTGAAGCGTACTAACTATGGTAGATCAGGGAAGAAATTTTGCTAAAATGCCCGCGTGCCCAACGCATCCGAAACGTTCCTTCTCCAATACTTACTTCTTCCGGTCCAGAGGTCAATTTATGATTTTCCTCCTCTAGGTGCATAGTCGTGCTATGGGAGATTTTACTAGCAAAATATGGTGGGTGCACCTTCCAATCGAACAAGAGTTAAACGCACGATAATGCGCAGTTGTCACCGAGTAATAATTAGACTTTGCTACTTGCTTCGGAACGGAACATTTCTGGGTCAGACCTACACAAATGGGGGTTACTGGAAATACTAAAAATGGTTAGACCCGGGAGATTAATTGGCAATAAGTGCCGTGGTAGCCAAGTGCAGTCACTTTTGTCTCTCTAAACAAACTCCATTCAGTAGGATGACCCGAAGAATCTATTACCTATACCGGGAAGAATATTGGCTGGTCGGTGGCCAGTTCAATCCAAGCAAAAGACCAACTATCACGTATAAGAGATTCCTTTTCGTAGCTGTCGATGTCACAAACATCAGAAGCGTGGGAAATAAGCATATTCCTCTATAGACGATGCACTATTCAACAACATCGATCGATCGATCACATGCATAGTATAATAGCAGATATGCGCAAGAGCTTGGGATTCCTTGGGATTCATAATTAAAGAGCTTGGGATTCATAATTAAAGAGCTTGGGATTCACAATTTGAGGAGCATTGGAAATGTTGAGTAGCAGAGGAAATCGATGAGGAGGAGTTGGATGGAGGAGGAGCTGGCCGTGGAGAAGGAGAAGGACCCTATTGAGCCAACATAATCGAGAGATGAAAAGGACCCCAGAGTGAATTTCTTTGTGTGTAGTGAGTGAATGTAATGCAGCGAGTGAACAGCTTCTTTGAATGGCTTCTTTGAATGGCTTCTTTGAATGGCTTCGTTGTTGCGGGAACGTGGCGTCAATCTCATTATATACACAATGCGTGATGGACACGAATGAACGGCCGTATAGGGCGATCAGATCAGGTACAAATAGTGAATTGGGTTCGTCCCCCACTGATAAGGCTAACGGTGAACGAAGTTTGTTTAATTCGAATTCATGTTTGAAACACTCCGAAGTATGCTTGGGAACTTTAACTCACACTCTTAAAAATGAATGGTGGTCCCGTTCTGGGATATGTATGCAGCATCGATCAAACAGGAGAGGTTGGAAGATGGATAAATGGCACAGTAAAGCCGGGTGCGACGAATACTACCGAAGCTATAAACCCTGGGTTTTTATGGCGGTAGTTTATGAGATCCTTCGACCTTAAGAGAAGAGGGCGTTTGGGTTTTATTACCGAGGTTTCGTTCAGAGCATTCGCTTCGTTGTCCCGCAGAATTTACAAATGAGGAAAGCAAGCGACTGGGGCAGAGCAGATAGGGTTGGTTGGGAAACAATCAGGGAAATGGAATGAGGGAAATGTCACGGGTGGTTACCCACTTCATTTAGCTTTGCGCGGAAGGATATTAGCCTTTCTTTTCCCAGTTAGCCCACTGCCTCTGTCTATTGATTGGTTACGCACTAAACCTTCTATACGTTAAATTAAAGACCTAATGGCTACCCTGTCTAGATAAAAAGAGGCCTACCCATTCCTAATCATTCTCAAGGATTGAACTAAGATCTATAGCCGTTTATTTCGCTCAGGGAAACCAATCATAAAAAACCAAAATGAGGAATGAGAAAAGAAAGTAACTGGCATAAGCGTAAGCGGATTTGAGGAAAGCATATGCCCCGGGAATATTCGATTTCTATGAAGTGAACAGACATATTGTATTATGTATATAATAATATTGATCACTCAAATCCGAAAGAGGCGGGGTAGCGGGCATAACTTGATATTCGATATGTTGGAGCAGAACCTGTTGAAACAAAACCCGAATGGGCATCTATAGATAGCTAGCTCTTTCCGAGTGATCAACGAATGATAACAGTCTTAGTACGCTTCTCGCTGGGGCATCCCTCTCTTTCCTCTCATTATTAGGCGGAAACTTAAGTTCGTTTCTCACCCTAAAGAAATATATACTCTCGCTAGCCGTTAGCATGGACATCTATCCATAGCTCTTAGGCCTGTCATCTCTCCAGAGCTCGTTGGCTGCTCATCATACATTCCTTCATAATAGCATCTACTCATATCGATAGCTACTGGAACAAACAATCTAACCATCCAAGCTATCTTTCCAAGCAAGCAACCTTACCTACCTACACATACTTATTCTACTGCCTTACCTCCTGCCATGCTATCTCACCATACAGGATATCCTTACATCCTAGCAACATACTATAATACTACAGGCCTATGTTGGACACCTTCTGCGGACCCCCGGTCTATCATAGAGATAACGACATGGTTCCATTACCAAGACCTTAACTAATGCAGAAAACTAAACATCCAATCCCGATCACTCTCGCCGATGGGATTCAATGTTTTTATGCCACCTTCCTTCCTTAACTAATTGTATGATACAGATGGAATTCATCACATATTCATAACCTACGCTGGGATGGGATTGATCACCTATTCATAGCATCTACGGTCATAGCTGGGATTCACATAATGGGATTCGTCGGTCATAGCATCAAGGGTTTACTCGCCTACGGTCATAGCATCTACGGTCATACCATCATCGTCTCATCGCCTACAGTCCTTCATATGACCGGGATGGGTTTCATCATAGCATCCATCATATGGCTGGGGGATAGCATCATATGGCTGGGATGGTCATAGCATCATAGTCCATTCCATTGGCTGGGATTGGTTTCATCGCCTACTGTAATAGCACCAACCATAGATGGTGGTCCCTACCGGTCGAGTGAATCTAATATTGGCCCATATAGGGTAGGTAACGAAGAATGAATATATTCTTATGGTAGTCGAGAAAGACGGCAACTCATTCAACTCATTATATGGGATAGACAACTAGGGTAGGCAACTAGGCATTATAGGGTAGGAAACTAGGATAGGCAACTCATGCTTAGTTCGGGGAAGAATAAAACGAATCTAATCAGAGCTTAGCCCATCCCTTTTTTTTATTATCCATTATAAAAGCGTAGATATAATGAGGCCCATCCCATGCTATCAGAACACTTACCCTTCTCTTTATTCCTGGCCTAACCTACTCCATATTGGGGAAGGCCATACCCTTCGCCCCTGCAACAACTATACGACTACATTAGCCGGGGTAAATTACTAAAAACCAAGGTCCGGAGGGCTTGTCCGCATCGGGCAAGGATTATACCCCTGTAACTAACTAATATATATAAGGCAGGCTTTATTTATGATATTTCTTTATTTCGCAGCTTCCCTCATATATTTCTATTAGGAGCTGATCCTTACTCCTAGTCAAGTGACATTCCACTCTTTAAACTACACGGAATGTGGGCTTACAAATACCATTCAGATAAACGGAAAATGCATATATGTATATATTGGAACAGCCAGATACACGGATTACAGTCGGCTTACTAAGCCCATTCTGAGCAGAGCTCCATCCTCAATTCACTTACTACACTACCCCGGAAAACAACTACAGAACAATCCCATCATATCCAATGATCACACACCTGTAGCCAACCCCATCAGCTACTATCAGCACACTTACCCTTATTCCCCTATTATACCTCCCACCCTCTTCCACAGGCAGGGAAAAAAAACCCTACCTACATACTCACTGGGGGACAACACCCCGCCCCATATTGATTTCGAATATATATAAATAGGGGCGCTCAGTCCCACCTTTACTTATACCCGGGGGACAATCACAACATTTCCCTCAACGTACACATTCCTTATAATATCAGGTATATCTCCATTTTATCTAAGTACAACACCCCATAGCATATAAGCAGGATCCTCCTTCTCCCTGTCCTGATTCCAGATGGCAGGGTTACCTCTCCCACCACACCACTCTTCGCTTCATTCCTAGTCCCACTGGCTGGCCTCGGCGGGCGCTGCTCTCTCCTTCCTGTGTGCATCATGCTTTATAAACCTTGCGTCTTAACAACCAACCCTTGATAGACAGACCGGACTGGCTCCATGACCTATTGCACAGGCGTTCGAAAACAATTGATGAAAGAATCGTACTCGGGTATCACTATTGATTGCTATTGAGAATATCTTCAATTTCATTCATGGGGAGGGTGCTTTAGGTTATATCAGGTAGGGGCAGGACCTTACCTCATCAAATACTGGAATCTGCTTGTTGATGCATTATCTACCAAACATCATGATGCGAATTATACTATTTCTTGAAGGAAACCTTTTTAAAATAGGCTGGTTCTGCCCACTTCTGCTGCGGTTTGATCTATAATTTGAATACTTTCATAATTACGTATAATTAGCATGTAAAAAAAAAAGATTGAGGCTCGATCAAACTCGGATCTATACGACCCGGAGGTGGTGAGGTGTAGAACCATTCGCTCGAGGTACAAGAGCGAAGGGACGAAGACCAAGGTAGGAGGGAGAGGTTTCACTTGTATATATTTTTCCTTATTATACACGTAGTCTTATCTCTTCTTCGTAAGCTCAATCCGCATAGAGTTGTTCTCTAAATATAATGTAATTTGATCTATACGTTAGATACTCACATATATATGTTGAACTTGCCCATAGAAATCACAGCTAGAAAATATGTATGCAGTCAAGCTTGAACTCCATGGGGACGCTACTACTGCATTTCATGATGTTCCTTCTTGCGTGAGTACGAGCAATTAGCTTTGAGTGGATGCAGGTAATCCATTGTTAACTTGGAAGGGTAAATCTCCACCATCCTATTGGCTATAGAAGAAGTCCGCCACAATAGTAAGTAAGTTAGTTACTTCACGAGCATATTACATAGGCTATGTTTGTTGAGCCATAGCAATCTTTCCAGTTGTTCATCATATCTGATAGTCCAGTTCAATTGACTTTCACTCAATTAGCCTTTTTTGTTTATTAAAATTGCCTAGGGGGCAGGATGGAAATAATGACGCTACGGCACAGGTGAAGAAGCTACAGCAGCACCGGCAAGGGGACAACCTGCATGCTGATACCGGGTAAAGTGTAAATGCCTGGTGTTTCTATGCCAGTCCATCCAAAATAGAGGTTATACTTACCTTACTGATAGTTTCTTGACATATAATTGCAATATATATTTTATAACTTTTCCACTTGATCTTTTCTAAAAATGGAGATTATGATTTTTTTAGTCAGAACGCAATTTACGGAAGGTTATCTCTAGGAAATCTGCCCTTGCAACCTTTCCCACTTCTATAGCTGATAGGAAGGAGATGAGAAGTTGGGTTGGATTTATTGCTTTATTGCACTTTCCGGGAGTAAGTAGGAGAGCCTGGGGAGGTACGTCTTCCCACACAAGTAAGTGCCCAGGAGGTTCTAATGGAACTAAGTGCTAAGTGCATGGACTAATAAAAGTACTATTAAGTTATGAAGGGCAAGATCTATCGAACCTTTCAAGCCAACACCAATAGAGGTAGGTGGTGTAGTATACCATGATGATAAGAAGTTGAGAACCTTGTCATCGACGACATCCTGCCACTAGGGCCACTAGGGCCACTAGGGAAACTTCCTGAACTGGTCCGAATCTGTTGGCTATGCGGGGTGGGCCTCCTTACTTTTACCTGAAACCTCAAAGCAATTGACAGCCCCCAGGTAAACGACATTAAAGGGCATGGCTCCCTACACCAATGAATGGTCTGATTCAGGTTGAGATGATGAGTAGAGGGAGGGTGTTTAGCGCAGGTAAGAGCATTCCGATGATTCCGTAGAGGTAAGTATCTAGGTATAGGTATATTTTTATGTAGATGGTCGAGGTTCAGGGTATAGGGAAATTATTTTGCCGAGGTCGATGTAGAGGATCGAGGTTCAAGGTCTAGGGTCACTATCTAGGAATATTTGTAAGTCTCGGGTGCACTGAATGAATGGTCCGGGGACGGGACGAAAGGGACGAGGCTTACATAGATGGAACACAGGGGTACTACCTCGAATGGATGCAATGACGAAGCGTTGTTACATACGAAGAGATATATCAATTTTGAGGATCATACGCAATAGGATCGCAAGAAGATCATACGCAACGGAAAGACAGTGGATATATGAACCGTTCCCCATAAGCCGCCTATAACTTTTAGCCAAGTACATGTCCCCCCCCCACCAAGCCCCACCTCCAACAAGGCCGCCCAGTACGTGTAAGGAACCTCCAAGTCCACGTACAACAAGAGCTAATCCAACCTTCACAACAGGAGAGGAGATACACAAGCCCACCTATAATAAGATAAAACCTCGCGTTATATATGTTTATTCTACTTCGTGTGAACTTTCTATTTTATATCGCTTGAGAATCTATCTCGATTCTTGCGAACTGACTACGAGAAACTTTATGGAAGGCTTGCTTTATTTAATTGCGGCTTGCTAGATTGATTGATTGCAGGCTTACCGTGGAGAAGGAAGGGGAAGATGAAGACTTGAGAAAATAAAGAAATTAGATTGACCTTAATTATTATTAATATGTATGGGGCGCTGTAAACTAGATTTTTTATCTCTCGATGCCTCAATTTCATATCGAAAGTGACTACCCGTTCGGTTGCATTCCCTCGTACCTCTGGAAGGGCTTTTTTTGTGGAAAACCCACATTGAAAATGTTTAACGCTGCTAGGGGGATGTCCGCCTGGCCTCGCTAGTATTGCCGCAATTGCTGAGATCAGCATGACTGGGATAAATGCGATCGCTGGCTATTTATTTAAACCTGTAAGGAATTATGCATCTCTTGATCATAAGGAGAACTCAAAAAGAAATAATCTCGTATACAAATAGATCTAATTATATATGGAATTACGATCTTCCGCGTGGGTGCATGGGGGACAGGTCTTCCGGGAAAGGCATTTATTATTGATCGACTTGATTTATTGGCTTGATTTATTGAAACCAATACTTTGAAACTACTGATATCTTCTCTCTATACTCGATCCACTGACCGAGCAGCCATCACACCAGGTTCCCCCATATTACACGAGACGGGACGAAACGTACGAAACAATGGTTACTACAGCACTTACATATATAAAACACAGAGTTCCTACCTCGACTGGGTGCAGTGACGAAACTTACATATGTTGATTCATCATTCGAGCACCATACGCAATGAGTCCTCAGGGAAGGGGCTAGGGTATTCAGGAAGGGGCTAGATACATTCCGGAAGGTGAGGTAGGGAGAGCCATTCCACAAACTCCATTGCACCCAAGTCGCCACCAGACGGGAGGGATTGAGCCAAGAAGTTCTTACCTTACCATACAAGCATATTTATACTTGAGTTCCCTAGTTCCAACATACGTGATAGATGATGTTTCCCATGTTCCTACCAGAATAGAAGAGGAATTTACAGATTCTAACCGTCCCCGCTAGGGCACTAAGTGTTGGCTGTTTTCAAAAGCATCCCTGGATAAATAAATATTTCACTCTATATTGGGTGGAAGGCCCTCCCACAATATCCAGCATGTAAGAAAATAGCTATAAACAAATACGACCTTCCAGGACGGGCTTTTTACCAGGTACTTAGGGGTTGAGTGGTATATTAATAATAGAAAATTGAATCTGTCGGATGAGTGCCTTAACTTTTGTAAGGAATAGACCACGGCCAGCCCTTCTCTCTCCGTGGTCATATAGTTCACTAAGCATTTGACAATTTTATGCTGGCAAAGTCAATTGGGTGGTCCATCTTCCCCTCCTCAGGCTTTTAGGGAAATAAAAGGCTTTTCGGTAACTAGACCTAGAATAACAAAGAATATAAAATATGAAATGGCATAATATCATATATATAATTAATGACTGAAAGAACTTAGCGGTCGGGCGATCCCACCGAGCGAGCGGCGAGGTTCGATATTGGCCCGCAGCGTCGAGATACGCTTCCCCGCCTTATATTCCTATAAATCGAAGTAGAAAAGGAATAGGTGCCTTGAAGTAAATAACCCAATCCATCCAACTCATAAGTAAATCATTCCCTTATCCGTCCCCTTAGATTTCAGATCACCGAATTATCTATTCCCTTTTCCTTAGCTAAGTGACTCTTAGACCTAAGAAGGGCAAGGGACTATTGAACACAGTCATTTCTACAGTCATTCATTCACTGACCTTAAATAAATATAG
>Ga0233342_1000249_pt1 | contig 16563 bp, 13 predicted proteins | sample GEONDECOMP273_FD_180706 | JGI IMG/M metagenome (GOLD analysis project Ga0233342, IMG submission 180706) | Leaf litter microbial communities from Shasta-Trinity National Forest, California, United States - GEON-DECOMP-273 | ecosystem: Environmental > Terrestrial > Plant litter > Unclassified...
TACCTCCTTTGAGCATGCCATCCCACCTGGTGCTTCTAAGGTAAGGGATCATAGCAGTACCTCCTAAGTGCATTCATATAGCTGTTCCTCCTTCTTGGAAGACCTAATGTTATAGGGCTGCTCCTAATGTTATAGGGCTGCTACATCTAATCTAAGTATGGCGGGTGGGTGAGTGGAAAAAGCAAGGGAAGGTAAGAAGGTCTGATCGCCCTTGCCCTCCCTTTGGTCAAGCAAGCCTTTCGTACTAAACTGATATTTATTCCTGGCTTAATATTGGGCATAACTCAATCGTCCTAGGGTCAGGGAGAGATATATGGGGAGCATGCCGATTCTCCAAGGTCTAAGGTAAGGGCTCATGAACCCAACCAATCTGGTGCTACTTCTAAGGTCTGATACTCGTGCGTCTAACTGGTAACTGGTAACTGAGAAGACCTCATAGTATAGGGGAGCTACAGATAATTTATTTTGGCAGGTGGAAGAGTAGTTCATAGAGGCCATACCTGAAAGCTACTTTATTTGTATTCTTGGCGGGCTTGATCCATCCAATTAATGGGTTGGGCAGGAAGAGTACTCCATCGTCCTAGGGTGAAGGCATTAATCCAAGTCAAGGTAAGGTGATCCATGCGGTCTTTAAAAGATAAGTTATCTCTCTAGCAGTGCGTACCTCCCTCCTAAGCGAATCATTCCGCAAGTAGTATAGAGGGCTAACAGGTGCTAGGTTTTAAGGTGAAAAGTATGAGGTTCAAGGCTCCAAAAGAAAGGTTCCAAGGTAAAGAAAGGCTTCTGTTGGGCTTTACTAAAGGTTACAAGGTTCAAGGCTCCTCATTCATGGCTTAAGGCTTGGTGGTTTAGGCTGAGGTAAAGGCAAAAGGCTGAAGGCTTCTGTTGGACTTGGTGAGGCTGATGATGAAGGCAGAAGTTGTTGGGCGAAAGGATACGGGTTACGGGCTTCTGGTAAAAGGGTAAAGGCTTCTAGTATTGATGCTTCAACTGCTGCTCCTGGAACTTCCTTTTCTACTGAGACTGGTTCAACTGGTAATGCTATAAATTATGATACTGGTGCTACAGGTATTGATGATTTAAATGCTTTGGGAACTGAGGAAGCTGGAATGATATTATAAATGATGCTAGTTAAATTGGTGCGGGGATGCTGCTCCTGGTTATGCTGCCTTACTATGCTTTGTTTGCTTATGCCTTGCCTACACTGACGCCGCTTCTGATGCCTTTACCTATGCCTCTACTACGTGTGATGCGAGTGGTGAGGGATTGGGATCTGCTACTTAATCTGGATCTCGACCTGGAGGTTCTGGGACTGTAGGAAACGCTGGGCGAAGTAGTGGTTATTTAACAAGATCAATGTGTGCTGCTGGAAGCTCTGGTTCAAGTGCTGGTGTTCTCTCGACCTCTGCTGGTGGTGACGCTTATATCTATAATTAGGTATTACCTTATTTAACTCACCCCATAAATAAACGCATAGCAATAATACAGGTATTGGGGAGGGGCTAACCGCTCGGAGAAGATAAAATTGCTGAGTTTCTATTTTAGACCGAAAGGCTTGTACATGAGTAGCTAGCCCAATGTGCAGATAATCCTAGGGGTGTTCCAACAATAGCTGTTTATACTAATGATGTCTCTACAATTGCACGTGTTCCAATAAGTAACGTCCCAGAATATGTGGGTGTTCCAACCTTCCCTTATGTTCCTTATAGTTATGTATATGTGCACCCTAGAAGTGCAGTTCCGGTTACGGATTCTTTACTTTGTTTACCCAGCATTAGTAAATGACCCCGCATCCAAGCAAACAGCATCACCAGTTAAAGAGCGATTTATTTAGCTTAGACCAGTATCCCTTGCCCCATCTCCTTATCACTTCTGCTGGTCTTTTCCTCCCTCTTATCTGTTGTGTGCATATGCATCCTCATCACATCTCACTGAATACGTACGGAACAAGGAACTCACTGAATGCTAAGGGAAACTGGGGAACTCACTAAAGCAAAGGGAACAGGGTGGGAACTCATCGAATTCTAAGGTAGGGAACCATTCAAAAGCAACAGGATTCTGTCGAAAGCTAAGGGGAAACTGGGCATTGTCAGAATCCAGTGCACCACCCATAAAGCCAAAGGAATAGGGAACTCGCACTTGAATGATACATGGATGATCAAACAGGGAACTCATCTGTGATTCACCTTTTAGCAAGAGACTTATAACTTCTCTTTGAATCATCTTCTTCCTCCCAACTGCAAAAGAAAACTGAAGGAATCTGGTTAGTTGCATTCACCTGCAGCTACTTATTAGTTGCATTCACCTGGCAGCCAAAGGAAACAGAAGGAATAAATCTAGAAAAAGCTCCTCTATGTGCCCGTGAAAAGCTCTATGTACGCCCGTGAAGAGCTATATGTAACAATCCGGGTTATGCAGGGCTCCTTGGGCCAAGTGTCTCTTCTGCCGGCCAACAGGTCTTACTTCTGTAGGCTCAAGGTTTAGGGTTGGCTCGCTCAGAGCTCAACGGTCTCCCACCCTTTCTCCAAGCTTACTAAAGAGGGATGCTACTCGAGCATTACTAGGACTTATTAGCCAGAACAGGTAGTATGTGCTCACCAGGACTAAGGGATACTTACTTGAATCCCAGCTAGAATAGGTGTACACAGAAAACAAAAAGTAAGTAAAAAATACGAGGGAGGCTACTATATTTGCTGGCTGCGTTTCAATCTCTACTCGGTTCAAAGCGTTTCTATCTATCTTCGTGGTGTGACATTAAGCAGAGCCGTTATCAGGACAGCTTGCTCTTGTTCAACGGGATCCTGCCTGGTACATCTCTATTTGTTGGCTGATCAATTGGGCTCATTAGTAAGATGCGAGGTTGTTAAATAGAAATGCGTTCTAAGCGTGGTTTAATAAGGTCCTGAATATATTTCTTTGCTATGATTTGGAAATGCTGGTTTAAAGGGGTATGCCTGAAGTAATCCATTGTTTCTAGGCGGGATCTCTGTTGAGCTATGCCCGGTCTTTATTTATTGTTTGTAGGAATCCTTGCTCTCCCTTTGGTCAAGCAAGCCTTTCCTCTAGATACGGGATGCTAGCTTGTTCCAAGATTGCAAGATGGGAGCTCACTCATAGTGTCTGGTGTCGTTTATAATTGAAATATAGCTCCCTTAGTAGGAGTTTGCTGCCCTTTTAACTAAAACCACCTAATAACCATGTTTAATTCATTTCACTTGCCAGGCAGGGCTATCAACATCCAGCAAGGCATGGGCTTCAACATGTACCCAGGCATGGGGTTAAATATTGCTTTTACTGTTGTTCGTCCAGGTATGCTTCTTTCTTCTTCTTCTTCATGGGATGCTACCAAAATCCGGAAACAAAAAATTGATAAGTTCTGGAACCGAGGAATACCTTTCTCTACGTTAAGCGGCACACCACTTTATTGCTATTACACTCTTATTCATTTTCCAAAAAGTCCCATTTTACTAACTTTATTGCAGTACTTACTAAAAAGCATTGGCTCGGATTTCAAGCTCATATTAGCAAAGCCGGCACATAATAGTTTCATTTTTCATTTGGGCATCGTTTGTCAAGTGAACAAAGCTAAACTACTAATTAGCCTCCTTTCTTGTTTCAAAAGTGAGGGTGTCTCCGCCTCACAAATTGATATAAAAGTGAGATTGGGGTTCAACACTATTTGTCATGAACTCGAACCCTACCCCCTGAAGCTCTTTTGGGGAAGAAGTGCCGAGGAACTGACTATTCGCAGCATCGCGCATAAGAATAAGGTTCAAATTAACCTTGCTTCGAAGTCGACCCCACACAATCTAGAAACATCGGAGACATGGAAAACTCCAACTACTACCTTATCACAGCCCCAGGATACAAAAACTCCGAGTACAGATAAAAAAGTGAATAAATTTGGAGAGCTAGAACTACTGGACAACCTCGCCAAACCCGAGCCAAAGTATATCGAGGAGGAATATATGGACTTAGCACTAGACGGGTATTTCTGTGACAACGAATATTACAGTGATGAGGAATCCGAAGACTATTACGAATCCGAAGACTATTACGAATCCGAAGACCATGACCTTAATCCCCGGAGCCGGGGGCAAAGAGTGGCACGCGAGATTGTTGAAGAAGTCCTCGCTGAGAGTAGGCGCGTTGAGGAGAGTAGACGAGATAAAATTAATCAGATACTGACGGAGAGGGGGCGCGTTGAAGATCCCCGCCGCCATGAGGAGCGAAGCCTTGCACGAGAAATAATTGATGAGATACTGGCGGCGAGGAGGCGCGTTGAAGGTACTTATATCCCTGGTACCATGGGGGAGTGGGAGGCCATCGGCGATGATTGGGATTGCGCACGCTACTTCAGAGAGAAGTATGGTAGATAGCAGGCGCCTCTTTTCTCGTCAATCCTGTCTGACTGAAGTATATTAGGTATCAGAGTTTGGCCCGTAATCTTCTTTATTATTATGTATGTATGAAATGATTGGGCTGTTCTATTCTTTGACAGTTAGTTAGCTGAGTTTGGCTGGTAGACGTGGGAGGACAAGGTTTATCCAGATATTTTTCACTTATTCGGATTTAGGCCCCTAACAACTGCTGTTGTCTATATAGACAGCTCCACCTTTTATTTCAAGCCAGTACCTCAAGTAAATGTTCATTTTATAATTGATAAAAAGCGCCATTTATGCGCCACCGTGGAGTGGCAAAGCTATGTTCTAGCCGGATAACCTATCAAATGTAAGCCGTGGAGTTAGCCATCATAGTCTAATGAGACAACAAACACTTGGAGTCATTTTGTTTTATACATGTAATTATGCTTTTCACTATGTTGGGAATTATGCTCGTTAAACTGCTCTTGGAAATGATCTTGGGAATGCTGGGACTTATGATGATGCCGGGCCTCCTTGTACTACTGCTTGTGCTGCCTTTGCTGGGAATCCTTTTGCTGCTAGGAATGCCTCAGCTAATTGAACCAGCCTCATCATTATTTCCAGCATTTCCATAAGCTGAAGAGGCAAGCATTCCCAGGGTCATCAGTTGAAGGAGCATTCTTCCCAAGAGCATTTCTAGCAGCACCAGTTTCACCAGGTTCATTTCCGTAAGAAGTTGAAATGGAATTATTTGCATCATCAGTTGAAGGAGCAGTTCCAGTAGCTGCAGTTCCATCCTCAGTTGAGGAGCAGGGTCATTTATAAGACACGGAATAATTCCTAAGGCAAGGGGCGTAGCGTAAGTAAATCTCTAACCAGATGCTCGTAAGTAAAGGTACGCAGTAGGCTGATTAAGAGAGCAATAGTACTGCTACTACTAAGATTAATTAAGCAAAGTGTGAAGCCCGTCCGGCTTTCTGATTGACCATCATCCCATCGCCTCCATGTTTCTGAGTTTCTTAAGTTATGGCTGTGTATAATCCAATCTATCCGGCAGTTCTTCCACGATAAAGGTAAACCAACCCTTTCGCGGTTACTCGACTATCCCGCCGCAAGAGCATGGGAAGCTACTCTCCGTTCCTTGTAAAATCGATCATCCAGCCGTGTCTAATCTAAGAAGTTCTGGCTTTCCTAAATGAAATAAAAGAGGGCAGTTCAAACGTGTTGATAGCTGTTGCACAGAAAGGTAATGACAGTAGGCTTATTAAAAAGTTAATATGACTCAACTCTAAGTGCCGACCCAAGCAAACGCGTAAGATCTCAAAGGAAAGCAGTATTGACTAAATAAAAGCAGTTAAAACAATCCAACAACTTAGCTAGCTGTGCAACTTCCATTAATCCAGTTAATGAGCTTATAAAGTTTAGACAAATGTTCAAAATGCCTAAGCAAGTCCGTACAATCTATTTTTATCTAAGTTAACTATAGCGAGAGCGATACCCTTTTATCTATCTCTTGCCTATGCGCCTATCCACGCTAGGAACTCTACCAATGGTTTAAACCTCGTCCACCTACCTCGTTTTCTTTGCACTATGGCCTTGGCCTCTAAGTCTATTCTAGGTGACTCCGCAACTGCTAGGTAACTTGTTCACCTTACGGATAGAAGATTTGTGTGGAGCCGGGGCAATAATTGTGAGAACGGAGAGCTAAACCAATATATTTTCAATTCCTTACCAATATCCATTAATAACCAAATTTTGAAACAAGTTAAAAGGGTGGAAATAAATAGTTGTGGGTGGGAATAATAGCGTTGCAAATCCAACTCAAGTTGTGACGGGGGCAGCGCCCCCCCTTAGATATACGGTTGAAGGTATCACCAACTAAGGTAATTTATTACACCTTTATAACACTTTATAACACTTGAACTTATTTAGGGAACCTACCCTACCCTTTAACCTCATACCCTTTAAGGAACTTGATTAGCACTTTATTACCCTTTCACTTACACAAGCGGAACTTTTCGTAAATAGATAGAGAAGATATAGATTTTTATTATATATGCCTTATTTTATCATAATAAAGAGCAAATTAATAAGATAAAGAGCAAATTAATAAGATAAAGAGCAAATTAATAAGAGAGCTCATCAAATATATAGCGAAGAATCTCCCAGTATTATATCAGAAATAGAGTAGTCAATCGTGCATATCATAATCCATCCTGCATAGGGTTCTCCTGCAGTGCTGTTGTTTATAGTCTGTTTCAAAATCTTATTCTATTGCGGATTGAACAGCATTATAAATAAGGCCTCCTCCATCATCAAGCCGCCATAAAGGGCATAAGAGATAAATAAGTAAAGAAAGCGTGGTTCTATAACATAATGCGTACGGCTAGAATGTGTATTGAAGGTACGTTATCGATCAATCAACCAAGAGCGATATCGATGGGGATGTTCCGGCATTTGCTCATTCTCTTCTCTTTCAATCATTCCCCAGCAAGGCATACGATTTCCTCCAAGGCCTAAAGCAAGTGTATCATCAATCGAAGGCTCTGCCATGTCCTAATGTAGCAAGTGTAGTAAGGCCTTCAAAGAGACTCAAGGCAGTAAGTAACGGATGCATATCCCCACGGACTAAAGCTGGATGTGTCATGCTAAAAGCAGCTTCTATCAAGTTAAGCATCCACGACTAGTGACAGTATATGGGGGTCTATTTCTCCGAGCAAGTGCTGCAGCTGTCTGTTCCTTTGTTTTAGTGGAGCGGTTGGTTCTATACTCCCTTCCCTCCCGAGCAAGTGCTGCAGCTGTCTGTTCTTTTGGTTTTGTTGAGCCATTGGTTCCTTACTCTTTCCCTCCCGGAGCTATTATCTGGAGCTGAAGGGTTATGTCAAAGCGTATGTCCTGCTCGGGGTTAATTGTTAGAGCTTATTCCTGGGCATGTTCCAAATAAAGGGGGAAGGATCGAGGTGAATATCCTGATTAAGTGTTTCAATTTTTATAGCTTCCGGGGGCATGTTCCAAATAAAGGTGCAAGGATCGAAGTGAATATCCTGGTTAACCGGGGTAAAGCGTTAGAGCTTCTTCCTGGACAGTTCAAAAGAAGGAGAATGTGAGGTTTCAATTTATATTGTGCTCTGTTCCTCTATTGTGTGTCCAGGTCTCTATTCCAGGCCTCCATCGAGCGTTAGTACTCATTAATCCATCCGGGTATCGAGCGTTAGCGGTACTCCTCATGCAAGCGTTATCGATAATTACAAAACAATATAACATTATATAGTAACCCTTCATTGGTGTAAGAAGCTCTAAGCTGCTTCTATTAAGTTTAGCATCCTGATACTTGTGGCAGTATGTGGGGTTCTTCTGAGGGCCCCCTGATAAGTGCAGCTGTGTGTAGCGGACTTCCATAAAGCAAGGGTTTAAGCGTAAGGCATATTTTTCCTGGAGTAATTGTATAGAGAAAGCATCCAGGGCAGGTTAAAAGAAAGTGAGATGGTATATCTGCTGTAGCCAACGCCATTGCTATTATTTATCGCTATATCCAAGTCTATCAGCATGTACATCAAAGTAAACATCATTATCGTGGAAGCTCATCCCACGCACGGACTCAAGCAAGTTACCGAAGTATTATCTCCTCTCACGGACTCAAGGTGTATGTGTACAAATGCTAGTATGATCTATTCTTATAATAGAAATTGTAAGTATCGAACCCAGTAAGTATAACTACGTATATAACACAACTCATCATCTAAGTGCTATTGGTTATGTTTCATTGTGTTAGCTAACTGGTCATGTCCTGACCCCGTACTAAGTCCTGACCCCGGTGCACGGATCCCGGAAAGACTCACTCACTATCGGCCTAACTCACCTTACCTCACCTCACGTGAATGTGCCAACCCCTATCGGTTGTGGAACCTCGGCAAGCTGCATTGGCTCACATCTGTTTTCGGCCAGCGGCAGCTCACACACATTCTGGTGTCTTTTTTTCTTGGCTGTCGGCATCTCACAACCACACAGTCTGGTGTCTATCTCGTCTATGCAGCAGGTTCTCTTCCTTGCTCCCGGGTCTTTATCTAGCGGTAACGCTCCAACCTCATGCAAGCGGTTTCGCTCATTATTCCTCAACCCGCGGTAGCATTTCTCCATCCAGGGTTCAAGGTGGTAGCGCTTATTCCAACCTCAAGCAAGCTGTGTCGATCCTTCCAACCTCATGGGAAAGTAGATATCCAACCAACCTTAAGGTTAAGGGTATATGCTTATGTCCAGTTGAAGCGGGGTAATTGCAAGGGAAAATTGTCTGTAGCGGGAAACATAAAGGGGGAAGCTGTTGTAGCTATCCAACCAACCTCATGGGGCAAGCGGTAGCGATCAATCAAAATTGAAAAATGGGGGCGTTATCGATCAATCATCATGCGGGCGTATGCTAGAAATAGGATGGGGAGAATGCGCTACTGGGGGACTGTAATAATGGGGGATTTATATGGGGCTTGAGGATTGTTAACTGAAAGCTTGGGTACTGAAAGACACATAACATAATGGGATTGGTTCCTGAAAGCAGACTGAGCGTAATGTAGTATTGGGAATATAGGGCTTACTGGTTCTGAAAGGCGTAATGTATGTATGAACAGAAGGCATAATAAAGTAATGGGAACTAAGAGCGTATTGTGACCAGAAGGCTGAAAGGTTGAACAGAAAGCGTAAAGATGGGTTACAAAAACTATCGGAAGGGCTGTAGTTGATGAGGGCGCATCGTAAGTAATGCCTTGTTCATTTCATCCAATCTAGGTATGAACCTCCCATTGTTCCGTATCGTTCAGTGTAATGCGGGAAGGTAGTAACCCATTGGTGTCTATGTGTACTAGTGGGTACGAACACTATAGGTCACGAAGTAGGGGTCCACGGGGAACTTGGCACGAACACCTACAGGGCACGGGGGATTTAGAACTGGCCCACATATAACTGCTGGTAAGGGGGGAGGATATTATATCCAACAGGTGGTAACGTACAACTCCTTCCTGGTCACTTACAACAGTTCATGTAGAACAGTATACAACCTACTGGTAACGAGGGATCTATACAACAGGCCACGTAGAACAACAAGTGGGCACGTACTAATCCACACGGACCAGAGCCCAGCAGGCACCATCAAGTGTATAAATTCTTGGCATTAAAATCTTGGCATTAAAACCTGGCTCGACTAGCGACAAAGACTAGGGGAATGAACTCCTGGCAACGTAGTGGGCTCCTGGATTGACTATGTTTCCTGGATCGACTATTATTGGTGGGGCTATTGGCAATGAGAGAACCAGCAATGATAACCAGCTAATGGGCACTTACTTACTTCCTATCGGCAGGCTTATTGGCAACGACATCCAGCTGCCCTGCCCCGATGGATAAACTTCCTGAAATGCCTATATTTATTAATAAAAAGATCCATTGAATACCCCTTAGTAATTTTTTTACTGTGACCTTCTAAAAGAGCAATGTTATGAGCCTATAATGGCGAATGAGGCTGACTTAAATAACTGTTAGCGGCTCCAAGTATCCCAGTTGAGTATCCCCACCCGGTATCAAAGTCCATCCCAGCAGATAAGAGTAGCCCGGCTGATATCCCAGTCGAGTATCTCCGCCCATGAGCTCCGAGTATCCCCTCCCCTGATCGCAGCCTCAGAGCCCAGGCGATAATATAGATTAAGTGGCCAAGTAGAGTAAGAGTAGCCGAGGAGCCAAGTATCCCCGCCGAGCGAATGAATGCATCCCGTCAAACATGGAGATAAACATTATGAAAAGGCCTCATAAATAATAAAATCCAGTTTAATGTGCAATGGAATTGTGCCCCCCAAAAGAGCGAAATTATTAGCAAAGAATGGTTAATGAGGACCCGGAGGGCGCTATCCCGAGGTACGAAGGTGAGGTTAAAAAATAAGAATGCAAAATAGAGTCTGTTTTTTTTAATCTGTTCTAAGCGAACTTGTTGCCTTTGCCAATCCGGGTAGGCCATCAATAAATTTGAAATCTAAGATAATATTTAAGCGTGCATTATATACGTAATTATACAACGATAAGCTTATAAACTTCTTCAAATGTTGCACCATCATTAGCACTCTGCCCCTCTCATTGCATATAAACGTAGGGCTTCGTCCGTTCATTGGTCTGTACTAAACCTCCCTCTTGTGTTCCATATTAGTAAGTGAGTTTTTATATATCTAGGTTTTTTGTTCTCTGCACAACCTATCTCTAAAGATGTGGGCTGGCAATTAATCGATCACTTTCCGGCAAGCATCATCCACCTCGCTGACTGGCGCTTTATTCCTAGCGTGAATGAAAACTATGTGTCTGGCGCATAATAATTGACAGGTGCGTCATAAGTAATGCATGATCATCATAGCATCTCCACTCGATCGATGTAGAAACGCCATCGAGTTCTGTATGCAAAAGTGAGGTAGAGGATCGAGAATTAATTTTTGAGGGTTAGAGAAGGGGGGCTTAAATTGTACCTCGACGGTTAGATCTATAGATTCATGTATAAATAAAGGTAAGCATCGATGCATAAACACTGGGATCACTTCTTGGTGGGCTATCGTCGATCTCATTATCGGTTCCCAAAGAAACAATAAAAATAAGCACTTGGCATTGATATAAACACTTTTATTGAAACCTCATGGCATTGAAACCCTATATTGAGTACCCGGCATTTAAACCTGGCAGGTCCTCTAGCGAGTACCGGGAATGCATGTATGTACACAAACCAGTATCGAATATCGGTATCGACAAGCACATACTAGAGCTTCGTGCACTGAGTAGAGCTTTATTCTAGCAGTGAGAAGTGCTTCTATGCAATAAATGTTTTCAGCCGAACCCGGGAGCCAATCCCGCCAAAGCGATTCCAGGAGCTAAGCCCGTAAGCCCAAGCCAAGTAGCTGAGTAACCAAGCCGAAGAGCCCAGACCAGTTATTACCACTGTTAAAGATCCTCTGGCTATGCTATGATTGGCTATGCGAGGTGGGGTCTATGTTGTATGTCTGCTTCTATGTATTCTGTGTAATATTAAGGCTGCTATGGGGATGACTGTAACCACCTACTTCTGGCAATGATTAGGGCTGACTGGGGCTATCGACAATGACCGGCTGTAAGTGGATTGGCACTGACCAGCTGGTACTGATTATCAGCTTTTGGCAATGACCTAGTTGAGTAGCCCGGGTCCGACCGAGTATCCAAGCAGAGTAGCCAAAGTGGTTTAATAGCGGAGCAGCCACAGTTGAGTAGGGAGCCAAGCCCATTCGATTAGTGCAGCAGCCATCCTATTGGAAAGGTCGGGGGGCATAAATAATAGCCATAATAAGTTTATCAAGAAGATCCCCATCTTAAAAAAGTAGTGGGCAGGTAGGAAAGAGTAAAGAACTAGCTAGGAAGGGAAGCTTCGTTTAAAGAACTAGCTAGGAAGGGAAGCTTCGTTGCAGAGGTAGGTTCAAACGGCGTAAAATGCCTTTCTTCCTTAATCAACAATCAAATGGCACTTTCAAAGCTTGGGGCGAGACTATCAAGGCAAAAAGTGACAGTTTTTGCTCTAACATAGCCATAGATTCAGTTTCTATATCATCTGGGGCACCATCAGCCAAGGTAAAAGCTGTAGCTTCTCCAGCAGCAGTGAATTATTATGTTTATCTGTAACCAGCAGTTTATGATCCAGTTGATACCTAAAAAAGGAAGGATAGGTTTTCATCAATTTCAAATTGACCAGTTGCTAACTAGCAATCCCAGCCAGCAAGACTATGAATCCTAGCAATTGTAGCTTTGTCATCCCCCCAGCTATACCTAGTAAAAGGCCATTATTCCAAGGTAAAATGTTACTTTCAATGTGGAAGTTGGGGCTAAGATCATATCAGTTCAAAAGAAGAGTTTCCAAGGAACGGAGTCGCTCACCTGACGATAGGAAGGTGAGGCTCAAATGTAAATCTAAATGTTTTATCCCGTAACTGTGTTCGTCTTCCCCATTTCTTTTCATCTCCCACCAGCCAGCGATCTCATTGCCAGCTATATAATTTATCCCAGCTAGGCCAGCTCAGCAAGCGAGAGCCGAACCGTGATAAAGAGGCCGAAGCCAGTCCAGGGAGAGAAGAATAGCAGCTGTAGCCTAAGCAGCAGCTCTCCCCGTCAGCGAGATAGATAGTTCGCTCAAGAGATAAGCCCAATGCGAACGAAGATCGAAGCTAGGCCAAACATCCCATCGCGGAGTAAACCCTAATATTGCAGCACCGTGTGTTCAAATAATCCCATACTTTTTCATTTAAGTTGGACAAACATATCAGGTCCAAAGAGCGAAAATATCATCTAAGCTATTTCTCTAAATATAAGTTTGGGTAATTTATAAGAGGTTACAGGTGAACGGCTTCAGTTGAGAGGCTCTTGGAAAAGGTGAAAGACGGAAGGTTAAAGGCTTCTGGCTTCTTCTGGTTCCTGGGTAAAGGTGACTGGCTAATGGCTTATGTCTAAAGGTTCCCCCGGTGAATGGCTGAATTCCATCTGTTGAACTAGTTGTACCTGAAGGTGATTAAAGGCTTTTGTCTAGAGGATTATGGCTGGTGGACTTGGCTAAGGGTTAAAGGCTTCTGGTGGCTTCTGGCAAAAGGTTCAAGACTAAGGAGGTCCTTCTGTGAATGACCGGTGGGGACTGATGGTCTGTATTTTGTCATTCCTTCAATCCATCATTTGAGGTAGGAACTCTGTTCCGTCGATGTAAGCGAAGCGAGGTAATAACATTTTATTTCGGTTATAATTGAATGGGTAATTTATCTTGAACTCTCTCAGCCATTGTGGATGTGGGTCTTATCTATCGCTGAATAAGGGGGAAAGGGCATCCTACCTCCCTATCCCTAGGGAAACAATTTGAAAGGGCATAGTTTATTAAGAAGAAAATCCATTTCATTTCCCCGATGACCCCACTCAAGCTTGTATCCCCTAAAGACGAGGTTTATCTAAAAATAGAAACCTATGAATGATAGGGTTTTGTGAAATCTGTTCCAAGCCAACTTGGTGCCTTCGCCGGATCTGTAGGTGTAGGCCATGAATCAAGATCTCTCCGGGCGAGCATAACCCTTCTCCCTCCCTTACTGGGACTACCAGACTAGCGTTAATAAATCCGCGTGTACGGCACATGATCGATCCAAAACGGGTGCATTGTAAGTAATGCATGTTCATAGCATCAATTTGAGGTAGGAACAAAGGTTCCGTAGCAAGTGATGTCGAGGTAGAAGTAAAGGTTCGAGGTATATGTATCCTAGGGGTAAGCCCTCCTGCCCGGGGGAATATGGGGAACTTCCCCTTATTCTCGGCAATGACTGATTGGCAATGACCGGCTGTAAATAATCTCTCTCTGACAATGATCGGGGCGGCTATCAACTATGACTTCTGGGACAACTGGGCTCTGACTGGCTAGGACTCCTGGCTATGATGGCAGCTATGATGGCTCTGGTCGACTAACAGAAAAAAAATACATGGCTTAATATCCTCTGGTGGGAGCAATAGTAACATGGGAACATAATCAATTTCGTTCGTTGTATCGATGGATGTAACTCCTTCTCCTTCTCTCGGGTATCCAGTGACGATGAACTCTATCTTGTATGGTGGTAAACTTGACTTCTCTTCTCCTCTCGTCAGTTGGTAACTTGGGTGTACATTTATCCTCTCGGCATCGACTACCGGCATTGAGTACCATCATCTAGTGCATCGACTCTTTATTGGATAGCATATTGAGTAGCAGAATCAAGTAGCAGCATCAACTCTTGGATCACCTCTTGGGGCATCGAGAGCATCAACACCTGGATTGACACCTGGCATTGAAAACTGGCTATTGTAGACCTTCTGTCAAAATACAACATGAAAAACATAGAGCATGAACATGAAAGTTCTAGAATGAATGCTAGAGTCAATTGAATAATAGGATTGGTTAAATAATTATTTTATACTTATTACTACTAAATGTGGAACTATTCAAATTCCCATAATAATTATACTCAACCCATGCTTCCATAACTACGTGAGAGCACTTTACCACCAACCTATTACATGCATTATTCAATGATTGGTTTTAATAAGGCAAAGAAAGTATAGAGCTTATTTAAAGCACATGGTGGAAAAATAGATGAGTGGCTGACACTTGGCAAAAGAGTATTTACTTTCCCATAGGCCCCCTTGACTCTTCCCCTCTAGTGGAATCATAGCCTCTCTAGTTATATATGTGGCCATCTTTGACCATTATATTATATCCCATCATTAATATTTACATAGCTTTAAGTAACCATGGTATGCCAAAAACATGACCCATATATTCTATTTTTATTGTACATCCTAGCCATTCACTAATGGGCCTTGGCCTTGAGCTCCACACTAGGAATGTGTACTAGGATATTTATAACATTTACATAATCTAATTTAATATGTATTAGAGGTTAAAACCGAGGTATTACATTCCCATCCTCTTTCCCATCCTCTTTGGAATAGCACCGGCCTCAGTGTTACTCAAAAGTTTAACAAAATTGGTATGCCTACATCATGGCATCCTCCTGCTCCCATGTAGCCTCATTAGGACCAAAGTGCTTCCATTGCACCTTTACTTGTCTGATGGCTTATTTCCAGAGAAATGTTACTTCCCTATTGAGGATATGTAATAGCTCTATTTGTAACTATATTTTTGGTTACACCTGGATCACATACTAATAAATCACATGACTGGGTCATGTATATATTGATTAGGCAAAGAAACATGTAAAACATAATGATATTAAGTGTTAGTAGGCAGTGCAAGTTTATATGCAACTAGAACAATCCTTTTAAGTGTTTCAAATGGCTCGCAATATCTTGGTGCTAGCTTGGCACAACTTCCAAGCTTCAAGGAACTCTTCCTTGGTTTCACTCAGAGGAAAACAAGATTCCCAACATTATATTATCCATGCATTATATTTTTATTTTTCCATCTGTCTGTGGATGGTAAGTAGTGCTAAAATTAAGCTATGTACCCATGTCTGCAAAAATACTCCTCCAAAAGCTAGACGTAAACTTTGTCTTTTTAGAAGATACTATTTCTTTGGGTAACCCATGCAATTTAATATTTCCTAAAGAAATTCTTGCAATATCAGCAATCTTGTGAGTGGACTTAATAGGAATAAAAAGTGCTACTTTGGAGAATTTATCCACCATGACTATGATATAATATGTTGTTTTGATGTAGTTGGTAACCCAATAATAAAATCCATGGGTACTACGGGTCCCATCCATTCTGGAATTTGCAAAGGCTGCAATAAACCTGTTGGATGTTAATGTTAAACCTTAACTTGCTAGCTGAATTAGTGATCAGCTTTGGTATTTACCGGCCGGACTACACTAATACTTTATGTTTTACAACCTACTGCTTGCTACCAACTACCTGGCATTATGCATATGGGGATTCTATATCAGCTGTTGTATGATCCATGATCGGATCTTTCGGGTGCATTGCATTATTGGAGGAATTACTCGTCGTCAGGGGAAGAATCGGGAAGACGCCTGCCTGAGTGAAGAGTAGTAGCCGCCATAGATCGAGTGTGAGCTAGAACTAGAGCTAGAGCCGCCTGAACCTGCGCTGCTGTAGCCATAACCGCCTGAGCCTGAGCCATGACCATAGCCTAGTAGCCTGAACCAAGGGGAGATTACCGAACGTCTAGAGATGATACAGTGCCTAATCCTGCTGTGTTGGAGTATCCGTCGCCGAGTCTGAATGCGATCGGGTGAGTCTGCCTGCTGTGTGTGTGTTCTTGGACGGGGATATGGAAAAGTGTCCAGATGTGTAGTTATTAAGGGCGTTGTATGTACGAAGTATGCTTTTTACAAGCTCTGAGTAAAGTTAGTTGGTATGCATGCTTACTTAGATGAGGTTTTAAAGCTTCAGTTATTTATTGATATGTAAACAGAATATAGGTAGAAGAGAAACACATAATAGGCTTTCGCTCTGCGCCTCACCCAAAACTAAAAAGAAAGGAGGAAACAGCGCAGGCAGGAGCTGGCGAAGACCCAAACGAAGACTCACACAACGACGAAGACAAGAGCGAAGACCCAAGCAACAACAAAGACGAGGACGAAGAGGAGACGCCACCCCTAGAGCCTGGCCAGTCATCACCATCAAGGGATAGAGCGGCGGAATACGAGTCATGCCGCCCACCACCAAAGATAAAAA
>Ga0233342_1000250_pt1 | contig 16509 bp, 7 predicted proteins | sample GEONDECOMP273_FD_180706 | JGI IMG/M metagenome (GOLD analysis project Ga0233342, IMG submission 180706) | Leaf litter microbial communities from Shasta-Trinity National Forest, California, United States - GEON-DECOMP-273 | ecosystem: Environmental > Terrestrial > Plant litter > Unclassified...
CTAACCTTCCCGGAAAATTTGTTGCTGCTAGGGGAGACCTGGCTCCACGGGATCAGGGATAGGTGTCTTATTACTCAATTCATCCATCATATTCTTCAATTATACCTCCTTGTCAGTTGCTAGAGTTCAGATTGAGTGCAGGTCCTCCTTCCTAGTCACAAGAGCATCCTGGATGGCTCCCAATGGGCCCCTCAATCAGAGCCTTGGAAATGGCCTGACAAATCCCCTTGACCCCCTTAAATATATACCCTAAGCGAGTTGTTTCTCTGAGCTTTTCGTAAAGGGTATAGATTTTGAAGGCCCCTCCTTTGTCGGGAAAGAGCTACGCACCTTTTAGTTAAGTTCTAAAAAAAGATGGAAAAGAACCTGCCTGCTGATTGGAAAGTTATGCAACTGGTTAGCCAATGGCAGCTGGATCAATGATTAAACAAGCTATATTATCCTATTTCATTCCAGGACTTATTGGGTAATATATTCATGTATAATCCCAGATTGAGCATGACTTCTCTTACCACGTAGCTACAAATTAGTGCCTTCAATCTGAATTCTTTTCCCGATCTTATCCTTTGCACCCAGTGTAGGGGTATCAGTGCCTTGGCAGGTGAGCCCAGCACCCATGCAAGTACTTCCTTCAAACTGGTAATAGCTTGATCATATTCTGGGATTAACGGGAATGTCTTCATCCATGTCTGCACCTCATCTTTGGTGGACTGCGCCGCCAAGTTCTGGCATCTGCTGGGCGGTCAGATTATGGACAACGGTCTTTTCACATCCACAGAACTGGAATCTTGTGTATTGACAACTTTCCGCATCATCTCTACTACATCATGCCAAAATCCCTTCTGCTAAGATGGATCAGCGAGAAGGTAAATCGAAGGGGGCCCAGCCCCAGCATCGAATTTATGCCGCAATAACTCAACACCAGGCCGAGCATCAGGCCACAGTTGTGGAGTCTGCCAGTATAATTTTTAACATCCCTCTTTCTTTGTTGATTAATTCCGGTGCCACTGATAGTGTTATTTCCTCTTTTGCACTAATTAGATGTAGGCAGCTCAAGACCAGAATGATTTTAGGAGAGTCTAAACGGCTTCTGGTGTTAAATAATCTGTAGGTCCCCTAGTCAATAACTGTCTCGTAAAAATACCATTCTGAACCTGCTTAGTTTCAAGGTTGAAAGGTAGAATAGAGCCAGCTTATAAATGAAGGATGTAGGGGGCATTGTACCATTCGAGCCTGTTAATGCTTTGACTATCAGTTCGGAGTAAGCAGCAATACGGAGTGTTCCTCTAAGATATCCTCCCCGCCCAATCAACCTTATACTTGAGAAGTGAGGGGAAGTGTTGGAATAACTTTTTGTAGATCTAACACCTATAGCCTAGGTGGAAGTTCTAAAAGTTCGGTATTTAGAGGTTGCAAGTTCCCTAGTGCGAGGTATATTTCTATTGGTATAAGGGGGCCTAGGCGTAGATGCAAATAAAGTAAGTGTAGTTTCAAATTATAGAGGTTTTGTCGAGGTTTGATCTAGGCAAAGGTGTGGGGTTCAACGAGATGCAAGTGATGAGCGCTTCAACCAGCTCAAATGGGTAGGCCACCTGGGAGTAAATCTAAGGTAGAGTTGCGGCGTGCAAAAACTATTAAACCAGCGAGGTGCAACAACCAAAAGCAATACCTACCTTATGAAAAAATGCTATGATTCCGATTCAACCATGAAACCTTGGGCACCCGGGTGAAAGAGAAGTTGTAATTGATTTGCCTGCATGGAGAAGAGCTCCTATGTATACATGGTTTCTTAGTCTGCTTCGACCGCTGGTCTCCTTCACTTTGTAATCTGGATCCGGTACAAGGATATGATAATGGTAGCTATCGGTCTTTCCCTGTGAGGGTTCTGGGCTTCTGGTGCTTCTTCTACTTGCTCCGCTTATTCTGTAGGTCTTGTGGAAGCAAGTAAATATAAATATAGGGGTTGGGGTGTAAAGGGTAACTGAAGAGGAGCAGATTTGTCTCTGTCCAGGTATGTTACGTGATGAGCCGGTGTCAATGCGGGTCGTTATTACTTCCAAATGTGCACATTGGGCATTCGGTGAAGGTGTTGTGATCCGCATTCTAGCAAGAAATCGTGAAAGGAGCTTCTACCAGCCCCTCCCTGTAGTAAATAAAGGGATAGCTAGTAGCAGCTGTGATTTATCAATAGTGGCAGTCCCCACCTAGTGCTTCAGGCAGGCAGGAATCTTTATTGGAGGGATCAGCACTATTCAGCAGGACGGGCAACCCAGTCATCCATTAGAACTGCCCACCACACTTACCACAACACCACAGACAGTATAGACTCATGAAAGAAACCTCTTCTTACAAGCCTTATCTTAGCTTCGATACAACATTGCACAAGCTTCGATAACAAAAACTTGCCTCATGAATCTTAGGAGAGCTTAGGAGATAGGTACAGCTATATACTTATACGGGATAGGATGGGATTAACCAACCTTACTTTACCTTTACTTAACTGTTCCAACCCTGTTGTTCTCTTTACCAACCGTACTCCCTCACCCTATGATGATGCCCCAACCTAGTGCTGAAGCCAGGAAGGAATGATGCTTTGTCGTAGCAGCACTATCTTCTCTTTTCGGGCCGGGATGAAACCCCTCTCCCTTATGGTCGAGCGGCTCCGGTTGGGTGGGAATAGATAAATAAGAATACTAGTGAGTGATGAATTCTTACAGCATTGCTAGGACAGGACCTTTAGATAGATCCCTACTGCATGAATGTTAGTGCCCCAACCACCTGTACTCTTTACCTTGCGTAGACCAGCTGGAGATTCAATGGAGTTCGTACTAATAACACAGACCAAACATGAGGTATAAGGATAAGCAAGCAGGTTTATGTAACTAATACTGGTTATTACAATCACAAAGAGCTCAATCATCTGTTTTATTGAAATAAGGTATACTCTATTCCGTAATTCTAGTTATTCCATTGGGTTCATGGTAAAAAGACTATTAAGTTTAACAAAGCACGTATTACGTATAGTTTAAGCATGAAGTACTGCCAATAATTACGTATTCTACATAATTAGCTCTATGTTCTAAGATAGTATCGATACTGATCTATTCCCATTATGTGTAAACGAGCTTACTCTGAATACAGGTAATTACTATGTAGTAATACTAAGCACGATATAGTATAATCATAGCATTAGTAGTAATACAAGTGAATCCTTTTACATAAGCCTTTTTACCTATAGCTAATACATGATGATAAAACTACATTACCATTATATATGTAACAATGATCACTAGTTACGGCTTAATCAAAGGCTTACAACTAGCTCGAACGTGTTACAGTCCTTGTATCACCTATGTTAATTACATATCATAAGTAATCTTATAATATTAGTTGAATATCAACATGAGTGTAATCTGTGTTCAGGTTGTTGCAGTCCGTCTAATACTGAAACTCAGCTGTATTTTATTACCATATCATCTTAGCTTAAAGGCTTTTATTACGAGCATCTACATATTGGCATACTACTAAGACCATTGTGATTATTAGTCATAATACGTCTATACCACTCTTCATTGATTACTGGATACGCTGTGTGTAATGTAAGTTGATTCATTGACCTTATCCTATGTGCTTACCTTTGTTATTAAATGACTTATAGCTAGTAGTGGCATTGATTAGCTTATAGTTATGTTAGAAGTGTAACCCATTGATTAGACTACATGCATAGCACCTGTTTCCCCTTATTCACTATGGTTCTAGCTCATTGGTTAATCAGTACTAGCAAGTGATCTAACATGGATAGTATATAAATACAACCATTCATTATGCATAATACGTTATGGGTTATAGATATCACCATTGTTTGCCCTATTTGGGTATGTATCAGACTGTTTACATATGAGTGCAATGAATATGGAATAAAGGGTTAACATTTACCCATATATAAGAAGTGGTGATCAGACTCAGCCCCATAGTTATACATATTAAGCTAGGTGTACTATGAGTAAGTAACAACCAACGACCAAACACAATGACTAGTATCAGCTTGAACTACAACATCATGTAACCATAAGCTGGTATCGACACTATTCCCATAATCTTCATTATATCCAGGTCATTACGTATGCCACTTCTATGAGCGCATATTGAATATGGATAAGCCTATAACCCCTTCCATGATCATTGAATACTAAGAGCTTATATAACAAGGAGTGCCATATGTAACATATGAAGATGATACGATCTAACCCTAATCAATCACACATAGTTACCAGACCTTATTCACAGTATTCCAATACAACCATCACTATTACTTTAGCTTCTATACCTAATATGTAAACGATTATAACTAACACTAAGCTGGACTATGAATACCATAGATACTATAAGATGATGTATGTTCTGTACACACTAGTCTGTACATGATTACCTTTATATATTACATAATTAGTACAGAGTAATAGCAGTACAGCTTAGCTTATGTGCTAGTTTCATATTACACATGATTAACAAGGGTAACCATTCTATTATGTTCAATGATTCCACCTATTGTATTCACGTAATCTCTAAGCTCATAATTACAATGGTAGTAAGCTAATGTAATACAAGTGATTCCACTACTGGTTATGAAGGTTACACTTATATAGTTTCCCTAATCAATACAGGTTAGTTATAAGCACAACATAAGCTCATAGAATAGAGTGTATTCAAAGCTTATATCGGTATAAGTAACATAGTGTTCAATATAGCTGTGTTTAATATGAAGAGTTACAAGCCTATTCAAGCTTACATGGTTAGAATCCATGACCTGAACTATTCCCATAGATAACACGTGGTTAACAAATCCAATACAAACGAGAAACAAGCTTAAGTGTTCATAGTTAAGCATAGTGTAATAGAACTCCATAAGTAGTAGTATTATGCATAATATACAAATATATGAAACTTACATCATACTAGTCTTAAAGCTTATAATGATTGAATATAAGATAGTGAGACATTCCACTAGTACCTGTGGAATAAGCTGTGTTATCCCCTTATATAAGCTTATGGACCTATGACTACCTATCTATACTAGTATAAGCACTAAGCTCATGAATAGTACCAGTAATCACCTTGTTTCCCGCTTTCATTACATCACTTGTATAATATGAAAAAGAGCCATTGATTAGTAGAGGTTCAATATTGTATGTAAACGCATAGTCTGTTATAGAGCAGTGATTCTGTATTCAGTGTTACTAGCTTAGAGTATTATAAGGATCCATATTAGTGTAGTTTTTGATGCTTTACTCTGTATTGGTAACTCTGTATTGGTAAGGTATACGCAAGGGTTCCATTTCGAACATGGATAGTTGATATGAACTTTTACTATTATGTTTCAATAATTAGCATGAAGCTGAGCAATGGAGTTAGCTTAGGACAAAGACTAGTATGTATATTTAGCATAAGGAGTGCCATTAAGTAACATGATGATAGTATGGTAACTCAACACAATAAGATGGGTATCATTCTAGTCCCTATATGTTTGATATGTAAGTTCAGTACAGCTAGTCTCATATTCAATAGGTTTCTTATGGGAATACAGAGAGTGATAGAAGAGTAATAAATGAAGCTACATACTCTATGTGTAATATATACAGAGTCCATTGTGTAGTAGCCATCCCACCTGCTTGCTTCTAATCACATTGTTCAACCAGCAATCATGGTATGGTAATAGAGAAATAGCATATCCTTAATAGTAATGGAACCCAAGCAATGGTGTTTATACTACTATAGCCTTAATTGTTCAGTTCCAGGTAGTTATTATCCAATGAGTACTACAAATAAGGATAAGCTATGGACTGGTAACTTACAATGGCTATTCATTATCCAAATAAAGGTAATGGCTTAGCCGCGGGTCAGTACCATGTTAAAAACAGGCAAGGTGTTTACTATGAATACACTGGTTAAGCTATTGCCAATGCTTGTATCAGCTTTAAAGCAGTAGTGATACCTTGTATATAAGTACGCACATATTACAGAGCATTATCAAACTCGTACTTAGCTGATATGAGGTTAAATGGTAACAAAGCACTCATATTGAATACAACAGTATAGGTATAAGAACACATGCTCGAATAACTATGGGTATTATAAGCACTATCCAAGTACTGTTATAAGTCAAATTTATGTATTATTTCAAATTAATAGGTTATAATACTACCTACTTCATTTTCAATAATCTAGCTTCTACACGGATTCATCAGCTTGCTTATCGTGAACAAGTGGTTTGATTTCAATATCTTATATAGACTACATGTTCCAAGTAAACTGCTGTAACCCAGTAATAAAGCTCATTACTACTATGGACGATCATTACTAGTGTGTTAGTTATGTCAATAAGGGTAATTGATTCCGAACCAGTAATGTTATATAAGGTAAATGACCGTAAAGCAGGTGTATCATCTAATAAAAAGCCTATGGTTTCACTTGTACTAGTGTTCATAATAAGAAGAGTAAGAATTTGGAGAATACCGTAACCTTATGAGATTAAGCATGTAGTAACCTTATTCAGCTCTTTTTATGGGTTTATAAGCTCGTACTTAGGTTAGACCTATGTAATACTCAGCTTTCTCATAGTGTTTTTTAGAGAACGTCTATTGGTTCCTCTTAATAAATAGAGTTAATGAGGATGCGTAAGCAGGCTCGACCATAAGGGAGAGGGGAATGACTGGGTTAACTAAACTAAGCTGTTACCTATTCAAACTCGTATCTCTTTTATCATCAATAGAATGACATACAGCTGGTATCACTTCCATGGAGTTACTACTATCCAAGGATATGGATTTTGCTTACCTATTAGATCATAGTGCTTACTTATAGAGCTTAGCTGATGCTTAACTATGACTACTAATACCGTCATATGGTGGTATGATTACAGCTAATATGATGTGTTCCCGGAGAAGGCTATACATTGATTACGTGATTACTGTATTTATTATATGGTAGTCACCAAGCTCTACTAAGCTGTGCTTTAGACTAGTTAACTTAAGCAAGTGATCACTAGTTAGTACTTTGAATTAATCATAGTATTCTCCCTAATAAATACTGCTTATACTTATTACGATCTAAATCCTTACTAATCTATTACTTAATAGGTGTTGATTCTACATGTGAAAACAAGCACGTACTTGGCGTATCAATACGAGCAGTGTAAAAGGACTCTAATAAGTACAATGATTGAGATCAGTATAGATTAGTGTTAATTATAACAATAACGTTATTGCCACAGATCATTAAAGAAGCATAACCATTGATATGAGTACAGAGTAACTAGCCTGCTTTAAGCTTTAATAGGCATGCATATATGGTAAGCATTGAACGTATTTCGTACTGTAACTATCACCATATCAATAAGAGTGGTGTGTTCATTACGTGATTACAATACTGGGTATAACTGCACCTATGTTCTAATGGGAATCACTTACCCCTAGTGACTAAGCTATCTGTAACATGATGCTTTATTTCCACTTGTATTAGCTATGATAAGGGTTTCTCTATTACTGCCATGTTCTATTACTGCCATGTATTGTCTGAGTCCACAGCTTGTTCCACTATTCCAAGTGATTACATATGTAAATATGGCCATTTCTATTGTATCAACCCCATCCAACCAAGTATGTAGCATATACGCTATCCCTTATTCCTTGTACTAAACGGACTACCTAATACTCCAACTTTCTTTTTATGGTTTAGAGGATAGGATAGTCATAACACTTATGGGATTAGAAGCAATGACTATTATAATATAGAAAACCCCAAGTAAAAGTAAGAGTTTTACTGTGTTCAGACTAGTGAACAAAGGGAAAGCGGTAGACTTATTACGATAGGTTGTAGGTAATATAAATACAGGAACATATTGCCTTACAGCTAACCTTAGACTAGTGGCTTAAACTACAGACTCAAATAAAACAATCGATATCATGTCTTAATTCCATTCAAATGATACTTGGAAAGAGTAAGCCCATAATACACGCTCAGGCCAAACATGATAATCAAAGGGTACAGTTTATACATAATGATAACAGAGGGAATAGGAATAGTAAAACCCAATGACATCTCCTAATTAGGTATCAGCTTAGTGCTATTGTTACAGTCATAAGCTTAAGCAATAGTCTAATCTAATAGGAATCAATGATCGCACTGGTTTAGCTATTAGTACTAGTAATTCCATACCTTATATTAGCTCAAATATATGTAACCATTTAATATGTTATTACTACAATGTAAAAGCAATAGCACTTATTCTATAGTTATAAGTATTACTCAAAAGGTAAGCACTAGTAATGATGGAAACAGCAATGGTAAACTAGCTCAGTTTATGGCAAGAACAAAGCTCAACAATAGGTGTAGCTTATATCCATAGTGAATTTCAAGCTATGATCTCTAGTTACAGATATGTGGTAGCTCTAACAAATCCATGGTGTTCTGATCTGAGTCTGTGGTTTGGTCCACTACTGTGGTGTTATGATCACCTGGTTTCGGGGCACTACTGGTGGTGTTATGATCTGAGTCCAAAGTATAGGCTATATAATGGTGTTCATAGCTGAGCTTCCATTATAAGCCACTAGTCTAAGTATGAGCAATGGGATAGTATAAAGCTTTAATAAACCCCATACAAGTATGTAGATATACGCTATCCCTTATTCGATACCCATTGTCTCTCATCGGTCTATCTGTATCTCCCACTTGATGTCATATGGTTGATAGGTAGTAATAGTACTAATCCCATTTCATAAGTAAGATCATGGAGAAACTATCACACTATGTGCCTAATTTCCCTAATTGGGTCCTGTATTTGATGGACGACCAAGGGGAGTATAAGCAAATCAATAGGACACATTTTAGAGATGGCACTACTAAGAGAATAGCCCATATTATCCATAGATATACTTCGAGTAGTGGGGAGAACTGTGGACTCAGACCATACAGGTGATAACAAGAGACCCTAATCATTACAAGAACAAGAACAGTGACAAGATGCTACCATATTTCCCTAATCAGTTGGTTTCAATAGAGTAACTCTGCTTACAGATAGGAACCAAGCTAATATAATTAATCAATGTGTACTATCCTTGTAATGTAATCACTGTTCATAGGTATATGTAAGAATAGCACATAGATTGAAGTAAGCTAACCCATGCACTGTAATCACCAGCTTGATTGAGGTTATTATATAAGTATAATAGGTTCAACATAGTCAATAAGAGTAAGAACCAAGCTTAGTTTGAATCCAGTAAGTTACAATGGTAATGACGGATATGTAATACACCTAATAAACGTGATACTAATATCAAACATGATCAGAGTATGACCATGAAGCTATAAATTACACAGCTTTAAATAAGTAAGGCTTGTGATTCATAACATATCAAGGATCTATCATATTAGAATAGAGTGAATCCCATATCTATTGAGTGTAAATACATGAATACGCAATGGCTTATGCTTAGCTTATGGTCTCTATAGTGATAGCCATTGATTTCACTATGTTGATACAATAAGCTTCCATGTAAGGATCATAGTATTTATTATTGATAATACGTAGCTATCAAGTATAACTAGTACATCAGGTTAGTGTAATTCACATATGTAATGGTTCATATTGGTTGTGTTCATTACTTGATTACAGTATTTACGTTATTTGTTCTCATTTACGTTATTTGTTCTCATTGTACTTTCTTTTGGCGTTTCAATAATATAGGTTAGATTCCCATTGATTTTATTAGGATGATCAGTATATCCATAAGTAAGATCATAGACTTAAGGTTGATAGAAATGCTTGTTTATACAGAGAGTGTTAAGATAAGGTCATTGAATGCTTAAACTAAGGGGAATCACCGTACTCATATATCATGATAAGCTCTTAGTACTCATATAGCTTAACTTACCTGTATTACTATCATGTTTAATGTGATCCATATTATGCAGATTACACTCTATCCCAATCATAACCCTTTGCTAGGATGTGTCAATACTTCATATGGTAACAATACTCATATTACTTTACTAGCTCTTTCCATATTAGGTTAGATTGAATACTGGTCTTAGCTTATGATATGTGCATATAAGCAATGGTGATTATACTAGCCACTATGATTGATTCAAGGGTGATACATATGCTGTTAGTACTCCTACTGATTCACTTGAATACTGATCTTTGGAATGGGCTTTATGCATAGGCATAGATTTCGGTATAGTGTTATGGGGTTCATCGCGTGATGCCCTACCCCCTATATTTGGCTCGGCCCCCGGAACTTCATAGCATATTCTACTCAGGCCTTACTTCATCTTTGTGGTTCTATTTGTGGGAGCGCAGTGTTGCGTACTGGTTGAGGATCGAAGAGGGAAAAACCCCCATTGTTATTCGGTTGAGCATCTTTCATTCATTAGACAGGTTATAACAGTAAATAGGCCTCCGGATTGGAACCGCCAGACAGGCATATTAGAAAACGTGTTTTCTTGTTTCAAGCTCTACCACAACTAATAAAGAGAAAGGCGCTTGTCTGAAGAAAAAGAACCGGCCTGATCGATCAGCAGTTAATGAACACGCACGTATGTATACCTACCGCCAGCCAGTTCGTCCAGTTGTTAAAAAAGTTTATCTCCGCACTATAAAGAGTAGTAAGAGCAGACCCATGAATGGAGATACCACTGAGACGTACTAGCTATGGTAGATCGGGGAATGAAGTTTGCAAACGCCCATACCCAATGCACCCACAGCGTTATTTATCGGGGATCTCCAGTACAAGGGTTAAGCTCAGATTTTCTCTTTATAGAGATAGAATAATGCTTTAATAGATTTGAATGGAGTAGAATGAAATGGACCAAAAATGGCTGATTAAACTGACATTCGGTTTCGATCTCTCGGATTTGCTCCTTGCTCCTATAGAGGTAAATTAGGGGGGGCAGACCTAGGAATGGGATAACTTAGAAATACTGAGCCGGGTAGACCGGGGAATGAAATTGGCAAACGCCGTGTGGACTCAATGCATTCGACTGTTCTTTATCGAATAATTCCATTCTATAAGGTTAGCCAATTGCTCACCTCTTGCTGGGCGTAAGAAGCATGCTCGTTAGCTTCGGGTTATTTGGTGAAATTCCAACCACTATGAGTGCAAGAGCTCGCAAAGAGGTACTAAGACCGATAGACCGGGGGAATAAGATTGGCATAATGCCTGTAGTAGACCCAATGCATTTGGGCTTTTCCCCCGTAGCAGTTTCCAGTTCAAGGTGGTTGGTATCCATCATAAAACACCGATAGCTTAGCATTCATCAATAGCTTAGGATTCAGTAATAAATCTCTACGTCTTCGGGGCTAATAGTATCTATCAGTGCCTTGCTTTAAGGCTGAGATGGACAGGATTTGAACCTGCAACTTTTAGACACTTCATTGAGTAGTGCACTAAGCCGATTACCTAGTTTATCGTAGAATCTCTTGATAATACAGTTGCTTATCCAATAAGGACATCTGCGATATAAAACTATATCCAAGGGACAGGGTCTGACTGATCTTACACGCTTAATGGAAAAGGGCGGGACGTCAATAGTCCTTGGGAAGTTTACAGGCAAAGAAGCTAAGCAAGTCGACATATGCTAGTCAAGGGCAGGGGGAAAGTACATCAGTTGCTTACTCAGAATCAATATTTTGCTCCGTCGAATCGATCTGATAATTTGGTCGTCAATCCACTACCTTATATAGGGAATTAGATAGGGAATCTGGCCCTGGAGAATAAGGGAGCCTTGCGGCTAGAGCTGAGTCATCAAGGTAACGAGATCCTGTATCAAGTGCGGACTTAGTGGGAAGACCTGTAGTATCACACAAAGAACATGGAAGGGGAACTCATACATAGGGTTTACTAGGTGAACTTGTGGTGTTTGTTATTTTGATCTTGTTGGCCCCATTTGTTTGTAAGTGTGATGAGCCATCTTTGACCAATGGTCCTGCCATGGTTTACACCCTTACAGTACTTACCGGAAGCTAATTGAACCATACTATAGCAGTAGTAGTGGATAGATAGGTTGGATAGGAAGGATAGGTTGGTTGGATAAGTAGTTGCAGTAGCAGTGGTAGGGTTCGATGGCTATGGCTTGGATGTTTAGATTGCTTGGTTCAGTAGAATCAGTAAGTAGAGGTAGGTGAGGTAGCTTGCATTATCTATTGTTTCTCGCACTAGCTATTGCTATTGGTTTAGGTAACTTGCTTTAGGTAAGGCATCAGTAAGTAGAGGTAGGTGAGATTGCTTGCACTATTGTTTGTTCTTTGTTCCATTAGCAGTGACGTATAGATAGCTTGGCAAGTTCGGTTAATCAGTCAAGGTAGCAAAACTCGACCAAGATCAAGGTCACGATCTCTGATAATGACTTGTTGATCAAACTAAACAACACACCTAAGATCTGTCATGGCTTAAATTGAAAGAAGATTATTTGTTAAACCAAGAACATACAAGGCATCATCTAGCTCAAGAGCATCACCTGATGGCATTTCAGAATGAGATAAATCCCATTCCCGTAATTGAATAAGTGGCATCATCGCCCAACTCCACCTGTATGCCTGCCTCATGTTCCTGAAGTCTACTGAAAGCCTTCTTATTGAAGATCATATCTTTGGATGCTCCACTGTCCATATACCACTCTGCACCAGAAACGGTGTGAGTGGAAAGGCACAAAACGATGGAGAAGGTTGTATCAAGCCTAGATGCTAACTCATACACTCTGCCTGAAGCTTTTGCACTCCCTATAAACTGCTTTTGTTGTTGCTTTCCCTTCCCCTTCTTCTCCTTGGGACATTGAGATGCATAGTGGCCAACCTTGTGGCACTTGAAGCACTTCACGTGACTCAAGTCTTTCTTACCCTGGTTTGAATAACCTTAATCTTCCTTCTTCCCCTTCTAACCCTTCCTAGATTATCCTTCCTTACCACCTTTTTTCATCTTCCTAATGAGGGATAGGCTCTGGATCTCCTCCACTCTCACTGAAACTATCTCTAGCCCGATTTCCTCTTGGATTAAATCATCCCAAAGCTTCCCACAAGCCAATTATTTGCTTCGGTGAAGCGCTCTTAAGATACCACGAACTTATCTTATCCTCCTGGTTGTGCTATATCAAATTCATTGTTAGGTCTAGATAACTATTATTATTTAAACTACCTCGACATCCGACGACATCTATCACACCCGACTCGTTATCCACCTCCGACCTCTGATCGTGATCCGGGGTAGTAGAAGCGTTATATTAAGTCTTCTCCGAACTAGAATAGCGCAGCCCCTCCTTTTGCACTGCTGCACTTTGCACCACCATTGTATCCCCTTACCCGACCCGTTGTGATACTGCCACTGGCCGTTGGACCCTACGCTTGTGAAACATGAGCTCTCGACGACCCTCCGAATCAGGCAGTTACTAGCACGATGACTAATTGCTATTCGGCAGCAGCAGGTAAGACTTGCTATTCGGCTGACTACCAGCAATATTAGGCCAGTTAAGTGCAGTTTATGTACTAATTGGTGAACCATACAATTAAGAGTCAGATTCTTACTTGCCCGGACCTGAAGCCAGAAATAAAGCAGCCTTGCCTGAAGCCGGAACAGATGGAAGTTCCCAAGCCAACTAACCTGCATTGGCTGGTGGAGATACTTACTAGCCATCCCTCTGCAGCCTTTGAAACCCTTTCAACCTTTAACTTAAAGTGCTGGTCCAGACACGGAATAGACCGGTAGGTCCCCCAGTCCAATTTCCACTTTCACGGTGGTATAAGTTCGTTGAGAGTTCATCTGGATTTGCTAGAGAGCCTTACAATGGGTCAAATGCAAGGTACCCCGGAGAAATACCCATTTAACCATACCCTGATTACCCTGGTGATTTAGGTGTTTAACCCTTACTAGCAGAATAGCCATCGGACTTTTAAGTCGGACTGGCTGGTTGTGTTGCCGACAGAGGTAGAGCTATTTGTGTTGATCCGGAAATTTCCCTTGAACCCTTTAACTTACCCACGGCGGTAAACCTTAGACTGTAACTGGCTCAAATGCAGCAGCAGGTGTTGCTATAGACCAAGACTTGCCCGTAGAGTCACCTGGAGATGGGAAATCTGCTATAGAGCCTTAAAAGGCCCGTAGCTCCATTTAATTCGTAATTGAGTCTACCATACAATTTCTCCCTTAAACTGCAGTAAAAAGATCTCCACCAGCCTTTGCCCGACCGGCGGACCCTGAACTCAGATTGGAGCCATAGCCCGTACCAATTATCCCTTTTTCTGCATAGAACTCGTAAATTTTTAGTGGGTGGGTCAACTGCTGCCCTTTCACCCAGAACTATGGAAAACATGTATCAACCGAATAGCCCAGAAAGATACCGTGAAGCCATGAAGCCAGACTTTAGGATAGCCAGAATAGCCAGATTCGAGACCCGAAGCAGTCGCCATCTGCTGGTTTTATTTTACTTACGATTAGACGTACGATTTTTAGAAATACTATACTACTTTCGCTTCAGAGTAAACTACTGCAAATGATCTGGTCGAGGTCGAAGGGTTCGATGGACCGTAAGGCTCAGGCATACACAAGGCTCAGGCGTACACATGTGATTCCCCGACGGTTTACTATTATTATATGCACGAAATGGGTCTCATGGCATGAAGGGTTCCCCGAAGGCTTACCCGAAAAGATACATGTCTTCTCTCACCAAGTATTTCAAGGCGTAGCATACTAATTGCAAGTCTTGTTTGACTTATTTGCCGCATGTAAATCAGAAAGGTCACAAGTAGCACCGGTGACACGTCGTCTGATGCGGATTCTCTGCAATAAGGAGCTCGGTTGAAGGGAAAGGCTCACAATTCTATTTACAATTGGAATCCACGGAATGCAAAAGCTCAGGGTCGTTGAGAGCTAAAGGTCAAGGTCGAAGAAGAACTGGGTCAACCGATTAAAGCAGTAGGTCTCCCGGTTGTGATTATATGTATCTATATTTTCTCTATATTTTTGTGGTTCTGATCCGGATTCTTGTTGTTACACTTCGCTTTTTTATCATGCTCCGGGTTCTTAGGTATCTGAGTTGGTGGTCCTTGCACTGGGTCGTCACCTTGCACTGGGTCGTCAAAGGGTAATCTGCAGGGCCAGCGTAAAGGTAACAAGTATAACGATGGCTAGAAGTTGGACAATAAGTTGAACTCGAAGAAGTGGTACGATTCTCTGGATTATCCCAAGCAGAAGGAAAGTAAAGAATGAAAATATTAATAGGTAGCCGTATCTCCGGCGGAGGGGTCGATCGTTGGCTCATGTCTTACTCATTTTGGTGGGTCGTCAAATGGCGATAGCTAGCATGGCGATAGCTAGTAGTATCAGTCACAAGGCGAAGCAGAAGTTGTTTCGCAAGTTCTATCTCTCGTACTGTGTTCTGAAGGGTTATTCTCATTTGTAGTCTCTAGAGGCTACTAAGTTTGCTGCTTATAATTGCTATAGTACCTGTTCAATGAATAGTGACCACATTGGGCAGCACAAGGGTGTCTTATATACTAGTTGCAGTACAAGGGGAAATGAGTTACACGACTAAGAATTATGTTACAAACATAAGTCAATGAAGAGGAGCCACTACTGCAACAAGTTGTCTGGGAATCACTTTGAAGATGCTGCTATTTCATAAGAGGCCTACTCGTCTCTTTATTCTCCATTGGGTAGGTAAAAGAAGTGGGTGGAGTATGCGGAGAAAGCTCGATCGACAAGGCCTCTGATTGATAAGCCTTCAGTTAGGTGTTTCAAAAGCTTTAGTTCCTCGTCTGATCTCCATTATTATATACGTAATTATGCTTTAGAATAAAGTAAATTCACCTTTTTTCCGCTAGCCGTTGCTCGAGAATAGATCTCCTCTCAACTAATACCTCCCCCATAGGAATAATAAATCATAACCACCCACCTGTGACGACCTCCGAACAGATCGAATTAAAACCCTTTTGGGTGTGCACCTCCAAGTGAAGCAATTCTTCCCGGCCGGAACAACATGACTGACTCTATCTGAGTCTTGAGCTTTTATCCAGTTAAGAAAGTTTGGAGTCCAATAGAGTAGGAACGGAAAGGATTATTAAAGCCCTGACCCATTTTGTGGATTTAGGGATCTTCATTCCATGCCTTCTTATTTCATTTTATTTATAAAAATTACTGTTTGCCAAACGTGTTTCAAAAGGTTGAGACATACAGACACAGAAAGAAAAAGTTTTGTCCATCCAGAAACCCGGACAGTTATAAATCTTACACCCCACCTCTTCTTTTGCATTTGATTCTTTATCCCCCACCCTTCCCAACTCACTTGGTGCCAGGCAGCTCCCAACCTGGTGCTTATTTCAGATGGGGATCTTCGCTTCGCTCAGCCTCACCGCTGTAGATCTGGGGCCTTTATATATGTTATTTATCCATATAACCTTTTTGTTTATATACGTCATTTTGGGCGGGCTTTAGAGACCTTCTTTTTTTATATTCTTTACCACCT
>Ga0233342_1000251_pt1 | contig 16492 bp, 5 predicted proteins | sample GEONDECOMP273_FD_180706 | JGI IMG/M metagenome (GOLD analysis project Ga0233342, IMG submission 180706) | Leaf litter microbial communities from Shasta-Trinity National Forest, California, United States - GEON-DECOMP-273 | ecosystem: Environmental > Terrestrial > Plant litter > Unclassified...
GGATCACGCTCTGTAGGATTTGAACCTACGACATTAGGTTTTGGAGACCTACGTTCTACCGAACTGAACTAAGAGCGCTTCTTTAGAAAAAGATTCAAATAAGGTGTGTTCCAACCTGAACGTTAAGGATTTGAATCCCTCCAGTAAGTGCTTTGCTAGCCGACCTTTCGATCTTAGTCGGTTACGTCGTGTCGGTGCTGGTGGAGACAAAATCTCACTTTACCTCTACTCAGATTCTTCGCAAAATCTATGCCAATATTTGACTCGGATATTGGTATCACGAGCGTCAAAAACTAGCTAGTTATCCTTACGGGAGACCACTAAATATAGAAAGAATTACTAACACGCTGCTCGCTGGTGGAGCGTCAATAGCGAATGAAACACTCTGTTCTTCGCGAGGCGTATTACCCGTTGTCACGTAACTGTAGTTTGAGCGGAATACATCTTGCAATTGGTGTTATTTTGGTGGAAAGATCAGAGAGGAAATCTAATGAATTATTATACGAGTCACTAGAAAAGTTCGATGATACATTAAATGAGTCAATTTGAGGTCATTTTTCATTGAGAACTCAATTCAATATTGTTGTCTGGTAGGTAATGTAATATATATATTATGGGGAACTTGTCGTACTACTAGCCCTACTAACTACAATTAGTATGTTTCCGTGTATGCCATGGAATAATTAAATTTATAACTATACTTCCAATATATTATTAGTGGAACCAACCCGGTAATCAACCATAAGTGCATGTGGACTACGACAGGCTAGTGTCTATAGCGTAAAAGGCTGCAAGTAATAAAAATATCAAGTGCTAGTTCCGTGGAACTTACTTTGCACTATGGACTACTGCTGATCTAAGTGTCTTTCGTGCAGGGAAATGGATGGAGTACTACTACACTTCTATGGGTAGGTTGGCTTGAAGGGGGATCTTCTATTATCCCTTAGGTCTCGTCTATGACGGCAGGTTCCATGCTCCCGGGTATATATCTAGCGGTATAACTCCATCCCCATGGGGTAGGCTCTCCAACCAACACACCTAGGCAAACCTCCGGAAATAGCCATGTTATTAAAGAAGAATATCCTTTTTAGATCCCAGAGAGGAGCTAGGATTCATCTTTCCCATCAAAAATAGGTTTTGGCTATAGCAATTTGGAACTTATAACTCCACCTTATTGTGCCTAGGCCAAACAAAACCAGAGGCTATCTATTTAGTATGGTGTCCTTTCTTCTTGGTTATAGCGCGGGATCTCCCAAACACACAGTATGGTTATTGTCTATAAAGCAATAAACTTATGAACTACAATAATACTTATTTTTTCATTATATATAAACATATATAATGTGATCCCTGGAAACTATGCTTTTGGAACCTAAGACCTGGACACTCCAGCCTCACTCATACTCTTTTGGAATTAAACTCCTTTGGGCCTTAGCCGGTTGGACCTTAACCGCATCCTTGGGGCCCCTTACCCTCATTCTTACTGACTCCGGACCTCTTAATGGAACCTCTCCATTTATGGTTAACTTATCCTCTCGATAGCTGTAGGCTGTTGTTTGTCCTTCCGTGGGACCGCCCATCTCTGTAAAAGACTAAAAATATAGTTTTCTGCAAATTAGATGTTATTAATATCCCCGGACTCTAAAAAAAATTAGATGTTATTATATGAAAATAGTGAATGAGTCTTTTTTAAAGAACCTGTATCCAAGGCATTATGGGTAAAACAATAAATCAAATTTAGCAAGCCCCAGCTAAAATAAGGAGGTAATGCATGGTATAAGAACGTATATAAGCAGCTAAGCATCACACCCACCTAGCTGGTATGGATTGTGTATTATTTATGGTAAGGTTGTATTCCATTCTAAGTAACAGGGTTAGGCCCAGGTTCCTGGTTGTTGTAAGTCCGTCCGCCCATTGTTTCCCAGTGTTGGCAGGTCCCCACCCTCTCTCAGTTTGTCCAGAGGGGGGGGGTCATTAAAACAAGGGTCATTTCAACTTTGATATGCCCTATAGTATGTAAAAAGGGTATGTGCAAAACGCAGATATGCGCTTTAAACCTGTATGAACACTTATCATAGTGTCTTGATGCCAATACTTACCCAAAATTCAACCTGGTCCAGAGCATTTCGCCATGCAATTTAAACTAGCCCATAGGAAGCTATGAAGATCCAAGTGTTGTAGATATGCCAATATAAAATAGTAACACATCTCTATGGCCATATCATATATTAACACTAGTATAAATGAATATATTGAATTGTAATACTACTACGTATATTTGCAGACATCATATTTCAATAAAGTATATAGTTATTTAATAGGCTCTAGTAGCTATGGCTGCGTACAAGTCTGCAGGTTAGGTTAACTAGGTCTTATCCTATGGGGCAAAGGAAAGTAAACTATAAAAGAGTTCTTCTCTTTCATGGCCAAACATAAATATGCTTGTTTAGACCTGCTCCATAGCAACAACCCAGTTAAGAGATCCGCAGCAGCCCTGTTGTTTACGGCAGAGGAGCCCTAGTTATAATCATCCCTGGTTTGATAAAAACTTCTCTATGTAAATAGTCAATATTATATATATGTATTTCTTATAGAGCTAGTGCATTAGATAGGAGGATAAAGTATATATGCGAGCTCATATAGTAATAATTGTATTAGACCAACCAGTGACACTACTTCAGCAGATTGTTTTTTGCACGATGGATAAGTGTGGTTTTGTGCACCTCTTCAAATATTCCACTCCATGCATGTTCTCCTTGTTCATGTATTTGAAAGGCCAAGCGATACCCCTTGCTTAGGTAGGGAGGTTATACGTGACCAGTTTTATACGCGCCCAGGAAGGAATGAGGTGGAGGTTTTTCTATGTGCGTTACCCACTTGATGTTTCCAGTTCAATGTTTCCAGTTGTTGGATCCCACGTCCCGTATACGTGTGTTTGTGCTAAGTTATACGTGATCGAATGCCAGTCAGACCTGGGTGGGCGGATACTCAGCTGCTTGGCTTTTATACTCAGCGATTGATATTGGCTCGGCTAATTAATTTACCCGGACTGGGCTAATAATTGACTACGCTAAACTACTTGGATAATTGACTGCTTGGCTTGACTACGTGACTGAGCTAGTCAAATGGTATGGCGGCGGCTGCGCTAACTGCTCGGCTTAGCAAAAAAGCTAACCGTATTAGCTACTCGGTTGGGCTATTTGGATCAACTACTGGTTCTAGAAAACAAACTCATTCACCATTCTTGATTAATAATATTGGAGTGGTGGCAGCGGTGGGCAGAACTAGTCTTTTTGGTTTTTAGCTTTTACAAATCTATGATTACATGGTGCTGCGATGATATGAGGGTTTCCTCTGCGATGCAATGTTTTGCATAGCTTCAATCTTAATTTGCACTGGGCGTCATATCCGTGACCACTGCATGCAGCCATATCCCCCCTTAATTATGAGGGGGGGGCTCGCAACCTCGACTTCATAATCTTTATCTCTCCCTTCCCGCCGGCTTTCCTGCTAGCTGGTCTCGCTGCTCCGCTTCTACCCCTTTTGTTATTTATCGTTGGCGTGTTGCCCTTTTCTATATTATTCTATATTTCTGGCCTGCTTGAGCCTAGAGCTAACTGTCTGCCAAGTCCGCCCAGCCCAGTCCCCAGTGGCCCCACAAAAATAGCATTTTGCATTAACAAAACAAGTGAATTAAAGGGTATCCCAATTCTGTTCCAAGCAAACATTTATTGTGTCTGTCCCAAACCTGAGTCCATAAAAAGTAAATTGGTTGGCTCTGAATCAAGCTCCCCAGCTCCCGATCCCTATATAGGAACATACTTTAAAGTAAATTTTAATAAAGAAAATATTCCCTACCCCCTAAAAAGGAAAGGAAGGGAATACTCCTGCTGCTCGGCTAGTAAACCGCCCACCCAAGAAGGCAGGCTTTCTTTCGTTACTGCCTATCTGGCTCGCTTGTGGGGAAATAATTATCTATCTCTGGCGGCCCGAAAACAAAAAAAGTTATTGGTGGGCTGTTTCGACCGCAACGGAGAGGAGAGAGAAGATCTCAGGTAGGTTCCACTTTATAACGATGGGTGAACTGTTTCATTTTGGGTGCAATGGGTGGGTGGGATGGTGTCAAGGCATAAATGCATCATTCGGTTAGGTGCCTCGGTGAGGTGCTCCCGTCTCGCGAAGCATTATCGTCGACCCGTAGGGCCTCTCCTTCGTACCTCAGTCGAGTGCTTAATTTTTCGTAAAGCCTCGGGTTCAACCAGCCTAACGTTATAGCCTCACTAGCCTCACAGGGTGGGTCTAGCCTAACGGTCTCTCGTCACGGGTTGATCTAGCCTCTATCGGGTTGTATAATCGTCAGGTCAAAAGCAAATTGATATCCGGGTATCGAGTTATCATATCTCAGGCAGGTCGAGATAATATCTCGGGAGGTATATCTAGATAGAAGGAATAAAAAAAAAAGAGATAAGGAAAGATCCCATACCCCCTCACCCTCCTCAATGACCAATAGCGTACAAGTACAGTATAAAAGGGAATTCCAAATATTTCATCAATATAAACCCGGTGATGAGCACCGTAAAATTCCCATTATATCATATCAAGCTTTACCAACTTAGGCGGTACAATGGAGAGGCTTTATGACCAGCTCCCTTCATTAGATTACTGTGGTTTGTTCGGCCTAGTGAGCCATTAAATACTACTAACTATCCTATTGTAGTAAAGACTCGTGAGATACATAGGACAAGCATAGGAACCTATTATCAATATCCTTGGAAGGCGGATCACTCTTTCCATAAACACGGGATGCTATTGCAAACCCGCCGGTTTCGGGTTTTTGTGTGTAGGAAGAATAAAACGCCAAAGTAGCCGTCGGCACCTCCTAAAAAAGGGAGGGGTTGAGGGTGGAGGCGAAATGCGCAACAAGATCCAAGGAGGCCTAATGGTAAAGCCACATAAACCCTAGGGGATCCAGATTGGTTCCTTTGCTGAAGAAGGGCCTTGTAAGCGAGCCCTATTTTGTAAGTCCGCCTCCATAATAGTAGGTGGAAGCATGCACAAGTTTTGCTGCTTTAGTGATAGTGCCCGCCCGATGATTATAGGTGGTTTCCTATTGTAGGTTTCCAGCTCCAATGAGTTCCAAAAATAATGGATATTCACTATGTTACTTTTGCACGCGCGTGTAGGGAGGCGTTTTCGAGGGTGAGACCATGTGCCCCGATTCCTAAATATCGTCAGTCCAACCGGATAATCCTTCTGCCAACCGTATATGTCCCTTCAGCAACTATTCTATCCCGGCATATTATGATTCCTGCTTTACTATTTCTGACCGAAGTGCTCGCTTTTTTCGATTCTTTTGTGAGCGGATTCCCTTACAATTATACCCTACCTTCCAGACCTCCGCTATACGCTTGGACGGGTAGAAGGTGTCTATAAAACTATTTGTTTTTCTTCGCAAGCGAGTAAGGGATAGTAAGCAAACCGAGTCTGGGGTTTTCACTCTAACAAGTCAGCTCGATAACTTGGATCAAAATAAAGAACTCAATTGCTTATTTATTTGTGATAGGGCAGACGACAAGGGACACTGTTTATTTTGGGCTGCTCTTAGCGCGTTGGGGTAAAATGGTTTAGTTCATTATTAAAATGCATGGCTAGGGGCAAACTGTTACATTACTGAATCGTTTGGGCTCTTATTCGCTAGTGGATAACTTGCTGGGACACATGGTCTTTAGCAGGGCCCCAGTAATAATGCCATTAAATGCTATTCAATCCTTTTCGAGGAATACGCCGCTGGGATTTTCGACACCAGGATATATTTTTATATGTTTTCACTTAAGCAAAACTCCGCAAATACAGAAATTTTTTAATATTTGTATATGTTAAGCCATATTTGGGCTAGTAAGCTTCACAAGGCCTAGCAAGGTCTGGGTCGTCACTAACAAATGAAGCCAGGCATCGTAAACACCCAAATAGTAAGTTTATGTAGCTCAGCTAACGAGTAAATATGTCAGTTTCTACGAGGCCTTATTCTCTAAAATGAAAAAGGTGTATAGGGGTGTAACAAACAACTGGAGCCTTGACCCCGGCACCCAAAATATGACATTGCCGAGTAGTGAAGGATGACTTTTATTACTGAACTAAGAACATATCGCCGAAACTTGTTACTCTCAAATGAACAAGGGTAATAGGGGTAAGAAACACAATGCATCCACCCTCTCAATTCTAACAAAAATAGGGATAGGAATTCTACACGCCTTGAGACCTGGGAATTGAAATAATGAAAGTGGCCTATGAAGGAGGAGGGCAGGGTCAATAGCTTAAAAATGGAATAGGGTAGGGGCCCCCGTCAGTAAGTAAAGATAGCTAAAATGAGTAAGAGAAGGGTAAGAAAGGTAAGAAGAAAGAAGGTAACAAAGTCTAAAGATATGGCAGTATTTTTGTTTAAATAGTCATAATGAAGATGAAGAAGGTAGAATAATAGAAAGACAAGAGAGTAAGATACTATGGTAAGGTTCCTGGTTCTTCAATAAGATAAGGCTATATAAGAGAAATATAAAAAAATATATAATCAGAAGGTAGGTATAAAGGAGCCTGTGTGAGATCCCTTAAGGAAGCGAGCGCGTATATATGTTTTAATAGAGGGCTATAGATGACATATAAAGAAAAAAAAAGAGTAATAATAAGTAGTTTTCACGTTAATAATACCCCGCTATAGGCCTTAGAATCAAACTGCTATAGGACTGTATGACTTGCCCATAGATATTTATTAAAAAGTCCTTATTTTACCCCCTTCCTATGGCTCCATCTTATCTGTCTAATCATTCTTTCTTATCGGTCGGATTGTCCCACCTTTGGACCCAACCACTCATCGATTGAACAAGGATGATTTGAAATGACGATTCTGCTATTGGAACCATGGAGCAATGATAAAGCTATGACCTTCCGATATGACTATGCGGCTATGAGAACGAAGGCAGCTCTTGAACCATGCAGCACCTTCCTCTATTCAAACTATGCATCAATGAAACCACCTACCTGTCTCAATATTACCATGCAGCCAAGCGGCCTAAGGAGGAAGGCAGTAGCTATTTAAGCTCAAGGGTCGAAGCTAAATGCTTTTGTAAGTGGGGTAAATTTCTAGGGTAACAATTCATGCGGTACAGGCTCAAGGTTGAAGGGCCTCTTCAAGGTTGCAAGGAGGTCTTTGGCTCAAGGTATAAATAGCGATAAGATTAAAGGGTTCAAGGGCTCAGTGGTACCTGGCTTAACCGAACCGTGGCTAGAGCATTACCCGTTTGGTCACCACGCTAAGGCAGTAAGGCAGCAGTATAGAGCAGTAGTGGATGGTAAGCTTGGTAGTAGTGTATCTCTCTCTGTATTTGTTCTAAATAGTCAAAAGCAATATCGGGAAACGAAGACGAGCTCACCCCTATGTCTACTAATCACCAGAGGTGAAGCGTAGTACTGTAGTATTCCCGACTTATTGTGGTAATGTATAAATAATCTGGGTTCCTTCCCGTTCTGATGAGGTGTATGGCTATATGGAGGTTCGAAGGTAAATGTAAAGTGTAAAAGCTATTGTTTCCGATTCCTAGTCAAGTATGTCCAGGATCAAGGGGCAAGCAGCGATAAGGGGTTCAATTTCCTTCTTTCTTTCCATCCAAGCTCAAGGGAAGGTTAAAAAGCTTCTGTCGTTTTGAGAGTTTAATCGGAGCATAAAGCAGTAAAGAGGGCAGTAAAGGGTAAGTCAGTTTAAAGTAATGGAAAATGCATAAAGATAAAAAGGTATAACGTGTCTTGAACTGAATGGTCATCTCTTCTTTTTTATATTGGGCCGTTCAAAGTGAAAGCATTCTAAGGGACCACGCGAAGTCGAGCGAACCCCCGGCCTTTTCTTCTAGCCGGGGGGGGGCAAGCGTATACTGTAGTTTGACCGTCTGGGGCTTAAGCATTGTTTTGTTCATTTGTGGATTGAGGTAGCAACCTAAATGATGTCTTTAATTCGTGGTTCATTCTTTAAAATTCGGTCCTATATATTTGTTTGTTGCGTAACCTTCTTCCTTTAAAAAGGAGGTAAAGCGTAAGCGATAAAAAGGTGACCGTCCGTCCATTCATTCCGGCAAGGGAGGGATCAGGGGCTCAAGGGTAGAGGTGGTATTGTTAATTCTTACTCGTCAAGGGGGAGAGGGTATTTGCTTTATAGCTCCTGTATTATACGTTAATATGATATTTCTCTTTTACTATTATTTATTTTAAATCTCCACGTCTGTAATTTAATGGGTATTTAGTAGCGTAAAACCGTTATCAATCAGTCAACCACCATTTGCTTTCGCTCTTAAAAGGTTGACCATTGCTCTTAAGATTGCTCAGCTCTGTAGCTCATTGGTTCGGCGGCCCCTGTAGGGTAGAATGGGGAGGTTACCAAAGCAAGCCATGTCCTGATGACACCCGTCTGCTTGACTATTGTCCTGACTCCCCTCGCTGAATAATACCGTACCTGCCCTTCGAAAATCGTACCTGAACCTGACAAGAAGGTGTTTCCTCCACTTGGTGGCTCTCTGGCCCACTACTAGTTGTTATCACCTTGTAAATCAATGGGATAGGTGTAATCTCTGTTGTTTGGTGTTCGGCCCCCGGAGTGAATCATGGGAAACCTCCACAACCTAAGATTGGGTGGCTAATATTGGTAGGAGTTTTGAGTAGGGTAGTTAGAAATTTGGTAGTTGGGAGTAGTTCTTTTTTTCTGTGTATGTGTGTGTCCTCTGATCGGGACGTGAATAGCCAACTTGGTTACAACCTCACAGCTAGACATAGACGACCACTACGTAGCTGTAAAGTCTATACAAATTTTGTATTTCCCCTGATCGGGACGTGAGCTGTTCTCTCTTTCTTGGATCTGGGAATGTCTTATGAGATGTTAGGTTCTGAACACTATGTAGACATGCTATTCTGGTTCTTTCCCATGTCAAATTGATAGGGTGGGGTGGCCTAGGATTCAATCTCCTATTATTGTATCCTAAAGAGATGCTTTCCAACCAGAGAGAGAGCTTTTACAATAACAGTTAGTTACCTAGCGGGGAGTCAATAGTTAACATAGAAGTTGCCTGTTGCTTTAGGAACATGGATGAGAAACTGCCTGTTGCGTCTGCTGCTTTTTCTGAGAGGGATTTTGACACGGATGATTAGCTGGATTTATTAGCTGGATTGAGGAAACCTGTTAGCCAGTTCGATATTTGTTGCTTGGTAAGTCCTTCAGCTCCAAGGGATTCAGCAGGGATATATTATTATATTCCCCTTTTGGTCCCTTCCCCTCCTTTGTCGGGAAAGAGCGTAGCACCTTAGGCCACTCCCTGAACTCACACTTAGCCCGAAGGGGGTTGTCCTGAACTCTACCCTTAGGTCACTCCCACCTTACTGAGGCTTTTGGAGTTCTTTCGTCCACCCTTAGGAACCATGGAGGGCTCTTATCTTTATGCTAGATCAGGCTGGCTCATATTTATATATGTAATATTGCTTGAAAGGCTATTCTCTTTAGCCCCTTCTCTTTAGGCACACTAGGAATAATCTATTTCTTAGGGCTACTAGGCCATAGTAGCTGCCTCATTAAGATAATTTAGTTGTTTCCTTCCCTTCAGAGGCCCCTATATTTTGAAGGTAGTTACAGCAGTTTCATAAGCACATAAGGAAGCACATATTTCATTCTAGGTAGTTCCCTCCTGACAGTTTAATAATCACATATGGGGCATCAAATGGGCTGAATGTTTGCTGTTTTATCCTAAGAAGCAAGAAAGCTATTCAGAGCGATGATTCCTTAAGTATCCTAAAGCGGTTGGTAGTATCCTAAACAAATTGTATCTTAGGCAGTAGGGTCCTAAACTAAATAAGGATATAAAGCGGTTGGTTGGGTGGTGAATAGATTCATCCCTGTTTCCTTTAAATGAATTGAATGGTTATGAGTTCCCAGCAGTTTCTGAAATAAGCACATATTAAGTAAGAAGATGATTTGCGGCTGTTCCGTATGGCAGGAAAGCGTATAAAAACTTAGCTTGAACAGATTGCTTTAACTGAAAAAATCTGAATAAGAAGCTTAGGCCTACAAAACTGAATGAATGGGGCGAATATACATATATTGGGACTTTATACTAACAAAAAACATCTAAGGGTTGGGACTTTATACAATGATGATAAGCCAAATGGTTGCATAAGCAAGGTTCTTAAAGTTAATCCGGTACGATGGATGATTATCCGGTACGCTGGAAGTATATCCGGTACATAGACGATTACCCAGTTGCGTCTTTATAGTGTGCACGAAGTGCCGTTAGCCAAATGGTTGCATCTGGGGCACAATGGTTGCATCTGGGGCACATGGAGTTCCACAAAATCAAATTACTGCTGCCTTTGCTACTTGGATGTTTACAAAAATGGTGGAATATGCTAGTACCGGTGATTAACAACATGCATAAAGTAAGCGGTTCACAACAGATAAGGGAGAAGGTTAATGCAGTTCCGTATGCACATTCAGTGAGATGTGATGAGGATGATTTGCCTGCTCTGTACGTCCCCATGGCTATATAGATGAGGTTCCAGCTGTTCCATAAGCATGAAGCTAATAGTTAATAGATAAGTTTGCGGCTGTTCCGTAAGCAAATGAAGTGACACAAATAGAACCTTGTTGCGTACGCTAGTGCTAATGAGGCCAAGTAGCATATGCTAGTACCGTCACGACTCCTTGGAGGATATTGGGTAGTTTACAGATAAGTCCCTTTAAATCACGTCATCACTAGGTAAAAAATTAGACGACTTTATGACAGTTTCGCCCGCTTATCTAAAAGGCATTGGGCTCATCACACTGTTATTACATCAATAATGAGCGCATCATTTTCCTTGACCCGAAGTTATCACCAGATATCCCGCTGTGCCCCAGATAGACTCTAGTTCGCGAGTTCTACGTAGGATGAGCCCCAGTGATCATCCAGTGTGTATATAGAATAGTAGTAGTTCCCCTTCATCTTTAGGTAAATCATAATAAGACGATTTGGGAGGGAGGAAAGAAGCTCTTTACTTTCTAAAGTACTTCTCAAGGGGAGGACTATAATGAGGAGGAGATGCTTGAATTAATTAAAGAAGTGATCAGAAAACGAGTAAGATCATTGTTCGAGATGATCCAAAGACTGGTCTTTACCTTGTGAATTAGCTAGTTGCAAATACAAATGTGAAAGAGGTTTCATTGACATACTTTCAATCATCCCTGGATGGAACTTATTTCTATTTGGTGGGTGGGATTATAACATCATCCCAAATCGAGCTACTAACCCCCCATACTTCTCTACTTACCAACCACTTAGGCAGAACACTATTACCTTACCTCAGTTCACACCTATTCTATCTAAGAATATCTCCTTTATTCTCGATAGAATCATGTCATCTTGAGAATGATTTCTAACCTTTCTCTTTATTAATATGGATCCATGTATGGCTACACAATTTGTTATTGAACATAAGATAAGATAGGAAATGTAATCATCATTTACATAAGACTGAACCTATATGGCTTAGCGGGGATGAATGATGATCAGTAAACTTATTCTTTTTTGTGGTCTGCTTGCTCGTATTGATCATCGATAAACTCGGGTAAACCACCTCTATCCAAACAATCCGCGGTATAATTTGATTTAAAATCATCAGATTTTATAACTTTCCATCACTAAGAACTGATAGGATCTGATCTCGAATTGAATCATCAAGAATTCAGAAGGTTAGCAATCATTATCAAAAGTAAAAAAGGATGATGAGAGTACAAGAGTCAATTCACTCTCATGAGGAGAAGTAATATATCTGTTCTTACTCACTAACGCTACTCCTCTATATAGTGTTGATTGAGCAATTGCTCAAGAGTGAAGTTCTTGATTGATTGATCGATTGATTGATCACACTTGTTTACTCGAACCAACAAGAAGTGAAGAGAAAAAGTTTCACTCTTTTTCGCGGGGTCTTCTCTGTAAACTACTGGATAAGAGAGTGCTGGTAATGATTAGTGAGGTGTGAAATTGGTGTTGCTTACTCTCCTGCTAGTGGTGCTTAACCTTATCAATCATTAACACTTTTCGTTTTAGAAAGATGATCAGTAGATACTTTCGACCTCTGTTGAGCACTAGTTAACCCTTGTTCGAGCAAGCAGGTGAAAACTGCTGTAATCCTCCCTCCCTCTCGAGCAAGCACAGAGAGAATGGATACGAATGTAGAATACCCCACCCGTCAAACGAACAGAGATTCGGGGCTAATCCACTAATGATTGAAGTCTGTAAGGGGTGCTGCCTTGTAATCATCATCATCATACTATATATACGATTCACGAACACACCTATAACTACTACTCTAATATCACTGTACAAATAGACATATTACCAAAACCCCTTATCAATACATTTTACATGTTTTTGCTCCTGCTATCTTCCAGCACCTTCGTAATTAGATTTTCCATCCTCACTTGGGTCGATTTATTGTGATCTACCGATAGGTTGGATGATATCTTTCTTTTCAGTCAGACATGGGATAAGCATCAACAACATGTGCATTTGGTGCCGGAAATGTGACGCACTCAAAAACTGCAGGTGTAGCGCAAGAAGTCCTTCTTCGGACAAAAATCCATTCAGTATTTGGGTTTTATTAAGGAATCTTTCCTATTTTTTCCACTCTCATCGATTGATTTGGTCCACGTGAATATGGGCTGATGATAAAGCTGATGTAGAGGGCGTGCTATATAATAAAAGTGAAATATGAATTGCCTGTCAAAGTTTATACCCCCAAGAAAGCTTTGAAAAGCTGCTACAACTCATTTTATCCAATAAATCTTAAACATATTCTATCCCATCATATACATGACGATCCCACAACTCTGATCCAATCCACCAAATAGTTTTGACTGAAGCACACCTTCTAGTAGATATTTCATGGTTGCACTCCTACAAGTTATACATTGCCTCTTCAGAATCACTGTCAAAAGACTGGATACTCCTCCAACCGAACAATCCATCTGAAGTGGTATTAATGTAATACTCCCATCGACCTGCTGTAAGATTATAGATCTGGTCTACCATTGTGTCCTCAAGACCCTCCTCGATAGGTTGAGTATATCGAGGTCCCTGATATGAATCAAAGGGTTGCACAACTCGGGTTCCATCTGCTTCAAACATCATAGTTTCCCCTTTTAGGTCAATAATGGCATAATTGTAAAAGACCCGATCTATACCTAACATAGCATGATAAGGATCTTTTTCATCCATGATTTTTATCACTTTGAAATCTACAATTGTAATAACACCCACCAAATCCACTTCCACCCCTTCCAATCTCCCAATTTGGCAAATTCTATACTTATTTTCCATACACAACTGTATTAGAGAATAGACCAGCTTAGGCTCCCCCATGGTTTCCCAAGAATTCTTGGGTAGGATATTTACATAAAAAACGAAATCCAACATCACATCCTTTATGTCATATCTATCCACCTGAGCATCTAAGTGGAGTTCTTCCCTATTCTTATTCTCTTTACTCGATGAGACCACCTTTCAGGTAGATTAGTAGAAATGGGTACATCCTCTTCCTCCAACCCTGCCAAAGTCTTAAGCGAGGTGCACAACTTTATTATTAAGTATTCATCATCAAGGATATCAGAAAATAACCGGAACCATCTATATACTAGCTCAATGGACTTACCTTGATAATTCATGACTTGCATCCTTCTGCAACTTGGACCTTTATCTACAGGCCTTAGAATGCATCCCTCTAGCCTATGCACAACTCTTGGAGTCTCCAAAATAGAAATATTCCTGAACATTTCGATAGCATCTCTCAAGAAGGCCGTCTGCTAGACAACATCAAACTTGGGGGCACTAGGGCCAACCTTTTTAATACTACCAGGAAAGGGATTGGTGGAATCTACTCTAGTCTTAGTTCCACCCCTTGGCACAGCATTAATAATTAGTCTGAAAGATTAACCACTCAGTATAGCCTCCGAGTTGACTAAATTGGTAGCTCTTTGTCTTGTACAAGCCTCACATTTATCAATCGAATCTGGGCAATCTTCAATTGCATGGCCGATGGCTTGACAATGATTACATCTAGGCCGGTGAGGAAGTGGGCAGTCTTAGGGTATATGTCCCACCTTATTCAAATTGTATCATCAGACAAGACCAGTCCATCCACTAGTTCTTCCTCCTCTATAACCTCCACCTTGGGGTTGTGAATTATCCGCCACCCTAAAGGAGGTCCTTTCCATCCTTTCAACCAGATCTTACAAGGCTCTACATTTGTCAGTGATATGGGTATCAATATTGCAGAACTCACAGTAAACAGTATTCAGAATGGAAGAATACTTTTTTTATATAGGACAGTGTTGTGGCAGATGACCATAGATCCTGCAAATTTAACAATAATCCCCATACTATGTAGCTTCAAAAGGAGTTGTTATCAATAATGAGCTTGTCTACTTAAAAGGAGCTACTGAAGTCACCTATGCAACTCCACCCGCCGGTCTTCCTAGGAAGGGACTAGCAGGAGGACACTGCGCAACTCCTCCTCACATCAATGGACACTCATGTGCATAGTGACCTTTAGTTTTACAATTGGTGCACCAAATCTACTCCTTTACCACCTTAGTCTTGGTGAGCTCTTGTATCTGCTCTGTAAAAGCTGCAATTTTATTTTAGACCTAGGACAGCTCGGGAGCTTCTCCAGTAGCTACAACCTTAGTGTTGCCAGTATATCCTTCCATAGACTCAATTCTCATATAATGTTCTAAGGCTTCCCTAGTAGTCCCGATTTTCTATTGCATCAAGGGGATTCGTGTTAATGGTAGCGAGCCCCTGAGAAACCACTCTTTATGTTGCATATCATGGATTAAGAAGGTTAACCTACCCATTAGATCTTGGAATCCCTGGGCATACTCCCATGCTATCTCCCCTACCATTTGTCTAATTTCCTTCAACTCTGCAATACTTTGGTGCTCAGACTTTGGTTGCTAGAACTCAATCACAAATTGCTTCTTCACCTCATCCAGTTTTGGAGCTACTCCACCCTGCAGACAGTGTATTAATTTAATCCACTGTAGGGATATACCTCACAGAGTTGTTTATTCGGAACAAGATTATTACTAAACAATATTATCCAATCATATATTTATTCCCCTTCCTTCTCCATCTCTCTCTCCACTCGCTAATAGCACGAAGTAAGCAACCGCCGCTACTTTCCTGAACTAGTGTTTCCCTAGCGTCCTCTCCTCTTGCCTCTTTCCTTCCCAGGAGCATTGTGAGATTAGGTCATCCCTAAAGAGAAAGAAGCCCTGTAGCCTTGTGATAATAGTAAGAAGCCCTGGAACTATGAACTCTACCAAATCTACGTATGGTCATGGAAGTGGAACTTCGCCTCTGATCCTGGCTGTGCTCTTGTTTCTCCAACTAATGCTTATGTGGACACATTATTTACTGGTTCAAGGCCAACGATCGGATCTCAAACTGGTAGGTATGCCAGGCGAGGTGATAGCCCTGCCTTTGCTCTTTACGCCTTATATGAACCTAGGATAGGTACTACCACCCTTTTTCCAGTAGTATAGCTATAAAAGTACGGGCTAACCAGGTTATCAAGTTCATCAGCTCGGTCAACAGCATCTCAATCCCTATCAAATGGCTCCGGATCTCGACCTTCCAGGGACGCAGGGCGGGATAATGCCTCTGCCTATGCCTTTCCTCCTGCTCTTTCCTTTGCTTTATCTGGGCGAGGTGACGGATTTCAATATGGAACTAGAATAAGGGATTCCCCCTGCCCCCGTGATTGGTTCTTAAACCCTTGCTTATGCCCCAGTTGCTGGTGGTTATGGGTTTCGATCTATATCTTTTCGAAACCCGCATCAGTAGCAGAGAAAGTGCCAGCATCTAAGCTAGTCTTAGTTCCAGTTCCAGATCCATCAGTAGCACAAGTAGCAGTAGTAGCTAGAGAGGCAGTACCAGTTTAAGCATACGTTGAAGCATATCCAACGGCATAAGTTTATCTCTCAGTTTAAGTACCACCAGTAGTAGTATATCCAGCACCAGTAGCACCAGTAGCATCAGTAGCATCACCAGTGGTTTCTATTGATGAAGCAGTCGATTAAGCACCTGTCGATGAAGTGGTTCTTTATTTGTGTCTCCAGGCCAAGGATAGCGCGATAAAGCAAGATAATACCTTTGGCAAGCAGCAAGTTCAATCATCAATATCAGCAGGTGTGACTAACTAACGTAGGCTTATAAAAAGTAAATAGACTGGTCGGTCGCCTAAGTGCTAGCCGGTCCGTCCGTCCAACGAGGCGAGACTCTCTGATGGCCCATAATAAGCCAGCCATCCGGCAGTTGTTCAACGATATCTGCTGAAGAAGTTCTTTCTGGCTGTAATGAATTCAATCCGGTAGTTCAACGAACGATCTCTGAAGGGAAAGCCATCCTCTCGGGACCCCTCCATCCCC
>Ga0233342_1000252_pt1 | contig 16466 bp, 10 predicted proteins | sample GEONDECOMP273_FD_180706 | JGI IMG/M metagenome (GOLD analysis project Ga0233342, IMG submission 180706) | Leaf litter microbial communities from Shasta-Trinity National Forest, California, United States - GEON-DECOMP-273 | ecosystem: Environmental > Terrestrial > Plant litter > Unclassified...
TGGCTTCCGGGCTACTCCACTTGGCTTGGTCAATGTTAATTGGCTTAGCTCGGATACTCGACTGGGCTTGGCTACTGGGCTCGGCTTGGCTCATCAGGGGCTACTCGGGGCTACTCAGGGCTACTCAGCCGGGCTGATCGGCTTGGCTACTACGCTTAGTTACCGGGCGGGATTCCACTCGATGTGATGAACGTATCACACTATCAAAAGTATGAGCGCCAGTTTTAAATGCAATGCATGACCAAAGGGTTGGCTTCGCAGGCGTTGGCGTTGCTTAACCGTTCCGAGCGCGCAAGAAGAAGAATGTTATGTCCGCTCCCTAATGACGGCGGGGCTTTCGCTTTCGGGTAGCTTGCTTCCACAGGTTGAGGGATAATAAAGCCGCATTCATGATTGAAAGAAAAGCATACCTATTGTGGATGATAATCGGAGGTTTTTGGGTCAAATTCACACGGTAGCCGTAGGGGAACCTGTGGTATTTTTTTATTCTTTCGAGTTTAAGTGGGCAAAGGACCAGGTGAGGTCGCTACGAAACGAAAGAGTATGGGTGGCGAGCGTAGCTTCCACTGGTTGCGGGAGTCTCGGCCTGAAAGAATGGGAAGACGGAAGAAGACGTCAAGTAGCTGAAACAGAGCAAGATTCACGGGAGTTGTTCCTACCTCTTGCCCACCAGTTACAATGCGTAAACCAGATCAGTAGTTAACCGCGCGGACTACTGATAAGTTCCCAATCTTGAGTCAAACTACCCTTGCCCTCATTCCCCTCGCGGTAACGGACAAGGGGGCGACGCACCCCCCTATATAAAATCAATATATTATATATAACCTAAAAAGATGCTGGAAATGCTCTTGGGAATGAATGATCCGGTTCAACTGCAATAATGCCGCTTGGAATTATTTGATGTTGGTTCAATTGGTGCTAGTTTGACTGGTACTTATGGAAGGCTGCTGGGAAGAATCTCCTTCAACTTATGCCGTCCTAACTTATGCTTATTTTATGAAGGTTCAAATAGTGATCTTATGGTTTATGCTACTGCTAGTGGGACTGCTGCCAGGAATTATGAATATAATATGTGAATCTGCTGGTGAGACTGTTGACGCTGGGAACGCAGCTATGATTTTCCGAGAGCTTTTATCATATTTTTCATTTATGGAAAGTATATATTAAAATATTGTAAAGCTTATTTGAACAATCTGGGACGAAAATTAGACTATGGCTCCTGAAAATACCTATTTCAAATCTATAGGGAAAGCAGCCTATTTGCACTACTGGTAAGAGACTATTGAACCTGCTGTGAGGTACTTACTTTAGGCATATATAGCTATGATAGTAATAGGTAGGTGGGGCCATGCTATTAAGCCAGTTGCTAATGCACGCTTAGAAGGGAAAGCAGAGAGGAAGGAGCACTTGACAAATAGAAGCAAGCAGTCGTATAAGGAGGATGAAACGAAGCAGGACTATCAGGCTGGGCAAAAAAGATCTCTCTGTCGACCAACACCGGCAAGCAGATCAGATCTTTATCTATTGGTGCACCTCAAACGAAGTATACTATGTTGGCTGCTGTTGTCCGTCCATAAATGTAAGGTCCTCTGACTAAGTTAAGGTCTCTACTACTTACTCGGATAATAAATTGTGCTCTGTTATTCGTGCGGTAATAGGTCGGTCACTGGGTTCCTACCTCGAATTATGCTATTACGATGCTTACTTACGTTGATTCATCATTTGAATAACATACGCAACAGACAGTGGCTGCTGCTATACGAATCGTTAACCAAATTACTAAAAAAAAAACTAAGGGAGGGTAGGAGCAGAGGCTATAGCTATTAAAGGATAGGGTATATAATGAACAGGTGCTACTTTCAGGTACTACCCTGAGGTGGTGCTACAATGAGGGGAGGGGGTTTACCCTAGAGCCATTTGTTCAGGATGGGCTAGAGCCAAGGAGAGGACTATGCGCAGTGAACTGTGTGTATGCAGTGAGTGAATGGACTATGTGAATGGCTTATATAGCTGAGTGGTGAACGGCTTCGTGCAGTTAATTACACGGGAGGCTAGGGTATGCAGTGGAACGACCTTATATAGCAGTTAATGAACGGCTTATGCGTGCGCGGATGCATACAGTAATGATGCACGGCTTGCAAATGCCCAGGCCTAAGTTCACAGGCCTATTCAAAGTTAAGGGAGCTTGCCCATTGAGGTAACTACCGAGAGGGTAGGACATGAACGAGGTTTCACAACGAAAAACGATAGGACACTGGGGCATTACAAAACCTCTTCCTCATTCGACATCATTTATCTTTCCTATTAAAAACTTCCTTTTTCTCTCTCGGAGTTCTAGCCCCAATTGTATATAGAGAAAAAAAGATAGTGAGGCAGGTCACTTATAGACTTAGGCGGGTGCAGTAAGTTCCATAGAATTTTTAAAGCCTTAGGGAGGGTGAAAGCCAGTTGTCTGCCTACATGGGTATAGTTATTCAATCAAAATATGTATGGTGAGTTAAAGGAGAATAAGTTTCAACACCCCTTATCATTAGCTAGATAGATGGAATGAATAGGCAGGCTTACATACGTGAATATGCCATTTAATTAAGTTGTCCCATGATGGTGTGGGTCTGCCCTTGCACCCTTCAAAGGTAACTGCTTAGTCTTATGGAGGATGGCCCAGCAAGCAACTTATATAGTGGCCTCCACGGGGCATTCACAAGAACATGCATCCCTATGTGCGTTTTAACATATGAGCGCATCTAGACGTTTAACTTGTCATGGGAGGAAGTATGTTTAGCCATCCACATTCAGTTCGCATTCATATGAAGGGGGCATTACAATAAAGGTTTTATTTATCAATTTTGGCATATCATAAAGTTTCTCTATATTTAACAGGATGCCTTTCTTTGGCTGCGCGGGCATACTCATATTTGGTAGTATTCAGATGCGAGAAGAACAGATTCATGGATTGCAGGCTGGCCGGCAGGATCTGCTAGATTTACCTATTATTGATCAGGCGGGGAAGTAAACATAGTCCGATCTTATAAACATAAACACTCGCATTTACAATGTTAAGCTAGTGAAATATATCTTTTTAGCGCAACCTGGCATAATGACTCATCGCGGGTACTTTAAATAATTTCTTCTTACTAAATTTTGGATTATAATAAACTTTATCTATGAAAACCCCGTGATTCAATTGAAGAGGGATCACTTTGGTTGAGGTTTGCCTATACAACATTGATAATTCACAGATGCCACCTGCCATGTCCACGTCACTCAGGATTTACCATTACGCTTTCTGGCACCTATAGAGGACTTTACGGGAGAGAGAAGAGGCCATCCATAGAAGCACCATAGAGGTCTTTACTAGAGGCCTGGAATATAAGTATGGAATAGAGGTACGGAATCGAGGACCACAATTTAGGCCTGGCCCTATACGTGAAACATTAGCAAGGACGTGCTGCAGCAGGATGGATGTTTACACAAAAGGGTTACAACATACAGCCGGGGGGCACAAGCAGAGGGGGGTTTACGTTGTCAACACTGTGAGGATGTGAGTGCACCAATGAGGAGTGATTGATTTGATTCGATTGAAAAATGGCCTACCTTAGAAGGAGGAACTACAATTTATTGACCCAGCATCTTTAAAAACTTGCTCATTCACTATTATTAAGCTAAATATCTTTTTTAGGTGGTCACAGGCACGACGGCTCATCCGGGCCGCTCAAATTTATTTATTTCTTTTTTACCTACCAAAGGGGGTGGGCAGTTTGTGACAAAAAAGCAGCAACGTAGTATTGTTAGGTGAGGCGGGTCAACAGATGGATGGACAAACACAACAACAGCCAACAAACAACGTTTAGTGTTTTGAGGTGCACCCAGCAGAGAGAATAAGAATTATATGCTTGGTTCTTAAGTTGCTGGGCCGGGAGATGTCCAAAAAGTGTCGTCTGCAAAGGGATGGACTGAGAGAGGAAAAGGAATATCACGTTTGTTGCTAGCCGGGAGCACTCCCCAAAGTGAGTGTTGTATCGAAGTGGTATGCTTGCCGGTTGAACGCTTGCCTCCTTTATGCGGTAGGTAATCGCTATCGCTTGCCTGTCACCTGTAACTTACCGCATTAGATAGTGGTTCATTCGTGATATTCGGGGATCTATATTTTTTCATTTCATTATCTCTATTAGTTCATTACCCGCGATTATATTGGTTTTGTTATATAATATAGATAGATCTTTTCTAAATTAAAAGCTCAAAGCAATGATCAAAGTAAATTTTTGTATCTTTTGTTACTGCGGATCTACACAAGGGGGGTATAGCAAAACACCAATTATGGCCTCAGTTTTCATTTCTTTCGCGCTCTGATTTGGACCAAATAAATGCTATTTTATGTAATAACACAAATTCAGATTTTCATCATACATTCAGTTGCGGTACCCCTATAATAAGACTGCTTGCCCATCTCAATTCAGTATTTATCAATGATTGCTTTTCTTTATCACCTTGATGCCCTACGGGGGCCCAACAATGAGCTTAGCACTTATGGCGCTGAGGTTGCAAGGATTCATCTTTAGCCCTAGGTAGGTTACGCAAGAAAAATAATAATAATAATGCATTCAGGACCCTACCCTTTCAATAAAAATATACTTTTAATCCAGGGAATACAGGTCTTTAGTAATAAATAACCCGTTACATTATTAGATTTCCGCCCTCCCAATTAGCATTATAAGCTTCTGTACCTTTTATACTAATAGATCTTAGCTTAAACCCATGAGCAACAAGCTGGAATACATCGTTACCCTAGTATTCCCCCTTCATCTTGACGGCCCATGATGAAGTTACGCATCCCACGCACCACTCCCCTGAGCCATATCGCTTGAACCTCCTGTAACCACTAATGATTCGTTTTGACATTTATCTTTAACTGATTTGTAATTTTATCTTGTACAGTCTTTTACTACGGTATAGTACGGTAAGGTAAAAAAAAGGGTTGGTCTTATTAGTCATAATGGTTTTTTTAGCTAGTACTAATATACAGTGAGGTATTATTTGTTAGTGAGACCGATAGCAGCAAGTCAGACAGCAGGAATAAAGCCATAAACAAACGGGGCGGGGTATAAGAGCAAGAAGAGCTGAGCGAGGCCCCGATAGCGGCGCACGCAAGTCGACGGACAACCGCTAAGGGAAATAGGCGGACGAAACCGCTGCTCAGGGAATGATGAGGCGAGTAACGCTACCGCTAAGGGCAACGGGCGGATGCTACCTCTCGTATTGCGAGTGCTTGCCCAGTTTAAATGGGGGTTATCGCTATCGCTTGCCTCGTTTTCAGAAGGGACCCAATCAGTTCAGCAGGAGCTGATCGTAATACAATATGAGCGCTTTAGGGCTATAAGCCATGGCGCTGGTCATAGTGAAGGTGCATGGTAATTGACCTACTATCCTCCCCCTCCCTTCGTATACTACGCCTTCTACCTCTTGAAACCATTGGGGAGGGTGTCGCCACGCTCCACTTAGATCCGTACAACTATATCCTCCCTATATTCCACCCTTTGGCTTTGAGCAATATACCTGACCCTGAGAGGAGAGCCCAGTGTGGTTGTGCCGGGAACAATACTGCCTCTCTCCTCCCCCTCCTACCCCTACTACGCATTCCACTTACTACTTTTGGAGAGGGTGTCGCCACGCTCCACTTACTTCCTCCTTCTTATCTCCTTAGACCTATACGAAGATACAAATAAAAAGGAGCTTCCCCGTATTTACTACTTTGCAATGGACTTTTTATTAAAACAATTATACCCTTGAGCCAGATAGAGTTCCAGTGCTCGTGTCGTGGTGGAAATTGAGCGTAGCAGGCAGAGACATTTAACTAATTGATTAATTTATCGTAAAACATACAACCCAGTAAACCCCTTGAGCCCAGAGCTCTCTCTCTATCTCTACAATAGTAGCATACATCGCTTTGAGAGGACAAAACAACGAGTTGAAGCTTCGGCTAAACGGAATATTCCTCAGACACCTCAACAAGAAAGAAAACACCTTCTTGAGCTTTCTTCCTTTAATTCAATCTACACCTTCTTGAGTAAGTGGTGAAAGGAAACCAAAGAGCTAGTTCCAATTAAGCTCTTTTCTTCCTCCCTTTAGCTATGAGCTAAAAATAGTGACAATTTTAGCTTTATATCTTACTCCTTGTTGAGCTTTGAGCTTTACCCGGAGCCCAAAGAGCCGGTCGGGTTGTGGCAAATCATTTGAGCGTAGCAGGAAAAACATTATAACATTTAATTGATACACATACCCCTTCGAACCAAATAAGAAAAGCTTATCTTGAATTAGACACCACTTTTTGCTAAACAGAATACAGTTACTCACACACCTCATGACCTAAACACTGACTGAGCTTACTTGCTATCCCATTTCCTCCTTGAGCAAAAATAAATAAAGAAAGACCAGCGGTCCCCATAAAGCGTTATTCACCTTACTCACTAGAGTTCTTTCCCCTTGAGAGCCCAATGAGGAAAGGTGGTTCCTATTAAGCTTTTTTTACCTTTTCTACCTTGAGCCTTTGAGCTTTCCCCCTTGAAACCAAAGAGGTCAGGTTAGGCCGATAGCGAGTCAGACTGGGATCCATTAACAAACAAGGCGGGATCTAAGAGCAGAGCAGAACGAGGCCCCGATAGCGGCGCACGCAAGTCGACGGACAACCGCTAAGGGAAACGGGCAGACGAGATCGCTACAAAGGTGGGATGGGATGGATGGTTCGATGGATGGTTCGATGGGAAGGCAGGAGGAGGTAGAGATCAATACAGGTAGGTTCCATGCGCTGTTAGTAACTACGAGTGATACGGGTGAACTGTGATATGAAGGGTGCAAGGGGTGGGATGGTTCAGTTAACAAGGTCGAGGAGGATTATAGAGACTCAGTATCGGTTTTAATCAATCCATATCAATAAGTGCTCCTGTTTCGGGAAGCAGACTCATCAATTGTTCAATAAATATATAAATATTAAAGGATCGGTGATAAAGCTTCTAAAGATGGGTGATCTAATGACGGGTACGTGCTGCTTGCTATTGGTTATAAGTGTGACCTCACTATCCCATAATAATACTAATCATTTATAACTCGCTCTTCTCTCATAATACTATTGTTTATAGGATCTATTCATCACCTCGCCCCCCCACCTAGTAAACTCATCAGTAGCTTGCGAGGCCTCCCCCAGAATACAGATTAGCGCCACTTGGTCCGCTCCTTCCGGCCAGCCTAATAAGAATACTAATCGGTTCAAAATCCAATACAATCAGTCTCAATCGAAATGCTCGTAAGTGACCACCATGTCATCTTCCTTTCTCTAGTCGAGTGTCCCAGTCGAGGTAGACCCCTCCTGTGTTCCAAATATGCAAGTGCTGTAATAACTTGTTATAATATATTAGAAGTTTCGTGCAGGGGTATGGGGGGTCCTCCTTACTTCTCTATCGGGGGTAGCTTTAAAGGTACTTCTTTAATGAACATGTACTGGGTAATAAGGAGTTAGGGGCACGGGTATACCTACCAACTAACAATGTAAACTCCGTGGGCTATGGGTTTAGGGTCTCCAGAAGGCAGGGTCCATAAGGCAAGGACTAAGCACGCGCTGCTGATGGGCATCAATGTTTTTTTAATACCGGTTATCAGATAGAAACATTATGAAAGGATATGGTTTATAGCGAATAAAATCCTTGAAGGCCCGAGGGCATCTCAAAGTAGCAAATTTATTAACAAGAATCCCTCTCCTTCCTTTGGGAGGGAGAGAGCTCATACCTCGCCCCAAATGAGGAAGTTTTTGAAAACTCTGTTGAAATGTGATATTTGAACCTTTTCTGATCCCGGTATGCCGGGAGTGGGGTTATAATCCATCGAGCGTTATTGGTCCAAAAGCACCCTAATGGGAGCGATTGGGAGCAAGCGATCACCAACAGAGGCAAGCGATATGGATAAACCACGCACCACAAAGTAGGCAAGCAGTAAACACCTACCTTTTTTACAGATAGTATTCAACTGGCCCAGCAACACAGGTTATCTATTCTCGGTTCACCTTTAAATACAAAGACCTTAGGCGATACCGGCAAGCAGCTAAATAACCCTACAATTTTATAAGAACCTTTATTTATGGTTCAACCTTTGCAGACAAGACCTCTCTGGCGACATCTTACTGGCCAGCGGCTAAAGGGAGACCCGGCAAGCATATAAAAACCTAAAAGGTGACATGTCTATCCAGATCACGCCTAGTCCTCATTGATGGTAAATTCATGAATGAAAAGGTTACATATATATCCAGCTGTAGATCCAACAGCAGATCCATAAACTTACTTTTTGTCTAGTAGTTATTTCTACACAGCTTAGGAAGGTCTTACCTCCAAAAAAATAGATGGACTAAGATACTCTATTAAGGCTAGTTTCCATGGGGATCAAGGCATGGACCCTATGGCCTATCGAGATGGTAATTTAAAGAATAAAAGGTAGCATGGGTGTAGATCCAACAATTGAAGATCTAGTAACTTACGTTCTGTCAAAACCGCTTAAGATGGTATTCACACAGATCAAAGTGCATAAACTAATAGACTCTTTCTTAATAAGGCTTGTTTCTCCGGACCGAGAAGAGACAAAAAAGCTAGTAGTGTTTCTATATGGGGGTACAGGCGGAACTAAGCGGAACTAATAAGCTTTTCTCCTTTGGCTTTCACTCAAAGAATGGTTCACATGGGGAAAAGAGAGTTTGGGTGGTTTTCTTTATAGAAACATCCAGTATTGGAGTTGTGGGGTACATGGAGAACTAACCCAGTTAAAGTGGAAAAATCATTCAATAGTTAAATATAGATAAATACGCTCTTATTAGGGTTGTATCTTAAAGCTTGATTATCCGGCACTACAAGTGGGGGCTTAAAGCTTTCCCATCCACTTACTAGGGGTACTAGGTGTCCAGTTAAATAAGACGGCTTGAGCTCTACAGCTGATGATCCTCGAATAAGGAAAACCTATATGACCTAGTCTTATAAGATTATATAGAGTGTGAACGTAGCCTAGTCTTCATTGATGGTAAAAAATTTTTAATCAAAGGTGGTGTCTGGAGATGGTAAATTTACTAGTTAAATATGGAAGTCTATGAAGATTATAAAGAGTGCTCACATAGCCTTATCCAGATGGGTAATTTGCTTAAGGAAAAGTGGACTATAAATAGTAGTGAAAAAAAAGTAAGGAAGAAGCTAGCGGCAAGTTCATAAGCTAACTCCTAGCTCTACAGAGCTGTGCTTAGCCTCTCCTCTATAAAGAAGAGAAAAGTCCGCGATACATTGTAGTAACAGGGTCTCCATAGCTCTCCATGGGGTGTTTAATAATGTGCATCATAAGATTAAATGTGCCATGCTATAGTAATAATTTTTAATATATGCCAACACCTTGAACTTGTGATGTGCTGGTGTAACCTTGGAACCTATAGGAGGTAAGGAAGGGTAGCCGCCTAAACCTATAAGCAGAAGATGAAGCCTTTCATCTATCATCTTAGCTGTAGTTTCATAACTACTAGTTGTTTCCGCTCTACTCCTTGCTTGCTGTTCAACTAATAGCCTTAGAGTAATAAGTAGGGTCCCCTTCTCTAACCTCCAACCTACAAACCACCCTACACAGGAAGGTACGGCTTACCTAGCTAGTATTTTACGTCTTCCCTCTCATTCATCCAATTAACACTGCCTCATTAACCCCTTCCATAAGCAGATTAGTAATTAATATTCAACAGACTTACGAGCCATAGATAGATCACTGAGGAATAGTTAGGCAGATAAAAGAGCTGAGAGGGTTGTTAGCAAGTGAGGTGACAAGACAAAAAAAGGTGCTCATAGGGAGATAAATCAATTATATCGCCATTTTAGGGCACTCTTAAAACTTTATTTTGAGCCTGATATGATATCTTAAGTAAAAGAAACGTTTAACTTTAAGAATAATTGGAGACGTTTACACCTATTGCTGGAACGACGCTTCCTAGCTGGCTGCATGTGCCTGATCCTTATGGGTAGTCCGTTTGAGTCATCCGTATCTTCTTGTGGGGACTTATTCTCTTTTTATGGGGCGGGCTTGTCCAATAAATAAACGGCGGGCAGGCTTACTTACGTGCTTACTGGCTGGATATACATAGTAGGCGGACGGGCAGCAGCAGGTCAGAATCTGGATGGATGCCCACTTATAGAAGGTATCTCTTGGTGTCTTCCTATTTGAGTATAGGAACCCCAGTGTTCCCGTAGTAGACCTATGGATCACAGGGGGAAACTTCATACCATATAGATAGGATCGGTGGAGCAGTCCAGAGCTGCTATATATTTAGTTCAGAAGGCATACATAGATATAAGAGATAAACCTCTGTATAAAATGGTATAGTTTAGTAACAATAATCTTCATATGCTAAATGTCGTATATTATTTGTGGATACATAGTTAAATGGTATCTATGTGATATATCGTAGTTAAACAACGTATATATGCTAATCATAATCATTTTGACTATGGCAAAATGATGTGCAATTAGCATATCTTGGGAAGATGTCCCAACCAAACATGCATAGTAGATTCTTCATAGGATGGGCACATTTAAACCAATGGATATTCACAATTGTTACAATGAGACAAGTTCAACGTCTCTATGCGATATTGTGTATCGATGCCAAGAACTTATTTGTAGTAGATCCGGGGTTGTTAATGGCCATGGGCCCGGTTTTGCAGAAGGATATGCTTCTTCAATGGGTGAATCAACGGGTTCTGGGTAAACCTCACCTGGAACAGCGGGATCAACTGATTATTAAACGGGTGGATCGACAGGATCTGGGACTGGAATTGGAGCTACTGGTCCTGGCTCATATGCTGGGTGGTCAACTTAAATTGTAACTGGATCAACTGGTCCTTCAACAGGTGGTGCCTATGCCTTTGCTTCTTCTGCAACGAGAGGATTTCAAACTTATGCAAAAGAGGTACGTTCTATAGCCCGACCCCTAGCTATAGGTTATATCTTTAAGCCTGATAGGTAATTTATTTGAGCCGCTAGGTGCTTCAAGCCAGAGCTAGGTAGAAAAAGAAAGCCAGGCGGATAAACAGGTTAAGAATGCGGATAATATATTTGTTGTTAATAATTCGCCGGATGGAAAATCTATTTGGTATGAACCAGGTAGGTAATCTCTTAGGTTCCCTAAGCTTGGTTCTATAAACCGGGTTCTCTCTAAGCCAGGTTGGGTATTTAATAGCGCTTACTTACTAGCTTACTGCACTGGCTCCTCGTTGGAGCAGCATTATGTATCTTATGAAGTAGTCCTTGGGCTGTAACGGGTCTTTTGTGTAGTGAGGAGGCTCGGGTTTAATCCTACAATGTACCTATTTATTTATTAACTCTATTGGACAAGACCTAAGTTTTCATGGTTCTTTCCTGTGTGTGTAAAATCTGTCTTTCCTCTGTGAGTTGCTGGTTTTCTTATTAATTCAATCTGTGTATAAAGGTGGGTTGGTGGTTGCAAGTGTGCTAAGTAAAGGTTTATAGCAATAGTGCTACCCTCTAAGCATTGCTCAAGTAAGTGATTGAGGCATTAATTAAATAACAAAGGTTGGGTAAGGGGGTGAAGGTAGTAAGGGGTAGTTGGGGTAAAAGTAAATATACTAGTGCCGTACACTGGAGTGCCTCGTTTTCTGGCTGAATCAATTGGTTTATAAGGGACAACACTTAATAACCGGTAGGGCGGGCAGTAAGTCAAATCTGGTAGAACAGGTGGTATGCACATAAGTAAGGGTTCGGAAGGCAGGGGCGTAGCGGTAGTCATAGTGATACCAACATATTTAAGCAAGTGTGATGGCAGGTCTGTGAACACTGTCTTCTTCTGGCTGGAAGGCTGGCTGTTTTGACCTTTACTATGAACCTTGACTCTGCCTACCTTGCTTTACTTAACTTTTACCAACTACCTACCCTTTTATCTTTACCAACTAGATTACTTCGCCCAACTTTACTTATGCCTCATTGCTTCAGCCAGGAATCTTAGTGGTAATAGAGTAGCACTATTTCAATATGTTAGAGCACTCTAACAATACTTCCTAAGGTTTTCTAACAAGGATATAGCTCGAGTAGATCTCTCTCTAAATTTCTTACTTGATCAACCAGATTAGTACTGTCCGCTTATCATGGCGTTTTTTGCACAAAAAGTAGGGGGGACCTGTTCGATCCTGTATGAGGACCTTCCATATATGTATATGTATCTGTGCTTGCTGATTTTATTCTTCATCGCTCATCAGGATATCTGCTCAGTTGAGTTCCAATTTTATCTCTATCAATCTCTTGAGCACTCAATCAACCTCTTCTCTCGATCAACCAGATTATAGCAGGTTTTCTTATTGATAGACCAACCAACTGATTGATCAGTTTTTATTATTTACAAAGCAAAGCCTGTTCGGGGAACTAGAAAGAAGACATAAGATCATCCGGTTGACCTTGTTGTTCCGGATCCATCTTAAGCAGATTCCCCAGTCCTAGTCGAATTTCCAATTTATCATCTCAGAGGAGGGAAGATAAGTTGCAAAGCCTATAAAGTCGCACAACCAATTGATGAGTGATTTATCTCTTCAACGGTTTCAGTTCCATTTGCATTCTTCGAAGTTCCTAAAACAAGATAACTTCTTAGTTGGATGATTATAAAAGTAATTAAAGAGGAGGGCTTTACCTGATTATCCCTAGTCCAAGGGTGCACCATTTAATATATAAACCCCTGTTGCCCGGTAAGTGATATACCCTATGCACCTACTTCTTTCAAATCCTTATTTAAGAGTAGGGTAACTAAAAAAGAAAAATAAAAATAAACCACTATAACGTCTAAATAAAAAGCTAAAATAAAATGAGACACGTGGGTATGCGTCATTCCATCTATCCTTGGTGTGGCATTAGTTGTGTTGGAGTTGGGTAGCTGATTGGAGATGTAGCAGTTGTACTTCGATGGACCCGACTTGGCGAGTTAGCACCCGACTTGGCGAGTTACTTCCCTGGTTGCTTGGCGAAGTACCTGTTTTACTTCGATGCAGCTGTACACCTACATCCTTAACTTCTTGCACCTTTTATTTCTGCCTACTTTGACAACCTTGAGATTGAGATTCAGCTGGATGCCTACTTAGGGACGGTGAACAAAGGGACCAATGAGTCGTTAAAGAGTTGAGTCGTTAAAGAGTGCAACAAATGAGGAGTCCCATCCCAGTGTTACCCCAATGTTACCCCAAGAAGGCAGCTCGAAGGTTCAAGCAACCACCAATGGGTATGGGCCAACAAATGGTAACAGGGTACGGGCGAACCAATGGTAACAACCCCAATAAGATTGGACCAATCAGACCAATCAGAATCTGGGGAACTAACCAATCAGAATAATAGGCCTGTCCCCTTCCTCGCTTTGCCTTGTATCCTCCCCGCCCGGACTGTTTTTTGTAACTAAGAGTAATCAGAATCGGGCCACACTAATGCTTCCTTTCCTCTTCTGTCCAACTAGCGCAACTAGCCAGCCCTTGCACTCTTCTTTTTGATTCTTCTCTCCTCTGATCCCGAACGTTGTCCTTATGTTCTTTTATTGGGAACTCACTCACCCTAACTATTTCCTCCTTTTTCAAAACGGCTTAATACTTTTTTATTTACTTCCCATTCCTCGTTGGAAGGTGGTAAATGGCAGCATGGGTCCTCAATTTTAATCTAACCTTCACTTGATAGATGTCTAAAGATGTCTGAATAGCGTGTTTCAATAATGTATATGGATCGGTGTATAAGAACAGCTAGGAGGGCCGGTTTGGTTATTTGGGTCTTCGGGGGGGCTAGAGAATAGAATATGGTCTTCGGGTAACTCTGAACGGCCTGTCTTCGGGAAATGGGCTGCTGAACGAGTTCATGCTGCCTCTTATATTTCTATAAAAATATATCTCTATTCTATCTATAATCAATAATATACGGGTTTGAGGGCTATGATGGTGATGAGATAGGGCAGCCCAGCAGGCCAGTTTACAGGGCCGCCAGTAAAGAACAGCCGTCCCAGCGTAGTCTCCCATCCAATCCTAGGAGCCCAGTATAGTAGTGAGATCTGGCTTTAACCAGCAACAGACCACACATACCTATTTGCTCTAGCTAGGTTGTTCCAAGGTGTAGAGGCCTAGGTATAGAGCTAGTATAATTAGGTAGGAGGAGCCAAGTATATATGCAATATTTTCTAGTAATAGGTCCTAGTAGGCAGCCGCGGCAGGGCTTATGCCAGTTAAAGTGTAAACTGGATATGATAGCTAGTCCAAGTGTAAACGTAGATCCAATCATGGAGAGCTGTGGAGACCCGGTTTAAGCAGATAGAGTAGGCGGGCCTGGGATCATGGCCAAACAACGTAGATATGGTGACATCATATAGTAAGTCAAATCGCATTAGAGAGCGCGCAAATGGCTTCTGAGACTGCTTTTAGATATATATCTTTCTAGCTCTCTTAAGGAAAAGCTTGCTTGACATTAGGAGAGCAAGGCTTATAAAGAGTTTTACCCACATCAGTTTCACCAGCCAGCCATCTAATTAATCCCACCCAGCTAGGTCTTATCCTTTGGAACTACACGGACACATTACTTCGCTAGAGCTCAGGTATCGCGGAAGGGGATCATTTATTAGCACTTCCCTTAGACCTAGAATCATCATTCACTGCCTGCCATATGCCTTAGAGTTTAGGAGCTTACCTTCTATTTCCCTTGACGGAGCTTCCCCTCATAGCCGGTTCGTAGCTTGATGGAGCTTCCTCTGATCACTCCTCTCCCTCTGGTCGAGCCACTTTGAGTTATCCTTTGTTTTCTTAATACATCTCCGTGATTTACCATATGGAATAGTTGGAGAAGAAGAATCCTCTGTTTGATGCCTCTTCTTTTCTGGTTTATAGAGTGAGAATTAGTAATTTCACTAATAAACGACCCGGAGGGACTTTCCTGAGGTACGAGGGGAAGGACAATCTACCTAGATAGAATTAGCCATTTATTAAAGAAAAGTCCAACCCTACCTAATAGTGCCACAAGGTTCAATGCTTACAGACCCTTCCCTTGGTGCCAGCCCCTCCTTTTTAGGGATCTTCTTTCTATTCTTTTTTTATCTTATCATGAAGCCCCGGGATCAGACCTTTAGAGACGTCATTTATAAATACTACCTTTATATATACGTAATTTCTTAAATCATACTTGCTTACGAAATATGCTTCTTGGTACCCCACGTAGCCCTGCTTAGACCAGTCAGGAATTAGATCCCTTATCATAGGTTAAGCTATATTATGTACGAGAGGTATAACTAATGTTGAGGCACGGAGTGGAGGAGCTTCGTCCCATTAAGAGTGAGCTAGCCACATTCCAGCCAGGGGTGTGCGTTGCAACTATTAGAATATTTCGCAGAACGGCCCAGGGTAAAACTAATGAATGAGCGGTCTGTAGCTTTCAGAACTGAACTCGATCCTGCAATTGATAAATGTAAAGAAGAAAGCAAGCAAACCAAGTTGGATATAAATATATAAAAGGTAAGATACCTATCTTCCTTCGGCAAGCAAAAAGTTGTATCGATCAGCAGATAGGTTCACTGTGTCCTTTCGGTGTTGTCACTGTTTCACGATGGGAGCCTTTTCCTCTCGGCCAGTGATGTGAGACTTCTCTCGTCTGGTGGAAACTAGGGAACTCAAGCAATATGCTCGTATGTAAAGAACTAATTGTTGGCTGCAATGAGGTCTGCAGGGTTTCCCAGCTAGCTAGCAAGGTCTTCTCTTTCTTTGCAGTAGCCCACATGCACTCAGAACTCTTAGCTGTAGTGGAAGTGAAAGCTGGACTGCCTGAAGCCATAGAGTGAAAGCCTTAAGCAGTAAGTTCCATGCAGTAGCAGTAAGGCCATAAGAGTAAGTCCATCACTATGCAGCACTATTGGCCTTAAGCCTGCTGAGTACTTGCCTCCTTACGGACACTTGCTATAAGTCTATAAAGTAGTAGCGCTATAGAGTAGTAGCTGGGGCCCTAAGGCCATAGATAAGTGTAAGCTTTTTAGCCTTAGTACTAGCCCATAGAGACTTCTTCTGCACTACTGCTATGGATTGTTGATTTAGGGAGTAAGGATCATACCTATTAAAAGGCAATCTTTGCAATAAAAACTAGTGAATGACGAGGTTTTGTCAATTCGGCTCAACTCAACATCTTGCCTGGTTGGGAAATTCTATTTGAAAATCAAGGAAATCGTATTTTTCTTGCGAGTCCCAGTGATATAAAGTCTCTGCATAAAGGATTAGAGGAAGCCGCACCAGCAGAAAGGAAGCGAGCCAAGGCCAAGGGTGGTGCAGCAGCATCTCGCTCAACCTCAAAGCAAAGGGAAACCACATGAGAAAGGGTTTGGAGCAGCATTGGAGCAACACCTGGAGATAATGACTCTTTTGGATAACACCTACCCTGCAGGGGAGAGAGAGGGCATG
>Ga0233342_1000253_pt1 | contig 16402 bp, 6 predicted proteins | sample GEONDECOMP273_FD_180706 | JGI IMG/M metagenome (GOLD analysis project Ga0233342, IMG submission 180706) | Leaf litter microbial communities from Shasta-Trinity National Forest, California, United States - GEON-DECOMP-273 | ecosystem: Environmental > Terrestrial > Plant litter > Unclassified...
AGATAGAGGCGCTCAACATTGAAAGGGCTCTTGGGTACGTGAAAACAGAAACCTCGGTTGACTCGCCACAGCTGCACTCGTTTGCAAGCTCGATCTTCAAGCCGGGAAAGGGATATTTCTGTCCCTAATCCGCAAGTTGCACCCCGCTAATAATTGGAATGGAAGATCGCTTTTCCGCACTCGCCAGCATGCACTCACCCGCCTTTGCCCTAAATATTTATTGCCATTCGGGACCGGTGCTTTCCCCATCCACTGCAAGCGGGGTTTATGTTTCTCTCCACCACCCAATACCCATCTATGGTTTCCTCTCCTCAATCACAATAATAATAGGGTTTGGCAACCCAACCACTTCGATCCGGATACCTAGGATCCACCCGGGAATGGACGAGACCACACATCTAATTCGAAATGCTAGGCCTATCTACCCGCTTCACTTCACTGGCAGAACTCTTATGCTATAATTGTCGCTACCTCTACCGCATATCCGTAACCTTCCAGCCGGGTTAGGAAAGGTCCGGAAATATATACGTCTATCTGCCCCTCTATCTTATTGATCCCGGGCCGTCTTATGCTAAACACTATTTTAGTTTAAATAGATGCTTGACACTTTCTTTTTAAGAGAAAAAGCCTTGTCTCGCTATCCGGGGAGGAGTAGTATTCATTAATCCATTCAAGAAGGGTGCCGTTCTGGCCGCCGAGTCTATATATGTTCCATTTCAACTCCTCCCAAAATTTGGTAAAGACCATTTATATAGTAGATAGAGTTGCAGGTTGATTCGCACTTGTGCCGCCACTTAAGACATAGCCTCCTAGGACGTTGTCGCCGCCAAGGAAAAAGGATGGATTTTGTGAAAATCCAATGTACTGTGGAAAGGCTTCAGTAAGCATGTTCCATGTGCTATGGATATTCATATTCCCTACAAAAAGACCAAAATTATATATATATACCCTCTTCCTACTGATGGTGTGGACATAGGAATGCGGCAGACTCCAAACGAGAAAGCCTAAAATGGATTACTATACCCCCATGGGTATATGAACATGAAAAATGTAGGTTGTGAAGCTAGGTTCCCTAATGGAATCCCCAATGATAGAATCCAAAATAAAAAGAACCTATGTACTGGGGAATAGCAACGAAGGTGGCCTGCCAGGGGGGTTGAAGGAGTTTATGTAGCTCCTACAATGTTCCTAGAGACAACAGGGTTATAAGTGAACAAAAGGAGGGGGTGGGGTGCCCCCTGTGGTAATGCTGGAGAGGGGGACATTGCTTCCCCCATCACCAGAGATACTTGGACTATTACTCGTAACCCACGAATACAAAGGATTTTCTCTTACAGTCAGGCCTCTTTGTTCAATATCTTTAAAATGTAAAAACTTCGGGATCTGAGGTTATAATAAAAGTGTATTGTAACTCATAGAAGTGAGTTGTGGGATATCTTTTTTCTCCATAGGGCTCAGATCATCCTACAGTGAATGGGATGAGATTCTTCCTTCAATAGGGATATTTTTGTCCATGTCCCCCAACTATTGTCTTGATCACCACCCCTTATATTCAGGGTTCTCTCTAACCCTCCCTTTTGGTATTGTTTAGTGCAGAGAAAAAAGACTAAGGGGTATCATCTAGTAATGGACTGGTACTATTAAACCTTCACCTTGTGGAAGGTTGATCCACACTATTAGGATAGATATTTCTATTTATCTACGACCGGTGGGGTGATTGATCAGCCACTTTGAAACTAGGGTAAATGAACAAAGTACCAGGGTCGACTCAACCTAAGGCTAACTATTCAAAAATGAATCTGGATGAAACTCAAAAGTATATATATATAATAAATAAGAAATAAACAGGCACACCACTCTTTTAGAAGCTCTAGTCCAGCGTGGTTAGGACTTGAATCTGGATCGACGAAGAGTCAGATAAAAGGGCCTTCAGAGGCTAGCTTGGGATGATTCGGGCCCAAGTCCAACTAATGAAGGTGTGGGGGATAGTTAAGAGAACTCTCACGCAACAATAACCCAGGGGCCAAGTACCCTCGTGAAGACGAGAACCCTCCAAGGGAGTTTAGTTGGATGTTAGGCGTTTTTCTCAAGTACCCAAAGCACTTCCCACTTACAATCAACTGGGTGGAAAACCTAGGAAAAGCAACTATGTTTACCACTTCACAATTAGTAGCTAGGGGGAGCAATCATGACTCAAGCTTCTATATATAGGCAGGGAATGTAGGATTAAGTGATAGACCCAAATATATAGCGGAATTGGTGTCACTTGGAGGACTTGCCAATCCAACCAAAAATCCCAGACACATAGAGCCCACTTCAAAAAAAGAGAGGGGAAAATATCTTAGTTTGTCTAGCTTGAATATAGTGCCTGACACCTGTGTGAGAGGCACTTTCCTAGCAAATACCTCTTTTGACTAATGGATTTTACACTCATTAATAAGCTAGTTTCAGGTAGAATAGTTCATAGAGCAGGGCAGGTTAGGTTTTGGTCCCTGCTGTTGTGCATAGGTCACTTTTGATTTACTCAACTTGATAACTGATCTGATCTCCCGTTAGCAGCTCTTTCTAGTGAGTTATAGATAATAGTAAGTTGAAGCTATAGTCTCTATTTTATAGTGATACCCTGAAGTTATAGCTTTTTGGGGGCTTAGTTAGAGCTTTTTATAGTGATGAAATCTATTCCTACTTTTTAGAATCTAAGTAAGCTATCTAATTCCTTATCTTACTACTATAACTAAAGAATACATAATACCTACAAGATCAATACTAATACTAAAGAGTTCTTTCTATTTCTCTACCTAATATTAGAATTCCGTATTACTAATTCCTAAAGAAGACTTGAAAGAGTTATTCCTTTATCACTTATGAACAAAACATTAGGATCGAGACTGAATCCTTCTAACCCCCTCGAGCTACTTTAGATCTCCTTGTAGTGAATATAGATCCTAGTAGTGAACTAGTAAAGCTGGTAAAATGCCCAGCGTATGGCGTGTCAACAGTGGTGAAATTCCTTTCCCTTCTCATAGTTATGGAAAGTGTCTCTCCGTTACCCTAATGAGAGTGTGTCAACAGTAAGTAATAAACCTACATATAGTTCAAGTAGTTATTCCTGTTCATTCCTTTGCATAAATAGAGGAATATCCATCTGTCATCTAAGCACTCCTTCTCTATTGACTATAGAAAAGGTATACTATATAAAGTACATCAGCTCAAATTAGTACGATCTCGCTGCCTTTTTTATTGCCTTCTATACCCTTGCTTTTGGGGCTCCTGTCTTTTGCTATGCGGGGTAAACTGGCTATGCTCTCTTTGGCAAATCCGCTGGTGGATATCTTAGGCCCTGGGGCTTACTGGCTTATATTGATCCCGATCTACCTATGCTTCAAACCAAGCATACTTAACGTAAAAAAGGTTTATAACCTGCCGATGATACTTATGTTACCTATAAGTGATGGGAGTGGCAAGAACACCGGTTTATTCAGTGATTGACCCATCCATTCAAGTTGATCTATCGTCATAAGCAGGGATAACCACGATAGAGGCGGGAGAGACGGATAAGTGCCCCGCCTTTGTAATTGGCTCTGGATCCGTATTAGTGGGCACTGTATATAATGCTGTTGACTATGCTACCTTGCTACCTTTGCTGAAGTTTTAGCCCGCTAGTTAGTTGTGGCTTTGTTTTTGGCTGATACTGTGTAAGCTAGAGATGCCCCGGTTCGACCTGCGGTTTATCCAATCGAGGTCTTTCCGCCTGATGGTTCTAGGCTTTTTGTTCACAGAGGAGGGATGGCTCACCTGAAGTATGAAGGTGAAGAAGGTTTAAAGCGGCGTAGTAGCCTAGTAGTTTTTTCCGGATCTTCATTATGAGAAAAAGAATTAGAAAAAGAAAGAGTTCCGGCCGGTACACTTCCGGTTGTTTGTCTCCATCCATAAGGGGCCCATAAGGTGATAAATTAGCCTTAGCACTTTAGTTTTCCAGATAATAAGTTATTACATGGGGAGGATAACCCATAATAGCTAGAGAGGAGAAAAACCCCTCTCCCTTTGGTCGAGCAACTCCGTCCCTGGTAAAAGAGCGAGGTTAACAACCTGGTACGGTAAAGAGTCGATCCAGTTGATCCCAGGTTGAAGTGCCAAAGCCCATAGCAGCTAGTCATTCACAATATCACAATATAGGAAGGGCAAGGCCCCTATCTCTACTAAACCGAGAGATTGTTGCTTATGTTTACCGTCGTCCTATGTATGTGTCCTACTTATACTTTCCCGGGAGCATGGAGACAGGGTTGCACAACATGTTTAGGTCCCCACCATGTTGATGTTGATTTGCCTACGATCGCTACCGCTGAAAATCGCATCTATACATTTTACTTTGCCATTGTAAGTAATTAGTTGGAACAGAATTTTGAAAACCCCATACGGTCGAGCGGTTCGTACCTCGCCCCTAACCCTCGACTACTAATGGTGAGCACCGAACGGGTCCTTATCATTTCACGTTTTGCCTCTCCCCATCCATCCATGAGTAATAGCTCGCCCAATCAAGAAGAAGCTGCTCGACGTCTCCCCCATGAGTAGTGAGTAGCTGCCCCAGGCGATGATCTATTAAAGCAAAAGTGAGAAAGAAGAGTCTTTATGACCCCAGATACCTTAAAGGTATAAAAGGTAGGTTCGAATGCCCGAAACATGGTGGTATAATCGCCTTTTTTCAAAACTCTTCTATGCCTTGAGTTATTACTGGCTGGCTGTGTCTGCTGGCTGGTGGTGGCGTGATTGGCGAATTTCTTTAGACGAAATGACACTTTGATGATATCGATGACCCATGTATCATTGAGTGAGATAAACGGGCCATACGGCGAAGTCTTATTTACAGATTGACGCCTTTCAAACCGGCTGGCTGATCTGACTGGTAAAGCTGATTGGTCTGACTAGCTAGGATGGCTGGTGAAAAGCTGGCTAGCTGGAGTTTTCACTGGCAAACTGTCTCACTGGGCGATGTCTGGATTCTGATATGCTTTTTGACTTGCGGGGAATGGTATGGTGCACTCCGGGGGAAGCCCCATGAGTAGCTGCTTACCCATTATTGCTTATGAAACCACCCAACCTTATACTGATGGCAACAGGATGCATGCGGTGTGGAGTATGCTACCCAACTTGCTGGCGAATGATGGCAACAATGAGCGGTGTGAGTTAGCTATCCAACCTTATACTGATGGCAACAGCAAGGACGGTCAGATTCACTCTACCAACCTCTCCCCTATGAGTGAGTAGTAGTTTGCTTGACGTCTTCCCCATGCATGAGTAGTTTTATTTATGGCTTCCCCAGGATTAGCTTCTTTATCCCCTCAGTTAATCCGTTGTGTGTGGGCCATTCATCACGTATTCCAAAGGGTGGGTTAGTCTTATTAACCGTAGTTCGTTCGCTCTTGACCAAAGCTAGGAGCATTCTCCAGTTTCCTGAGCGGCAAGCATTTGATTAGTCAATTGGTATAGTTTCTGATACCCGGCACCGATTAGGGAGAAGGGAGCCAAGGAGGGACGAACAAAAGTGAGAGAGGATGCCCTTCCCCTGTCGGGAAAGAGCTACGCACCTTGTTCACCAAGATGTTAACCGAGGTATGATATATACGCCCCACCTGCCTTGAGATATAGAAAGTGCTTTCAAATTAAAATAAAATTGATACCTAGGGATCTGGTGCCTTTAGAGAAGCTTTTTTACCTAAATGATGTACCTATAAAGCCTTCCATAAATCTCAAACCATCTGAGGTAGAAGACCGTAACCTAGGCACTGAAGAAAACCTCAATTTGTAAAGCTATTAAAGACCTTGTCCCCTGTAGAAAAAGAGAAATATGTAATCCTGTTCAGGGAATTTAAGGATGTTTTTTTAAATGACCAGGTGCCAACAGAAAAGAGAGATGTTGTTCACCACAGGATAGGAGTTAAAGCAGGCAGACACATTAAGTTCCATACATTTCAATACATGAGAGAAGATGTTCAGTTAAATCCATGATATACATACGTTCAGTACAAATAAATAAATATATCTCTAACTCAATCTCTATATCTATCAATATCTACATCTCTATAAATCCATATGTATCTATCAAATTCTATATATGGAATTGCACAGGATGTTTCCCTTCTAGCTTCTTCGCTGGGAGCTCAGGGATAAGGAAGAAAGAAAGGGGACTAGTTTCTTTTGAAAAGAATGGACACAACCGCTTATTCGCTAGAGCTCTTATAAGTAGTTATTATTTCTTTCTTTTTCAATGGAAAAACCCATGCATGGAGAGCTTCTGAGGCACATTATTCTACCCATGGAAAGCTAGCTAGATATGTTGAGATTTATTCTTAGAGATAGAAAGCTATTAACTTTCGATGTGGAGTTATAGGTAGGTATGGCTGCGCAATGAGGTTTCCACGAGATGTTCGTAAGTGAAAAACAAACATGTCTCTCAATGTCTTTACGGACAAGTTCAACGTCTCCATACAATATCATATAGTAAGAGGTTGTAGCTGCTCCTCCTTTTTCTTTGCATTTATGGACATAAACTCTAACTTAAAACATAGAGGCAATTAAAAGAAATAGGCACTAGTTCGAGGAGGTAGATAGATGTAGGGCCGAGGTTCAGAGAGAAACTATCTGAAAGGGTATAGTTCATTACAGAGAATTTCCATTTTATTGCTTAAACTAGGGATGGCTGGATCTATGACTAGAGGAGGAATGGTTCTGCGAGCAGATGGAGTGGTCTGGGCAGGTCGGCCAGGGAAAAAGAACTTAAGCCGATACAGGGTTACCAGTGGGAGTGGTGTAATTACCTTGAAGATGGCTTCATTTTAGGTGATCCAAAGGGTGAAGGCAGGCAGTAAGTAAAGGTCTGGTGGAACAGCATGCACTAATGAAAGGCGGGTAGGTCTATTCCTAGCTATTAATAAATTGTATTGGCAAGGCTCCTCAGCAGGAATAATATTGAATAGTGGTACCTAGGCAGTAAGTATATTAAAGCAAGTGTAATTAAAGGTCTGCCTGTGACTGCTTGCTGTAAGGAAGGCGGTAAAACCAACAGCTCTATGTGAAGCCCTGCCCTTGCATCCGTCCGATCCAATGCCGTAAGGATATGGGAGGCAGTAAATAACGGTTGGTGAATAGTAGTTGGTAATAGTAAAGCAGCAGCACAGTAAAGGTTGTAAGTGCCTCATCACCTCGGTTGGGTGATAATAGATAAATAAAGGTAATCTGATCTGGTCTGATCTGATCAGTTCTGGCATTAATTCCTGAATAGGGCAGTTCTGATCCGACGATCGATCCCACACACACCAACCAACCTATCGAGCGGTCTCGCTCCAACCAAGCAACCTCATGTGGGCAAGCTATATGGAAAGCACCACCGATTCCGGCAAGCAGCATAAGAACCCTAAAAGCAGATAATAACCTTTCTCTCTCGGTCCGTCTTTGCATACGACACACCTTTGGCGACAGATCCCGTCCAGCAGTTATCACCCAGCAAGTAACATATTCTCTTTTTCCCTCTATTGGTCCACTTCACCTCAAAACAAAGTGATCCCTCCTCAAGAATATTATATAAATAAATAAATAAAGCGGGTGGGGTTGAATTGGGTCCCCCCATAAGGCAAGGACTACGCGGGCTGATTAGCGTCAATGCTTGGCAATGAAATAAGTTATAAGAGAGACGCTCTAAAAGTGTATAGCTTATAGCGAATAAAATGAATTTGTATGATCCGATGAGAATTTGCCTCGTTTACCCCAAAGTATCATTGTTATTAACAGAAAACCTCCCCCTCGTACCTCAGCGGCTCCGCCCCATGAATTATGAGGTTATTGTAAATCTGTTGTAAGCTAGCTTGGTCCCTTTTCCGATCCGGGTAGGCAATCAATAACTAAATTGATAATAGAATTGAACTAAATTGATAATAGAATTGCGTGCATATTATATATGTAATTATACCAAGCGGGAATGTGGACCTGAAAGCGAACTCTTTGCTTTAGCTTGGTGAGGGGGATGGAATCGAAGCATAATTAACTATATATCTATATATTTATACTCGAAACTATCCCTTTCAAACCTAGAGTTCCTAATTCACGTTAGGAAATAGATTTTCCTCATACATTTTAAGGACATCTTTTTGATAACAATAGTCACAAGACAGATTATGCTTTAAAAAATTAATGCACTTGAAGTGATAAGACTCAATGAGCCTTATTGAAGAAGCCATGAACCAACCCAGAAATAAGGAACCATTATCCAAGAAGCCAAGAACAAATGCAGAAATATGTATACCCATAGAGAAAAAAAAGACAACAAGAAGAAACCTATAACATATTGCTTTCTTATTCATCTAGCCAAGAGGCCTTCTTATAGATTTACAAAAGGATAGAGTCAACATAGAATTATAACTACCTAACTACTCACATGCAGTCCAGTGCAGAATTATTAATATCCTAATAACTAATCATTATTCCTGGGAAGTGAGCCACCCTTATTGGGAGGCATGGCCTCATGTTTATTACCAGTTCCTCCCGGTTTAGGTAGAAAGCGCCCCCCCCTTTCCTCCCGGTTTAGCAATGAAACCATAGAAAAGAAATATGTTTACAGGTATGTGAAAAACTGCAGGAGATGATGCTGTCTGCCCATAATTAACTGTGAAGTGCAGGGTGTAGATGCTTTATGTTGTAGTCCATGGAAACTATGTGCTGGTGCTCTGGAACTCTGGCAAGCTGCTGGACGAGACATGGTGTGCTGCTTATAGACTGTGGCGGTGATATGGAAGGCACCAGGCTATTACAATGCGCCTTATTGTGTTGTTGATTCTGCTGCGGACTGCTGTGTGTGAGGCAGAATGCGCTGTACACGGAAGGCAGATGAAAGGGTTGTCCTGAGGCTGAACGCATACATTGGTAGGCCTTGCTGAATAATAATATTATAATCTGCAAATGAAATCATATAATCTGGATGATCGCTGGACATAAAGAGCACTGGTGTAGGGGCTATTCAAATGCCGTGTACGTAGAGAGCTTATCCAAACCTGTGGGATTGGGTGTTGATGTGATATGTGTTCGGAATCCGTGATTTAATAAAGGATTGAGGCTGTTAAAGAAGGCCAATACGGCAATGTACACATACGTATATTTTCACGTACCCCCATAGAGGTCAGATGGATGATGGTATCCCCTTCCTTATGTAAAGGCCAGTAGGGAGATCCAGACACGTGCCAATAAGTCTTTGCCAAGGTAAGGCAGATTAGAGAATGAAATAGAGGTTCTTAGTTTGGGTGGGGAGAGTCGTAGCCGAGAGCCATGCCAAGCCTGAGCCAAACATTTTCTATATGTCCGATCGGAGATAGGGAAGCGTTCGAAACCCCCGCTCTCTTTCCTTCCTTACCCTATTTAGATTCTTGGAGTTTACCAATTCCTTCTTTCCATGGAGAGAGGAATGGTTGGGATTTGGATGGAAGGGGAGGGGCTGACGGCATACTTCCAAGATACTCCTCGGGCTATCTCTCAGATCAAGAGCGACTCCTGTCCGGTGTTTGAGGGAAATATTGATGTGATTCCACCGTGGGCTTTCCGCTCCCGACCGATCAGGCGGACTGACCAACCTTGTTTCGACCAACCGGCCCTCTTTAGTGGTGTAGCCCCGAAAGGTCTTCTCAAATACTATAATTCATTTATTGCTTACCCATCCCCGCCATCGCTCTGGACTGGAATCCCATCAAAAGTAACCCTCTGTGTCTCAGCTGCACTATAGCAGCACTCATTAAATTTACCTTAGTCCTAGTTCGGGAATAAATCTATTATAAGCCGATTTTCCAGGTAAAGATGAACTCCCCGTCCATCCCAGTCATCTCCGATAGGGGAAGGTTCGCTAGACACAGGGACTGAGAGAACCTATAGAGACCAGCACGAGGTGCAGCAAATAATGTAGCAACTGTGATAGACTGAGACTGGGGAAACAATGGACAAGAAAGCCGATGAGGATTGGACGCAAGACTTCCCTTGTTCAGAGCATAATGGCAAGGCTTACCTGGAAGCCACTATATAACTCCAAGAGTGAAAGTTAGACATAGGTAGGGGCTTATAAGGACGACTCAAAGGGAAACACAACTGAAGGTCGAAATGCAAAATTGTGATGACTGTAACTCTAGCAGGCATATAAACTACAATATTATTGGCTCTTTATGGTTCCTTATGGTACATTGGTTCATAATAATAATTCATTCTCTTATTTGATCCAAGTGCATGATAACACACACATAATTAGAATCACTTAGATCATCTTAAACTAAGTCCCCCTCCCCGATCTTTTATTTATCGTAAGTCTCTCTGAAGCAGGCTATTATTCTGTAATCAAGACTCTTTCTTTAAGAAGTAAACCAGTCTATATAAATGAACCTGGGCTAATAATTCTACTCTATTATAAAAAGGCTAAAAACACAGATGCAGCGAGTCTATTTACGTGAAAAGACAGAAACCATACCAAACCCATACCGAGAGTGTGAGTTGGGTAGTACACCAATGAGTATAATTTATTCATTAGATTGACTCAATTGATGGCCAGTTTTGAGGTGGGAAAGAAAGAGCGGACGGCGTCGAAACATATTCTTTACGGTAACGGTACGGCACTAGATCTGAACTACACACGGGTCACGGCACTATAACAGTCCATATATGTTAAATCATTATCCCTTATCATACCGGATAGTTGGTTGCACGAATATAAATATGAATCTTCAGGGTGAGGTGCACTAATTAATTGATGAACCAATACCGGCATTACGTGTTACCCATTACCGGACCTATAAAAGATTCCCTCTGACCTTAATAATTACTACCTCTTTCAGCCTACCTCTTCCCCTTCCTGTTCGCCATAGTAAAGTAAGTTCACAGCCAGAACCGAGTGCATAAGTGAGGTTGGTTTATGATTAACCTGAAAACTTCTACTCCCTGGCATGATTTGTTACCACTGACCGGTATCAGCTTACTCAACGGACCTGCACTTAGACACTTACCTAGAGACCTAACCTAAATAAGAAGCCCTCCGACCTACAGCCTATGCCCTCTGCCTTGGAACCATCCTGACTTGGGAATAGACTTGATTACCTAAGCCCTATATCCCTTTAACCTCCATATATAACTCCAACTCAACCGGCTCGTAAGTAAACAACATGGCTTCTTCCCCGTCTGTTTGCAACTGGGGAATGGGTTAGTTTTGGGAATGGATGCAAAGTAGCGAGCTTGTCTTCCCCAAGGAGCGTTAAGCTCTTGCCCTCCCGTCAGGGAGGCAAGGATAACCTCTTAAAATAGCTAATGAAAACGTAGTGCGTATCGATTTAACAACACCGATATGCTCATAAGTAAATAAAATGGGTCATAGGTAAACGTCATAAGGCCGCCCCTTTTCCTTCTTCTCAACCTGCTGTGGTGATGTGGGCAGTCATTAGTCCGTGGGAACACCTCTCTAAAAATATGTTCTTTAAATATGTGTTCTGTTGTCCGTACCACCCTCGCCGCAGAATACAGGCTTCTTGCCGCCGTCAAATGAGAATAAGGACCCGGAGGGACCCGTACTTATTCCCGTCCCGTACCCCATGTTGGGTGGACGTGACATGTGTTGATGGTAATCGGGTGTATAAGCTATGATAAACTAGTGGCTATCGGCAATGACTGGTATGATTGCCTATGTATTACTGGCGTATAACCTACAATTAACGTATTAACGCTTCTTCCTTCCTCCCATCTATACCAGGTAAGAACATTAAGGGTTTCCGTAGCGGTATAGGTTAGGGTCTAGTATAACATGAGGCCTTATATACATTAGACCTCGATGGGGAGTTAGATTATACCTCGTATTGGAAGTTATATAAATGAAAGCTTAGTCTATGCACTATTGTTCTATGGCAATTAGCAGCCTTAAGAGACTATCTCAGTCCACGCAATTGAGTTCCATGGAGTAAAGACTTTCTTACTTGATTATAGTCTTATGTAGAGTGAAGGCCTATAAAAGGGGTCTTTATTAAGTAGTCCATGCCTTCAGCCTGAGTAAATGTAAATAAACCTTCTATAAATATAAAACTATTAGCTCTAGTCTTATTAGCTTTAGTCCCATGGGACTGGTATGGACTGTATATAGTATAAAGCCTTAGTTCCCTAGTGCTCTCGGGTAAGGGATTCTATTTAAAAATAAAGAGAATTGTCTGGCTCAAAGCATAGCCAAAGGTTAAACGACGTATCGATGCGAATATCAGGTGTTAAAACGTTTTATATAACGACTGTATATATATCTTTTTTAGTCCCCACCCAATAGTTTTTTTATAACTCCTATTTCGCTATTGCGAAGCCAGATCCAAACTAGCTTTTCTAGAACTAACCAACGGACTTCTATTTGGCTTCCAACTAGTAGTTCTAATTAGCTGTAGTGCTTCCCGAAATTGACCTCTTGGCTAAGTTCCACAGCAGTAGAGTAAGTTCTTTATTATTAAGCCGTAGAGTTAAAGCCCTAGAGAAGTGGTGCCTCTTTCCATTAGCCTTTTATTAGTTCAGAATAAATTAGATTGAGAACTATTCCAAATATACTTAATGTAGTAACTATTCTAAAGCTATAAGTCTTTATTACTACACATGCTCTGGGATTAGAACAACCTCTGCTTTTTCTTACATTCCCCCCATTAATCCTGGTATAGAGACTACCTATTGTCGCCTATTTTTTATTATTTAGTGCATGCATATGTGACCGGAATATGATGAACATATCGACCTAATAGCGATTAAGTCATCCATCATCCTGTTCAGATTAAAAATTACTATGCCTATTCCTTCTCTTTTCTCGGGTATAGCCACATGGGGGCTTTATCTCCCGGGTATGCTTTTCTGGGGGCCTTATTTCTCAGCTAGTGAAGGGGGGATGGTAAATAAAGCAACCTGTGGCAACAAGTTATTCCTTCGTCTCCAGGTCACGATAAAGCAATAGACCTACTTTGGCAAGCAGCATAAGCAGAAGGATTAAGTTTTAAATCCGTTTAAATCAATTGATATCTCATCTGTATCTCATCTGTTCTGTTGTTAACATGGCTCAATCAATATGCATGCCCGCATGGTAACGAAATGCCTCTATCTCATTCTTCTTCTGGTGGGACCATGGAAACATAATCAATCTCGTTCGATGACCCATAGGGCCTCTCCTTCGTACCTCAGTCGAGTGGTGAATTAATAAAGCGAGCAAGCATAAAGCATCCGCCCGTGTTCGAGCAGCTTCTTTTATTTATTTTTTAGTTTTCATATTTGGCGGTAGTCAACGATTTTCCAAATAAACGTACCTGGCCCTTTATGTAGCACCAATGACACTCCTTACCAGTAAAGTAACACCTCGAATGGACTGATAGAAAGAAACGAGATTGGCTATCAGTTCAAAACACGTTATATCTTTTTAACATTACACATTTACCCTTTATACTTACTTATTTTTAGACTGGGCCAATTTAACCCGGAAAAATAGACAGAAGCTTATATATACCCCACCCCCTTTGATTTTGGAACCTTTACCTTGAGCAGAAGAGGCTCCGATTAAACCCGCTTCCACTGGACTACACCTTCGAACCTTTAGCTTGGATGGATTTATTGGAACCCATAATTCTATCCTTGAGCCTGGGCATACTGGCTGCACTAGTAACCGTTAAAGCTTTTAAACTTTACATTATTTACCTTCGAACCTCCATATATATAACCTATCAGATAAAGAATGGGAGAAAGGACACCTTATTATATGGGAGGAACATATTCACACAAGTCGGGAATACTTCAGTACTATGCTTCACTCCTGATGGTAGTAAAACCTGGGGGTGAGCTCTTCTTCTTCGTTTCCCTTACCATTGCTTTTCTCTCGAAGCCACCTTCCCTTACGCTTTATTATTTTGACCTACCCAAGTAGGCGGGGTTAACCTAAAAAAAAGTGAGCATTCCGAACTGGACAGAAACCTTCTACCCATTAGGTTGGAAGAAAGGATCGACACCGCTTCCCCTTGAACCTGTTTCCGGATGGATACCCTAGAACATTATCCCAATTATAATAAATTATAGTCCCCATTAAACTAAACCATAGCTTCCAACCTTACTGCGAAGACCCTCGACCTGCCTGCTTAGATAGATCTTACCGCCTGCCTTCATCGAACTGATTTAGACCTTTATTTAGAACCGTTTCGATCTTACCCAGATCTAGCCACCTGATATATTCGATCTTGATAACTGGACGTATCATCTCTCCCGGATATCAATTGAGGCGCAGATATTGATTCTTGCAAACATTAACTTGGCAGCTTGCCTGGCTGATTAGATTTATGATTGCGGGCCGGCTAGTAAGGAAGGAGATGAAACGAAATGGCCTAGTCGAAAAAACGGGCTTGAAAAAAGAACCCGCTCAACGAAGGAAGCTTGGCGCGAGGGCTGGTTGAAAGCTGGATAGGGATGGTATAAACAGTTAGGCAAGAACGTTGAGGTAGTGGCTAGAGTGTGGCTAGACCTCACGATAATAGCACCCGTCATAACCATTCATCGAACCACCATACGCATTCACTTCGTTTTACATCCCGCCCATAAGCCCATCGTGCGTGAATCAGTCTCGTCGTTACACACCCTAGGCACCCCCATATAATCGTGAAACAGTGCCACATCAAGTCCACAGTAACCTAAAAGCCTTACCGTCGCCAACACTGCCAGCACACCAATGATTTATTTCAAGTTATTGAGTGAATTGATTGAGGGAACAATAACCATCAGATAGCGCGGTTACAGGGCGAGTACCAAGAGAAAGCAATTAGATTACATTTTCGCATGCTGGAAACGCAATTTTGATACTGATAAGCTCCCCAACTTCACATTTAAATAAAGTTAGGTTTTACTTTAAGAATAATGGCTTTTACAAGTTTCAACGATGCAACAACCATGCTTGCTATATTTTTTATTTATATGATATATATTTTGAGTGATTTAATTTATTTATTAGTATGCTTCCACAAAGAGGAAACCGATCGAACCAATATAATGTTGCTGCTTTCCACAAAAGCAACGATTGATTATTGATGAGGAAATGGATAATTAATATATAAGGCATGAGATGCAATTGAGGGAGGAAGATCAATTTGATAATGCTCCATTTTAATAAAGTTGCACTATGATACACAGGATGTCCAGCTGGAAAAGCTAGGATTGCTCCAATTTATGCTTGCTCGCTAATTTTATTTCGGGACGAGGCGGGCGTTGTTGTGGATAGATTTATTGCGGGCTTTAAAAACACGGACGGACGGATCGCGCTGGGATAAATAAACAACCGGGTCAAGACACAAATTAGCTCGAATGCAAGGGGAGGGCAGGCTATATTTATTGCTTCGCTTACCAAGGGGGGGAGCTTGTGTGTGGTTGATCGACGTAGCTTCGATACAAAGGAATAAAGGCAATTGGACAAGAAGAGAAGATCGGTTCATTAGTTCGCTTGCCGGGGAGCTTTCGTTTGGGCTTGATCGATTCAATTGTCTACGGTAAATTGACGAAAATATAGTTTCCATTGGTTCCATTCAACGGGAGGGCGTGTTTCTTTTGAGCGCGATTCAATTGACTCAAGGAAGGAAAAGGGATTAAGATCAACCATAAAAATTGGGTTGATTGCCGGTAGTGCTGCTTTTATTATTTATTTTATTGCCGTTGGATTATTCAACGATTCAATTGCCGGGAGTAGTGCTCGTGGTTTTGGATTGATCGATTCAATTGCCATGATCTCATAGCTTTACCGGGCATCCCATCAGCACAGGGCTACTCGACATCCAACTAGATCTTTTCGCTTCAAGATAAAGAAACTTGGGTATGGGTGGACAAGAAAAGAATACCCATTGATTTATCTTACCTACCTGAGGATAGCTGATTCAAAGACAGAACGAACCATGCGTGTCTTCCGGAGGTGAGCTTTGTCATTTAACTTGGCGGGATCATTCTGAATGGTGGAGTGGAAGAGCCGGAAGACGTAGTGGATAATCATCAAACACTTGAGAGTAGGTACGGGCTTTAGAGTCTCGGTGAGTCTGAGGTATCGCTGAATAGGATTGGGCCGGTTGCAATGCTCGAAACGAATGGATTCTTGTTACGATTCGAATTAGATCTAGTCACTGAACTGAACGGAACGGCTTCTTGCTTCCTCTTACAGTAGCCCTGCTACCGACCGGATGATCCTTGCTTCTCTGATTGCCTTATAAAATATGCTCGTCACTGGGATATATTTGTTCCTTTTCGTATAGCTGTAGCAGGTCATTTATATTTACTCTGGCCTTATGATAACTGGTAATTTAAGGAAGCAAAGGTGTCCTCGCCCTTCTCGGGTCGGGCGAGACTTTCAGACGTGTCAGAT
>Ga0233342_1000254_pt1 | contig 16355 bp, 13 predicted proteins | sample GEONDECOMP273_FD_180706 | JGI IMG/M metagenome (GOLD analysis project Ga0233342, IMG submission 180706) | Leaf litter microbial communities from Shasta-Trinity National Forest, California, United States - GEON-DECOMP-273 | ecosystem: Environmental > Terrestrial > Plant litter > Unclassified...
AGTCAGTCAGGTTCAGATGCCAGTAAGGTTATCCCCTGAGCTACCTATATTTATTTTATTCAAATGGTTGAAGCTTATGATCGGCGGAAATATGAAGAAGGCCTCAATGAGTCTTTAAAATAGAGCCTGAAGGTTCTGGAGCAGAATAAGAAGAACGGAGTGCAGATAAAGAGGAAGTATGGAGAAAGTCGTTGACGGCATAAAAGCATTCCCTATCATGCTAGCGTTCAACCCCCTGGGGATGTTTATAAATAAGCAGGACTCAAACGCTGGGCAACACATCTTACCCTAGCCGCTCCTTCCTTGCCAAGTCTCTATCCGTCCACGACTTTCTCTCCTTCAGACTTCATCCGTCCCTATAGTCTATCCCAAGCCATATAAGCAGCCTTAAAATAAGAAAATGAAACCTTATCAGAACATACCCGATATTGAATACCTGATATTTAGGCCTTAGTATCACCGATATTCATTAGTTGCTCCGAGATTCAAAGAAGTAAGTTTCAGAGGTATTTCCCTCTTATTATCAGTCGAGCGTGCTTACGCACCCTCCTAATTTGCTCCGAAGTTGCTACGAGATTTGAAGAATTCCATTTTGAAAGATTAAGGATATAATCAACAGGCTCCTGGACAGGGATGGCCAATCTAACAAAAGGACCTATTTGAACAAGCCGAGAACTTCAAGCAAGTAAGCAGTCCCAGCAACAATCCCTCCACTCCATAGGTTGTTGGTTGAAGAGAAAGTAAGGTAAAGGATTCATAGCATAAATAACCTCCTTCTGATTCCTGACTGAATAGGTTGGTAAGGGGACTTTCTCTCCTAGTTTTACGGGAGAAAGGGAAGAGTAAGCTTGGATCCTCTAATCCGGTGCTTCTAATTGAAGGGTCATGGGTCGGGCAGCACTCCATGCTCTTAAAGTGAAGGTAGTAATCAAGTAAAGGGTGAAGTTGGTTGATCCGGTGCTTCGAAGAGAAAGTAAGTAATTGATAAGGCTCGGCCATACCAATAGGTCCTAGTGGGTACCCAGCAGCATTCTCAAGCAAGTGTGATTCCAGGCCTGTGAATGCTATCTGGAAGCCCGTCCATCCAACGGCTCCTTCTCCTTGGAGGCCCCCGTCCGTCTGTAAGTTCAACGCGCTATAAGTTGGGGGCATAAAAAAGTAAATAGTAAAGGGTCTAAGTGCTGAAGCAAGCCGATACAATATATCTGAGTAGTCTTTATTCTGGTAGTATTGAATGCAAGAGGGCAGGCAGTTGAAATGATGCCACAACTGGCTGCTGGTGCTGTAGGTCGAACTTCCCCCTTCTTTCCTTCCATAAATCCTTCCGGCTTCAAAAGTGACTAAATACAACCAGTAAAAGAAGTGCCTTCCGTCCGTATCAACTAAGTATTCCTTACTATAAGGGGATTCATAATTGTATTGGCTCCTAAGCGGGATAGGTAATAGTGGTACTCCCTAACTAAGAAGCATTCATTCAGTAAGTTTATTAGTAAGGGCAGCACTCCATCAACTAGGGTGATAAGGAAGTAATAAAGTAAATAAGGGGTAAGGTGATCCGGTTCTTAAAGGGAAAGTAGCCCTCCGCACTAAGTGATTCATTTCTCAAGTGGTCTAAGGCTAACATGCCTAGCTAGCTCTGAAGGTGGATAGGTTGTATGGACTTAATAAAAAAAGGTAAGACAAGGGTGAAAGGATTAAGAGTCAGAGTGCGCCATACCAACGAAGCATTCATTAATCAAGTGTTCTGGAAGCCTGTGTGCTTGCTGTATGCTCACCCATTCGTTCAAAAGTTCTATGTGAAGCCCTTCCCTCCTTCCATTCAATGCAGTAAGTTTGGAGCATAGGGTAGGTAAGTCGTAAGGGCAGGAGCGAAGCGGTTGGTTTGGTAATAAATCGTAGAGGTCATATAGGGCTTTTACTATAAAGTGGGTTCTAATTGATGAATTGTATCGTAAAGGCTCAGCGGTAACAACAGTTCTAGCGGTACCCAGAAGGTCGTAGTGTTACCCAGCATGATCTTACAATTGTAATTAAAGGTCTGCCTGTGACTGCTTTCTGGAAGGCGGTCAAACCAACCAACGGCTCTATGTGAAGCAGATGCAAGGCAGTAAGGTGTGGGGCATAGGTGAAGTAAGTCTTCAGGTTGGGTCAGTGGGTGGGTTGATTTGATGGTAGTCACCGTTAAGTAATGCAAGTATAGTAAAGTCAATAGCAATGTTTCAAAGTGCCCACCCAAGCCCAGCCCGTGAATGCTCTAAGTTCAGGTAATGGAGCCAGGGGTGCATAAAGTCAGGTTCACACAAAAGGTTGTGGGTCAAGGGCCAATGGGTGATTCGATTTCGAAGGAAGCAGTCAAGTTCTTCGTCGGAGAGAAGCAGGAAGGCATTAAATATAGAAGTCTGAAAGTTATAAGTCATAAGGTGGGTCAAGGGTAGGTGGTGGTCCTAAAGTTTCAATATCCTTTTCTCTTCAAAGGTCGTCACTTCACTAATAATAATAGAAGTTCTAACTGAGGGGACAGGTTTTTCTAGTAGAAGCGTCCGTCCGTCGGAACTTTACCTCCAAACAGCCAGTAAAGAACGATAAGCCAGCCAGTCAAAAACGATCATAGTGCCGAACGCTGAGTCGTGTAACGCTGGGTACCCGATCGGTAAAAAAAGACTAGTGTTTCCAATCAAAGGTCAAAGCATCCCCACCCGGTCACTCACTTGCTTCTGGGAAGACCTACTTTCACAATGGGTAGCGGGGCCGTCAAACAAAAAAGCTGGCGGGCAACTGGCTAAAAGCGAACTGGCCTCCAGGCGGGTTTCCATCCTAACAAGGATTTTTATTGCTCTCGGATATTGGATATTTATTTTCGCCTTTCCTAATTGGTCTAAGGTGAGGTTGCGTGAGCAGGGATGGAATTAAAGAAGGTTACTCCGAAGGCAGCTTCATCCAGTGGCCCAACCGCTAGAAAGTTAGGATGGCCCGATGGAGAGTTAATCCCAACAGCAGCTAGCTCCGAGGGTGAGGATGAGAATGGGCCCCGCACAGTTGTTATATAGTATTCTCCAGCCCCGCCGGGGTATGGGTAAGCCGGTGGGAGTAGGGAAAGGCTGGCTTTTAGCCAACTAAACTCTATTGGATTGATGCTCGGACCAAAGAAAAAGAAATAGTCCCCGGTGAAAAGCCATAACCTGCCCACACGGAGGATGATAGGCACGCCCGTTCCTTTCCAAGGGATATTCCGGCGGCTTGTTTTTCATTATTTTTGTCCACGCGGAACAAAACAGAACATATTAGATACGTGATATCATTGCTAATAGTAAGGCAGCGCTTCTTTAACAGTGCCTGCCTTCCGAGGTCGTAGGTATGGTCCCCCATAATAAAGCCAGTCAAAAGGGCAAGAGAGGGAATGAATGTTGGCCAGACCAGCCAGATAATCCAATCAGAATGCAGGCTACCGATCAACCACCTTTGGGGTAATCAGTAAAGGGGGCTTTTCTTTAGGAAAGTATTTCCCAAGTCTCCTCTTATTTTGCGAATGTCGGACTTTAAACTGTCTCAAACAGCTCCGCCTTTTCCTAACTTGGGCTATTCTATTATACAATTCATATTCTGAATCAATCCATCTACGCTATCTATCCAAGCTAACCCGGCTATAGACTCTACTACCCCAGCTACCCAGGCACCCCGGCTAACCAGCCAGGCATCCCAGTTACTAAATATATTCAGTCTAATTCTTAAATTGAGGAAAGGAGAAGACAGTCGAAGGTAAGGTATGAACGCTCGCTCGCCTTTTAGGGCTCAGGATTTTGAAGACTCAAGACCGTTCGTTATGGGAGAGGTACGAAGTTGCTCGACCAATAGGGATAAGTCGTTGGGCTAAAATAGACGTGGGATAGACAAAGAAAGATATCTGTCTTGTGCTTCGGCACGCTAACTCAGCTTCTTTTCAAACATAGGTCAATGGGAAATTCAGTGTTTCTCTAATGTATTGATCTATATTCTATTTTCTTATTGTGGACCCATATGTTATGTACTTAATCTATAGTTAAAGGTATAAGGAACAACACAACACCTTGAAAGGCGTAACCGACTTGAATCAAATAGCCCCTATTTTATGAAGTATTGCTTTCATGTATTGACTCACATCATTTCGGTAACTAGATATAGAATAAAGCCAGCCAATAAAGTGATAAGCCTAACCCCTGCTGGAGTTAGTGGCTTGTCAAAACGCGTCCTGGTAAATTGACATTCCAGAACCTGGCCGGCCTTATATCTTCTCTTCTTTGGCTTTTTCGATCTGGCGGCCACCTTTCAGTAGTTCATTTACCTTATTGAAAGGCGTGGTACCACTGGTCTTGCTTGCTGATATGGTTGGATGCGCAATGCCACCTTTGCTTACTTAATTTACCCCATTGAAAGACGTGGTACGGCTGATCTTGCTTGTATGACAAGGTCACTCGGAAGTATTTCAATTCCCAGATCTCCGGGCGTGGCGTATCAGGTCCTGGATGGTGCCACCTTGAAACCCCACTCCACTTAAAGGACTTCATTTCCCCGAATGAAAGGCAATTCATAATATTTGCTAATATCTTTTATATGAATTATATATAGGGTACGATTAATAATTAAAGAAATAGAGTCTCAGGTGATCTTACTGAAAATGAAAGTGGTTATCCCAACCCTCTCATTTGAACCTGGTACATAAGTGGAATAAGTAAAATAAGTAAGTAAGTAAGATAAGGAACGAAGTGTTTCAAGGCTACGCATATTGAGAGCTAGACATAACATAGGTATATTGAAAGCCCAGTATTCATCAGAGCCTATTTCAATTTTTTCTATTATAATATTTTATATATGGTAATGATTAAGGATGAAGGCGAATGGGTAAGGTCGCCCAATTGCTTGCATTGATCGACCGGACAAGTACTTAGCATACAATACCAGTACTTACAATACCAGACCAGTACTCACTAGACCAGTACTTACCGGTACTTACCAGACCTGACCTTATCACGCCTTATATTTGGGGCGAGCTGGCCACTCCGTTCCTCACCCTATGGGTTCAGAAGGTTTTGAATTGCTTCGCCCTTTACTTGAGGAGGCGCTCAGGCCAAAGATGCTGGGAATTAGGAAATGAATCGAGTTACCTTTCTATTGCTCCGCGCCTCAGTTTTTCATATTTAGGTTATCCCTTCCACCCGATGCATACGGTCTTACCCGACTAAGCGTCTACGAACTGCCCTGCTGAGGAAGTCATCTATATATGTAATTACACTATTTAAGAATTGATCCAATAGAGATGCGTAGCGGGGTAGCCACGCCACCTTGAAGTAGTGAATTTCCCACTTTTTCAAGGCCCTTATCACTATACCCAATTTCCCTTCTTGCATAGGCCGCGTTTTCGCTCTAAACATTAAAAGTTCAATAGGCCGTATGATCTACAGGATCTTGGCTCTTACTTACTGGATCGTATCCAGTTGGGTGGGTCTAGAATGGAGGCACACTTCATTAGTATGGCAGGCAGTATTCCTATTACTATCACTATAGGTAACCCTTAAATTACCAGCTACTCAATCTAAGCCCAGGCAGGTTAAAAGAATGTAAATTTACCGGTGGCTCACTCGCCACGGATGCCAGCACCAAACCAAGCGAGAGAAGCCCACCAGTCAGCTAGAAAGCGCCTTTCTAACCTATTTGTTGGAATGGCTTAAATGGTCTTTCTTATTTGATTTAAGGTAACCTTTAGCCAATGTGTGGCCCTATTTGGCAGCATATGATAAGCACTTTTTTTATGAGTTAAACCCACCCTTTGCATTCGCCTTTGGCCTGATATTTTTATAGCCCTTTGCTCTAGCATGAGAGCCCCTATATAAAAAATTGAATATAGGCCCTTCGCTATTAAGACTTATCCTAAAGGTGCTTTAGCCGCCCGCATCGGGGAAGGTGCGTTTAGCTCTTCCCCAACAAGGGAAGGGAAGTAAGAAAGAAAACTTGAAAACAAGCACGGAACGTACCTCTCCCTTACTTACGGTTGAGCCAACAAACCAGTAGCCTCATCCTATATTTCTTTCTCTCAAAAAGCATAGCGAGGGGTTTATTAATGGGCAATTCTTTATATATATGCTTCTTTAAATTGAAAGTTATATATATGGGTTTCTCTATTTTAATCCTCTTAATACACACTTATTTTCGATTTCTAAAGCGGGCACCCGCCTTTTTTTTTATTATTCTTTTTGAGCACTCCACCTTTCTGTTTCATATGCAAAGAAAGGGACTTGTATTAAGACACTTAATTATGGATATGCTTATTCCTCCATATATTCGATCTTGAGGAGTAGATTTAGGCCTCTTCGATCCTCACCTTCGATCTTGGGAGGACTTGCTGGGGCTGGGCACTTAGACCATTCATTTGTATTACCTTTAGCCGGCAAGGATTAATGAAGTTTACTGCTTATCACCACCTGGCGGGCGTATTAACTAACCTTAGAGACCTCCAATTACCTGAACTTTGAGATTGAAAGGGAGAGAGGCAAAGAATTTGGTGGCCGGACCAATCGTATTACCTTTTGAAGCCTACCTTATGAATGAATGTTGGACAGGTTGGGTTGGATCGTCGGTAACTGCCTTATTTTATTTATTTACTAAAGCTTTAACTCAAGATATTTACCCACCTAGAGATAATAGATAGCCTGCCTTACTTCGACTTACAGTATTTTATTAGATGGAAGGAAGGGCTTCACATAGAGCATCGATCACGGGCGTTCAACTACAATTGTACACTTGCTTGAGGAATACTTAATGGGTAGGCACTATTACTATTGACCTTTCTTTGGCACTTCAATATCTATTTGTTTCGAGCGATCCTTGTCCCCTATTTCAGAAACGGGATCCAAAGAAATATAGCCCCGTTCAATAAAGCCGTGCTAAAATGCAGTTTTATGCCAATATAATTTTGAGTTAATGCATCTTATGGGTACACATCGCGGGAGCCTTGTAAGAAAACGAAGAAGGCTCGAACAACGATGAGGACCCGAAGCACGGCAACGAGGACGGGAACAACGACGAGGACAGGAGGGACAAAGGCGAATAGGATACAAGCCGCCCACCACTGAAGAACGAGGAGCGGAGTGGAAGCAAGTTGCCAATCAGGGAAGTTGAAGGACAGACAGAAGACTTAGGAAGAAACACACCCACGATAAGATAAAGGACAGATGGAAGGTCATCCCAGAACAGAACGATGGTCATCCCCAAAAAGAGACAGGAAGTCTCAAAAGTCTGTGAAGCCAGGAAGCCCGGTTCAGTGCATACTTAATAAGGGAAGGAAGCCTGGTAAAGTAAGTGCTACCTGAAGGGGTGGATGGATTGATGGTCAAGTAGCCAATAGGTTTTACCTTTCTAACCATTCTCATGTTGTTGGAGGATGGATGACATGGCACGACACGGACGGATTCTCATTCACCCCTTGACCCGGTTGGACAGCTCAGTTTTTGTATGGGATTGTCGGAATGGAACTGCCGGATTGGATTGGATTGAAGGGAAGGGCTTCAACATAGAGCGAGCATTGGTCACGGGCTTCAATTACCACTCACTTGATGAAGAACATTTAGAGATAGACCAGAATCTTAATGAGGTAGACAACGGGCACTCTTACTATGAACCCTTTATACCTTACCTTTACTGATTTTGCCTAACTACCCTACCCACCTGTTTGACCTAGACCACTTGAGGAAGAAATGCACTTGGTGTAGTTATCGAGTCGGGACTGTCTGTAACCTCTTATCAGGACCGGATTGAAAAACCTCACTCTTATCTTATTGCCTTAACCCTAAGAAGGAAATGGAGTGCTGCCCAACCGCCAGGAATCATATCTGGAGGGTACGACATTACCCCTTCCCTTTTTATAAACTCGCCCACCGGAATACCCATAATTGTTAGCTCTATAAAGCCTTACTGAATGAACGCTTAGTTAGTAGTACCACTATTTAGCTTTTCGAGACGGACGGGTAAACAAATACCTTACTTGTTAGGAATTCAGACTACATTGCTAGCAGGAACTTGAGATGCTTGCCTTAACTTCGAGAGTTTACGGGCTTGCTTGAGCTGCTGGCTCTGGCACTTAAACCTTGAGTATTCACTCCTTTACCTTCTGAATTCTTATTTGTAAAATCACCATTAACTTCTGGTCCGGCCGAGCTTGATGGATTATATTCATCAACTTGAAGCCACTGACTAGGAAGAGTCATACTTATACTTTTAGTGTCTGCTACCCACCTTATCACCGAAAGACCTAGACCTCTTCCTTCATGATGCGCTTAGTGAGTTGGTACTGCTATTTACCCCATATAAGCACTGCTTGATGGATTGTTGATTAGCCGAGGCGAGGGAGGACTTGTCGGAGCTTCCCATGCTCCCCCGCGGGAGATCAATTAGCCAATAGGTTTTATCTTTCTCAGATATCATGGAACTGCCTACCGCCCCCTATTAACGAATAAGAGAGATACTTGGGTTCAAGCTTGCTTTCTTTCCTAGCTGGGCTTTCCGGGGAGAAATGAGCTCAAGGTGGTTATAAATTGAAGAGTAAGACCAGCCAGGTTATGATCAATAAGATATATACGCTATTTAAGGCAAGCGACCGTCCATTCATACCAACCAACTTGGGCAGGTTACTAGAGCAGGGAAGACTTGAACCAAATGGCCGGGTAAGTCAGTACTGGAACTCTCAAGTAAAGCGCTCACCTAATAGCATTGCTGTGAATAGCACTCCGATGTACGAAAGGTCTGTCTCTAATGATACCAATAGCTTAGTAGGATTGAGAAGGAAAGGTAGGCAAGCTGTATCACGGGATGAGTGATTTAATGTATATATGGCTATATGGGTGGCTTCACGTGACTTCACTTCTATTTTGACTAGGGATTATGCCAAGGGACTATCTCTGTAGGGAGGGAATCTATCCCCTTATATTAGGAAATGGGTAGGTGGAGGATAACCACCTGTTTAATGGGGCACATTGAAACTTATATATGCCAATATGTTTCTTACAATGGCAAGGACGTATACATGCAATAGAGGCTTACTCATCTGGTAATGGGGTTATATAAAACGCTTATTTACTACTAGGAGTGGAATAAATAGTAGAGGCAGTAGAGCATAGAGTCGTAGAGAGCTAGCTTAGACCGAAGTGGTTATGGAGAACTTGGCACGAACCACGTCCTTCTTACTGGCCGGGCACGGTGGGTCGAGATCTGGTAGTCACGTTGAACTCCCATCCTGCTCACATAACTCACATAACTGGTAAAGCACATACTACCCAACCACCTCTAGGGCAGAGCTCCCCATGAGAGATTATTTAACCTGCAAGTTACCACCGATGGGATCTCCCAGGACTATCATGCTGGGCATGTTACCGAGCCACATAAAAACATTTGGTGTTTGCTGGACCACACTATAGGCCTCTTGAATAGTAGACCTGGACAATCCGAAGTATGCTGACCTCTATTTTCATCTAATAAGTAAGGGGAGGGCATATTATCCAGCAGGTTATCCAGGGCGGTATTTCTTTCTATTTGGCAAGGACGTATCGATGCAAAAAGTTACACGTATCGATGCGAGTCCAAGTTCAATGTATATATGCGGGTATCACACCCCTATTGGTAGTGGAACCTCAGCAAGCTGCATTGGCTCACATCTGTTCTCGGCCAGCGGGAGCTGAACTGCATCCAGTTTATCTTGTCTCTCGTCTCTGTGGCAGCTTCTATCTTCCGGCTCCGGGGTGTCTCTTTCGAGAGGCGGGTCAACGGACAGACTACACCCTTTGGTGCGATTGGGCCCGAACACTGATTGATTGAACACATTGTTGGAGGTAAGGCGGTCCACTAGACGGATGATTTAGCAGTGTGAGGTGCACCAATATAGGGATAGGTTTTTGATCTGCTTGCCGGTTTCCCCCATTTACCAATACGCCCGCATTAAAGTACGCATTCAGGTCCGCATTACCGCTTGCCCCCATGACGAGTTGAAAGGAATCGCTATCGTTGCCTTTGTCCTTGTCTATTGTGTTGCTTTATCCGTTTACTCTGCCCTAACCACCTATGCTTCTGCCGGCTCGGATGCTTGGGATGATGCTGTTGGCTCTGCTAATTTCTCTTCTACTGATGATGGGACTAGATCTGGAACAGGGGAACGAATTAAAACTTTAACAAGCTCTCGATCTGCGGTAGCTGACCCTGGAACTATCTCTGCGACCTTCGAGACTTATGCCTCCGCTACTATAGGATCCTAAACTGGTTGTGCTCCTGTCTATGCTGCTTCCCTTGCTCCAAGATATCAATAGGAAAGGGATGTTAGAGGAAATGGTAGGTAAGCTGTTGGTAATAAGACTAGATAAACTGCTTCAATGAGTTCCAAAACTAAGTAAACTGTTGGAGGGCTAGGGATGAGGGATGAGGGGGTTTGGTTGGGTTTAGCGGGGCAAGGAACTCGGTTGGGCTACTCTCGGATAATTGATGGGGATACTCGGATACTCAGCTTGGCTTGGCCCTTCGACTGGGCTCCTGGGCTCCTGCGATTGGATACCGGGCTGGACTGCTCGACTGTGCCTACTCGGTTTGATATGGGTGTGGGCACTTTGAACATTTGTATTAGCTCGATAAGCCTACTTACTTTCTGGATTAATTCAAGTTTGACAGCTGTCTACTTTTAAAAGGGTATAGATTTTAAGGGGCCCCTCCTTTGTCGGGAAAGAGCTACGCACCTTTGTAGAACTTATCCTATAAAACATGGAGTTACCAAGTTCATTCACTAAGCAACTCCGATAGAATCTATTGTTGAAAAAATTGCCCAACCAAGGTACGAAGTCGCTTGTCCGCATCGGGCAAGGTAAGGTGAGGTTATAAATCATATCCCGAACATCCAGCAATAACGGTTTTTTTTCGAAGTTAGGTTACATGCGCTGTTGGGAACTACTGGTACGGGTAACTGTGATATATGGGTGCAAGGGGTGGGATTTTATACTCTTTCTCTTAGCCTTACTTAGTTCCCGTAGAGAAACGAGGAGCTTTCAACTTGTCTTAATTGGATCGGAGGATTAGCCTCCCCCATTGTATTAGCGGAGTAAAAATAGTATAGTTACAACTGGATAGTGGATAGATACACAATCTTGTATGGTCTGGTAAGGTCTTATCACGGCTGGTACCGGTCTTATCCTGTGAGGTATGGGCTGGTCAGGACAAAGAAGACGGCTTGCTTTGGTAATTTATGAACGAGTGGACCAAACAAACGAGTGGTAGAGAAAATAATGAACGAGTGGAGGATAGCAGGTGCGTTCCTTAGGGCAGGGTTGTCTGCTTCACCGAAAACTAGTATGTGACATAGTTATGAGATGGTTTGTAAGCAATCATTTCAAATTGCATAATAATTGCCATTGTGATGTGAAAGTAGCAGTGGTCAAAGTGTCTGATGTCCCTCTACTCTCATTAACGTTATTACCCGTCCTCCTCCCTGTCAATGATAGAACCCATGTTAGGCGAGTAAACGCGAATAAATTATATAGATAAGGTTATTAGCTAGGGTGAATGAATAAATGCGAAGTGGGGATGTCTACGCCTTTGGACCTTCCTTTGGACCTATCTATGAATCTAACCTCCGTCTTGGGAATAAACTCAGCCACTTTATTCTTGGAATCATCCTTACACACTCCCTTTGGAACCTCTAACTCTTACCTATGCCTTTGGTGGAAATAGCCTTGGCAACCCCCTCCATACAGCCTTTTTCATTTAGACTTGGTAATATCCCTCTCCCTTTGGTCGAGCAACTCCGTCCCTTGGAACCTCCTTTGAAATATACTTATCAGCCTTCCTTGGGACCGTCTCATAAAACTCCTCCTTGGGAACTTCCTTAAACTCCTCAGCCCTATGATCTCCGAATGAACCTAGCAATTCGCATTATGTTTGCGATATTCAGTTCGCATTCCCATTAAATGTACGCATCCCCCATTCAACCCGCCTGCCCAGTACACGTCACCACAGAAAAAACAGTACGCATTATCCCATTAACGCTTTACCTACCGGGGGCACCAGTCTGCCGCTAGTCGATCCAGGGATTTGGTGCACTCCATGTTGGTTGGAGATGCCTGGTTTCAGTCCAGCGGTCGCCGAGGTTAAGGACAAGTTTCTGTCAAATGAAGTAAGCACAAGTTACATGGATTTTATTATCTACTTTCACCCCGGCAGGACTAGGGATGCCGGGATAGGGAGGTCTTCGAAATGCGTGGGCCAACAGACGGGTCGATACTGAACCGAGAGTGTGTGAGGTGGTGCTTAGCTGCTTATCGTGTGTGTATATGCACGTATATAATGCTATCATGGACTCATGCAGTTAAGTGAGTGGCTTAACAACTCTTCAGTGAATGGCTTTGTGCTGTTATGTGAACCAATTTCGTGCAGCGCGGGAATGGCTTGGATTCAGTTAGTGGCGTATTTTCTCGCCCAGCATGGGACGGCACACGGTACAGGGATAAAGTACAAGGGGTGGAAGGAGTTTTAGTAAATAAAAGGGATACAACACAGGCGGGTTGTAAACAACAGACTTTTTTTGGTGGAAGCTGCTGCAGAGATAGAAAAAGATTGGATTGCCAACATCTTCAGAGCGCGGTGGGCCAAGAAATGAAATAGGTGCAGTGATTAAACTTACAACCCTACCAGGCGTGACATTTTTCCAATTAACGGATCACAGCTTACCAATGATTACAGGTTACGGCTTAAACTAGTCATTCTCATAATACTCATCCATCGCCTATCCATACTTACCCTCTGAACTCACCCTATACTCTATAACCTACCTCTACCTCTTTGGAAAACTTAACCTGCTCCTTGCCCTCAAAAGGACAAGCCCTCCGGACCTTGGGAACATCCTGAAATTACGCCTTGGGAACCTCTGCCTCATACCTACAGTCTTTGGTGGGAATAGCCTTAGGAAATCATACTTTGGTGCGACTCTGGTAACCTATGCATCTGACCTCATTGGGACCTTAACCTCAGCCTTTGAAACTCCCTGAGACTCCTCCATCCTCACCTAGACATATTTATTCTCTAACTAAACTTTACTTACTATACTTTCCTTCCTACCCTTCTTGCCTTATGCTTTCTGTCCGATGTCCGCTTTAAGTCCGTTTACTTGAAGTATGTTTCCGCTTTCTGTTCGCCATTGGAAGTATGTTAGCATTCAGCCAGCCGAGCACTCCACGGGGGGCCCACCACTTTATCCTGGACTAGTACCCGACAAAACATTATTTCTGCATGACGAACCTATACTCCCTCGATCTATAACTCCACCTCGATCAGACTACTGGACACAAGATGGGACATTACCACGAGCCGGGAATACTACAGTACTACGCTTCACTCCTGGCTCTTAGTTTAGGGGGGGTTAGCTCGTCTTCGTTTGACCTATACTTGTTCCCTCTCCCTCGTACGGAAGAATGAAATGGCAGCGGGATCCAGGCATCGACGATATGCATCTACACATTCTGCTTTATTTTCACAATCCCCCATTACGCTTTCATTCAGGAACCAATAGAGGAACGATAGAGGCCTTGAATATTCGTGGGAAGTCGTTTGTTACTTGCTGCATGATTACGTGGGAGATGAGCAATCGGTAACTTGCATAAAATACGTGGGGTGGGAGTAGTGCCCAATCACAAACTTGGCATTGTTTTGTCTTGCAGAAGCGGTCATGCCAACGAATTCATTGACGTTTCACTTCTGTATGAAAAAAAAGTGCATGTTTCAAAATAGAATAGAAGGCATTGAGCTGGTGAATCCGCTCTTGTTGTGCTGCATAAAGCTAAAGCCCTAGCTTTAATGCTGTCCAAAGAGTGTTAATTCAAATTCGATGGGCAGAAAGAAAGTCTTGCCATACACCAGCTCATAAGGAGTGAAACCAGTGGTAGTCTTCCAAGTTGTGTTATAGGCCTGCTTCAGCAAGTCTGTTGGCCCAGACTTTCCTATGAATCACTGTTCTTGTAAAGATCTTATCAAGCTCTTTTTTTAGAACTTATGCTTGTCCATTTGCCTGTGGATGGTAGGGAGTAGAATTTCTATAAAAACTTAGTATTGGTCAACCAAACTTTTCATCAGCTGTGAAGTAATTTAGGGTCCCTAATCTGTAACTATCTTCTGTGGAACACCAAATATTGAAGGTATTTTCTTCATACAAGAACTCAGCTACCTTGTCTTACTTGGCATTCGGCAGTGCCTCCCACCTGCTTTGTAAGATAATTGGTATAAACCAAAATCTCATTTTTGATTTTAAGGAAGGTCGATGGACAAAGTAAAATCCCCATTTGTCGAATCGTTCCAAGAACACTTCTGGCTGCAGAGACATTAAATCAGTTTGAGTAGTTCTGCCATTCGTTGGCATTCATCACAATGGCTGACATATTCCCTAGCATCCTTGTAAAGAGTTAGCCAATAGTACCCAGCATGAAAACTTTGAGGGTTTTACTTTTGGCAGCAAAATGACCTCCATTTGGCTGGAGCACATCAAAAACTTTATCCTCTAGAAGGCAACGGCGTAGTACATGATCAGGTTCCATCTTGAACAAGTACCCTTGAATCTAGTTGTATGGAGCACTTTTCCTGATGATTCCACAGCGTTATTTATGATTAAATGCTGAGTCAACTTTCCAGCAACAAGGTAGTTTGCAATGACACAGCGAACAAATGCTCATATGGAAAGGTGTTATCCACAGGTCCTTCCTCCGGGCTGTTAGTTAACCGAGACAGTAAATCTGCAACAACATTTTATCGGCCAAGCTTGTCAAGTATAGTCAGATCAAACTTTTTCAAGTCAAATAAACATTGAATAAATTGACCATTAAGAACAGTTTATTCATGAGATACCGAATAGCAGAATGATCTGTGTGTACAAAAATAGGGTATTCTTTAATGTACTGTTGAATAAATTGATGGCATATATCACTGCAAGAAATTCTTTTTTAATGACAGTGAAATTTAGCTCAGCTCTGGAAAGATTATTGCTTATATAATAAATTTGCTTATGTTTCAGTAGCATCCTTTTGCCCTATAACAGCTCCTAAGGCTCTCTCTGAAGCATCAGTCTGGATATGGAAAGTAAGATCTCAATTGGGTCCTCTCAACACAGGAGCTAAAACCAAAAGTTTTTCACTTAAAAAGCTTATTTACATTACGCAGTCCAAAGAAATAAAGCATCCTTTGTAAGAAGGACAAATAGGAGTGCTGCAATTTGACTAAAGTCTCGAATGAATCGTCTGTACCAGCGTGGCTAAGAAAGCTAAATACATCTCCTTATTTTGTATGCAGCACCACGAAATCTGCAGGGTATTCCCGTGATTCTATTTTGACTAAAAAATCCTACAGCATTCCCTCCGGTTTGACCAGTAGATCTATCAGCCATCTGAACAACAGTAATAGTTTTTCTGTTAAGACCTTCCCCTCCTTTGTCGGGAAAGAGCGTAGCACCTTGTAGCTGCAATTTGTTTTTTCATGCTGAAGCAGGGGGACCTATGTACTTGTACCTTCATTATCCTTCCTTGCCTCTGCAAGTTCTTTACACCTGAGGGCATAAGCCCTTGCCTCGTCCAACTGAGCAATCAGTACCTAGATGTAAACTTCATCTTTCCTTGTGCTTACTGCCCCCTATGTTTCCTCATAATATCTTGTCGTGCTAGAGTGGTTGTCTTCCTCTATAATGACTGTAAAAGGATCTTTGTGTACAATCTATAGTCCTCTTGCTGCTTGGGACCTAGCCCTTCTTTGCCCAATGGGTTGTTCTTTATTTCCCGTTGAGGGGCTTTCTGTTTCAATTTTGAGAGGACTAGTCTATGGTGTTCCCATTTTGACTAAGGTAGTAGCAACCTATATATATTCATCCACTATTTTTTTATTCTTCAAGTTGAAGCTTTAAGGTAAAACCCATGCTTACACCAATTGTTCGAGCTTTCACACCACCTGCTACACTACCTGCTTGAAGGTACTTATTACTAGCTTTAACACTACCCGCCTACAGGCTCATACTACCTGCTTTCATACCACCCGTTCTCTCTTTACACCACCTGCTTTAAGGCTTATTCTTGTCTGGTAATGGCTTTGATACCTGCCTATCTTAGCTTTTATACTGGTGGCCTTAAAGTCTTTATACCTATTCTTAGCTTTGATACCTTCCTATGCAAGTTTCAATACCTATTTGGAAGGTCCGGAGGTCTTGCGCTTCTGAGGGCAAGGACCCGGAGGTCCGGAGGGCTCGACTAAAAGGAGAGGGGCGGAGCTGCTCGACCATACGGGAGAGGGACTTTCCCGAGGCACGAGGGGAAGGGGCGAGGTACGAG